>Ga0209724_1002408_pt1 | contig 16018 bp, 8 predicted proteins | sample grotaG_FD_184143 | JGI IMG/M metagenome (GOLD analysis project Ga0209724, IMG submission 184143) | Glacier valley bacterial and archeal communities from Borup Fiord, Nunavut, Canada, to study Microbial Dark Matter (Phase II) -... | ecosystem: Environmental > Aquatic > Freshwater > Ice > Glacier ...
GTGGGTATTGAGTTACGCTCCAGAACTAGACAAACGAGTTCGACCGCATCTGAATCTGACAAACGACTCGTGGCGGGTGGATGAAACTTATATCGAGGTCAAAGGGAAGTGGAAATACCTTTACCGCGCCGTCGATTCGATGGGCAACATGCTGGACTTTATGCTAAGTGCAAAGCGGGATGGAAAAGCCGCTGCCCGGTTTTTCCGTAAAGGGTTGAAAGCAGAACACACCCAAGCGCCACGAGTCATTACCGTCGATAAAAATGCGGCCTATCCAGTGGCAATTGAAGCGCTGAAAGCAGATGAAACGTTGGCAGCAGAGACCCAATTGCGGCAGAGTAAATACCTGAATAATGGGATCGAGCAGGATCATCGAAACATCAAGCGACTGACCAAGCCCATGATGGGATTTGGGTCATTTAACACGGCAAGACGTACCTTGAGAGGAATTGAAGCCATGAGTATGATTCGCAAAGGACAAGTGAAGGGAATCAGCAAAGGGGATAGTGTGGCTCAAGCGAAGTTTATTGAAGAACTTTTCGGAATTAGCGCTTAACGGAATGCGAACGAAATACTTCGTTTGTCACTAAAAAGTATTTGCGACACAACCCCGCTGAGTCGGGAGGCGCGATCTTATTTGGAGATTTACCTGGAATGGCGACGGCAGCAGGGGGGAATGTTTGAGCCACTGCCGGAAAGTCCAATGTTTTTGGCGCAGGACCCGAAGAGTGCGGGGAATCGGTTGGGCTACCAGGCACTGCACCGGATGGTGAAGAAGCTGGGGGCGATCTCTGGGGTAGAAGGCATCAGTCCGCATCGGTTCCGGCATACCTTTGGAACGGAAGTGACGCGGCGAGGCGTTGACCCGCTGTTTGGGAAGGAGTTGATGGGGATTAAGAGCGACCGGGTGTTTCAGCGCTATACCAAAGGGGTGTTTCAGCAGGCGGCAGCTGAGGCGTATCTCAAGGCGATCGGTGAGGGTAAAGGGGATGATCAGCAGTGACTACATCAGGCAACTTAAGTTTCTGATGTAATGTCCTCAAATGCCTGTTTTGGTGCCTTTTCCAAAAACTGGGTATGGTTAGCCTAAGCCAGAAAGTCGCCTTCCTGACTCGGCTTCAAAACCGGACGTGACTCTTTGAAGGGTTGCCCACAAGATTTTAGTCATTGCTTATCACCTACTCTCTAAGCAAACAACGTACCGTGTTTTGGGCAGTCACTATCTAGACCAACAAGACCGTGACCGCGTATCACGGCAACTAAAACGGCGTTTAGAACGATTAGGATACGAAGTCTCACTGGAACCTACAGGACCTACAACACCACCTTCCTCCGTGGCGTAGTTGGTGTTTTCATAGGAGGTCTATGCATAATGATTCCAATAGACCCAAACAGTTTAATGATTAGTTTAGAAATGCGCTCTTAGAGATTCCCCGGAAGGGTACTGCCTTGCTAATATTGGCACTTCCATAATAGGAACTTAGAAGGCGTTGCCAATTCTATTTGAACTATTTGAGGGAGTTAATGTGTTTACCAACATTCGTTTGAGTCAAACACTCAGTGATGCTGTTTTATCAGATAATGCTGCAACGGTTCGTCTGGCGCAACCTGACCCAATCGCTGTGTCGCAAATCCCAGAGAAGTCAGTCCGAGAGATCGACACAGTACCCGTTCTGAAACCTGCCCTGACGACACGATTAGAACAGGTGCGTTGGATTAATCCAGAACTGGCAGCCGGGATTGCGACGATTCGAGAACCGATCGCAGGTGTGCCACGCAATCAAATCACCGTGCCGATTTGTCCGAGTTCTACGGTGACAGATGAGGTGCTGTTTGAGGCTGCGACTACGGCAACGAAGTTCTATTTGCCACGATATCGTGTCGCTGAACGCAACCGACAGGTGCAAATCTCGCTAGCACCCAGTCCTCAAGGGTGGGGTCTGACCATTCATCTTGAAAAGTACCCGGCGGAAGCGATTCAAGAACAAGTGCGATCGGCTCAAGAAATGGATCATTCAATCAGTGTGATGTTGCAGCATCGGTTGGCACCGGGAGTCGAGAACGGTGGACAAAAAGAACTAATTTTTCAGGAAGTGACGGCAGAGCCGGAAGGCGTGCGATCGGTGTTGCAAGTGTCAACGATGAGCGAGCGAGATTTGCTGTATCAAGTGTTGACGAATCCTGATTATGCTGCGGTTTTAACGATTCGGCGATCGGCAAAAGTGGCGATTCCTTTATCAGAAGCTGCGGCGGCTTCGGGGGAGATCGTTTCTTCGGCAACAGGCACGATTCGGGGTACCTGGACGTTCAGCTTTGACACAGGCGTTGAGGGTGGCACAGGCGATGTTTGGTGGGAGCAAGAAACCGATGTGCTTCGCAAACTGGTGCCTCGTGGCAACGCTCAAATTGTGAGTTTGGGAATTCGTGATTTTGATGCGATCACGGCGGCTGAATTGCAATCTTTGCCGTATGGTACGGCGGCGATCGATGGAACTGTGATTCAACGGCGTAGATGGCTTCCAAATCAGTCGGTTTCCATCTTCAAACAAGCTGACCCAGAGGAACTTAGACTTAAAATCAATCCAAATGTTTTTAATAAGGCTAGGATTAGCAATTTCAGACCAATTGATGGAATTGCGATGCGTCGTCCGCCGATCGTGATTAGCGATGATGACCCAACTGAGGGCCGTAGCAATTCACTAACTAATGGTAATGTGTTTGCGGTGAGAACCAATAGCGGTAACTTTGCGAAGGTGCAAGTATTGTCTTATGGGTATGATCTGCAAGTTCAGTGGGTAACTTATCGTCCGCAAATCGAACCCCAGTTTCGAGAAGTGACGCGGGTTTTAGACGTACAAAGTGACAGAAACCCCTTTGTCTTTCCGCCCAATTTACATCCCTACATTTTCAGCAGCATTACCGGAATAAACAATACTTCGTTTAAGCCAGATCTACGTCAGGTTAACGGACACAGTTATTATCAAGATCCTGCCGAGCGGCATGTATTTTATTATTTGCCCGACAGTTTCAAGCTGGTGCGTTGTCCTGAGAGTCCTCATTATCCATTTTTGGGAGTTCTGATTCAGCCGATCGAAAATTCTGAAGACGTGCAGGTAACGATCAATTACTGGGCATATCCCTATGTTGATGCGGCGCGACTGGAAGCAGCCGCAAAAGTGTTGAGAGCAAAGGTTCCTGATCCGCTTCCAGCAGGCGTGACAGGTGTTGTTTTTGAGCCATTGGTCGCCAGCAATCCTCGTTTATTCTTGGGATTACCCAAAGAGGATGGTTCTCTAGCGTATCAGGAACGCTCAGAGGTATTGGTCGAACTAAGATCAGGATTTCACGACTCGCGCACTTTATCGCTTCAAGAGTTTCAATCGATCTACGATGCGATTTTTAGTCCCACAACTCAGCTATTTCAAGGACAAGTGCGAGTTAGTTTCCCCGACGGAGAACACACTGAGATCATTCCATTTATCGCTCAGATGAATGATTTGGTGGGTGAAAAATTTGATTATACGAAACAGGTTGATATTGCAACAGGATCGATTCAAGCAACACTGAAGAATACGATCGAGAGTCCAATTCGGATCGATCGTCTCGGTGCAAAAATCGTTTACGACGACACTCAAATCGATGGTGTAATTGGTTCCTTAAGTGCTGCGTTACCGCTTGAATTGAAGCCAGAAGAATCGCTAACTTTTACAGTCACGCCTGCAAGTGCAATCACAGGTAGCAATCCGTCTGGAATCTTTTTTGATCTCAGTGGAGTTGAAGTGTTGGCTGACTCAGAGGCGATTTGGAATAAAATCTTGCTTTCCCAATCCTCAATGATTCGCAACCGAGCGATCAAAGTCAAAACGACAAAAGCCGTGTTTGGCGATCGCATTGAAGCAATTAGTGTGGATCTGAAATTGGGCACCACGATCGACTTCACGCGCGATGCAACATCTGAGCAGCTTACCGTTTCTGCAAATGTGGTCACGCCGATTCGAGATTTGATTCTTCATGAAGCAGATTCTGGGACTTATGAGTATCGATCGCTGGTCATTCTCAACGATGGTACCAAGGTTGAAGATCCGGCAAGTCAATGGCGATCGCAAAACTCAGAAACGCTGTGGATCACAAATACTGAATTACCGCCATTACCGTAAATGATCAATCTAGGATGTAGATATGACATTACAAGGATTACCCGATTTCGATCAATCCATTCAATCTGAAAAGTGTCAGATTTTTTATCCCTACGAAAATGTGGGCGATCATCTTGTTGTACCCGATTCAATTCAGATTAGCGATCTCTCTAGCAATCGTTCCAACTTTTCGCTAACACTGGTGCGTGGGCAAAATCCCATGTTGCCACCAAAGCCACACGGATTATTAGATTTTGAGTTGCAGCTTGACTACCCACTTGATGCAGCGTTAACTTTGCTGCGCGAGACAAATTTTGATGCAACCGTGCAGCCGATCGTATTTAAATCAGGGTTTTTACGCCTCTATCCTCAGGTTCACACCGACGAAATTCCAGAAGATCTCAAGAGTCCCATCCCTTTGGCTTGGAATGGTTTGACGAGTGCACGTTATAGCCTCACTATTTCTGAATCAACCGCGATTGCCCTCAAAGGTGCCCTGACGGGGGATATCCTCAAACTGTTGGCGCATGTTGAGATGGAAATTGTCGGAGTTGCACCCCGGTTACCAATTCGCGTTCGATTTGACCCCGCAGTGCTGCTCGATCAGTTGGCAGCACTCGGAAATGCTCAAAGACAAGTTTCCTGTGAGGAAATTCTAAGTTTCTTTTACAGAGACGTGGAATCACTGCCGCTAGAAATCGTCGGAGAAATGCCTCCTGACGGATTTGCTAACACGATGACTGATTGGATTCGCGCCCATTTTGGAACGTTTATCCCGTCGCCTCAGGACGACAGCAAACCTTACATCGCTCTATCATCCGAAAATCACGGCAGTATTGAATTGAATTTGTCTCAACCGTTGCAGGCGTATCGCACGATCGTCCTCACGCTCGATCCGTTAGCAGCAGGCCGCCAACTGGTACAAACTCAAGGACTGGATGCCGTCTTTCAAGAAGCCACTATCCCGCCGATTCCGACGGGCACCTGGTCGATCGATGTGTCTGCAAATTTGCCCAATCGTCGTCCGGGTGTTCTCTCGATCGGTGTCACGCTCAACGCTGCGCCAGTTTTGCCTTACCGTCCGCAAGCCAAAATTGTTTCAGCCGAATTGATACCGCCAGACGACTCAGCCAAGCTAATGCTGCGATTATCGCCAATCGAAAAGCTGGAGTACACGTTTTCAACATCGGTTGTACTGCAAGATGCGAGTAAAATTCAACAACTCAAGAGCGAAGAATTTTCACATGTGGGAACGCGATTGTATACTCGACCCGATCAGTTTCCAGTTAACTTCATTTCCATTGAGGCAACGCGATCTCTCTTAGAAATAGCTACAGTTCAGGGCACTTGTCGCTGGCAAGAAGAAGAAACATTTAGCACACAGATCTTTGAATTGAATAGAGAAGACTTTGAGGTTGCTTTAGCGCTTCCCAAACAAGCCACAAACGCCACCCTAGAAATTTCTGCTCATTCTCTAGAGGGTACTCAGACTTTACAAATCGCCCCATTTCCCGCAAAGAACTGTCAGCTTGGTCTTCACTCATTTGGTGAGTATGGGGCACATCAGGTTGATGTTGAGTGCGAGTTTAGCGAGGGTACGCGAATTTGTGCGATCGACCTGCTTCCAGAGGATGCGCTAGAGACGATCGTACTGTTTTTCACGCCGACTCAGCCCCACAAAACGTGGAACTGGCTGGCGAAATCTCCGTTTCGGGCAGGGTACCGCTATCGGTTTCATCGCGATCCGGGTGCAACCCCTGCTGAATGGTCAACGATTCAATCCCCTTTTGTGCCGCTCAAGATTCAAGCTCAGAACTTGGCGCTGAATGCGTGAGGGGTTGCCCTCACCCCCAACTCAAACTTACTCTTCAAGAGGTTCATTATGACCACACTTCCCGAAGGTTTTGATTACCAGGGAGTCTACTGTTATCCCAGGCAGACTGACCCCACCAGTTTTTACTATATTCCTGGCGCACCCGTTTCTCAGCGCAATTCTCAGGGGCATCCAGCCATTTCGTTAATGGTGCTTGATCAGTTCGCCATGTTGCAACTGAGTAGTGAGTGGGCTGTTGCTCCTGAACAGCTTAACGAATTACAAAAAACAATCGCAAACCAGTTGAATCTTGAACCCGATGAAGTTCAACTTCAACCCGCTCCTGTCACTGTGGAAGAAGTCACGCTTTCGCTCAAGACCGAGCAGGGCGATTTTGAAGTTCTCAAGACGACTCAATCTTCTGGATATTTGCCCTTTTCGGCATTGTTTAGTGTGCAGCTTTCAAACGAACAAAAGGCACAAGCGATCGCGGCTTTCAACGATCGCAAGGATCAGCTAATCGTCACCTACAAAGCCTCGCTAGATGTTGGAATTTCCGCCAAAGTCACGATCTCAGGAAACATTCAAATAGATTTGCAAAAGCTCCCTAAAAATCCTGTGTTAGAAAATTGTCTCGCGCAAATCGAAACGGCAATCGCTCACAAACGTCTGAAATTAGAACACACTGCTTCACCCGAAGCCTCAGACGAGTTGCGTCAAAAAACAGAACACCTTGCCAAAGAACACGCCGCAGAACTGCTGCTGTGTATGGTTCAAGGTGCGCCTGTGATGTATGACCGATCGCAGTTCTACGCATCGGCTGACTTAGCCGAGAGCCTCCCAGTGCAGGTCGAGCGATCGGCAGACATCAGCACCTGGTTCCCGACGGGCAAAGGCTTGGAGTATATGCAGTTAATCGGCAGCTAGTAGTCGAGTGAGGGGTGAGGAGTGCCCCAAATATTCCCCGATCGGCTACTACTGTTTCCCTCTTTCATTTCGCAGAATTGAGAAAGAAAGGTTCCGGTCAGACCGTTGCAGATTTTGTGACCCACTGATTTCAAAGATTTCAGAATTCTTAATCCATTAGGAGTAACGTTCATGTTAAAGATTGATAATGTTCAGACGATCGAAGGGGTTCAGGTTTATGGTGACGATACTTCTGAAACCAAGTTTTATCTGTTGCCTGATATGCCTCGCTTTCGGATTAACGATGATGGTATCCCAGCATTTACCTTTCTGAAATATCGGGAACCTATCGATCGTCCTGATGGTAAGAAGGGCGGGGCGTTTCTCGTGTTTGATGCAGAGTTTGTCGTTGCTGATGACAAGCTTGTCAAAATCACAGCCAAACTTCAGGAACAAGTCAACCAAAAATTTCCGGGACGGAACCCGATGCCACAGGTTGAAATCGGTACGATCACCTGGACAAAAGGCACCTCCAAACTCAACGTCGAATCATTTAGCAACAACTTTGTTGAAAAAGTATTTAACCCTGGCAAACCCTCCCTTTATGGACGCAACATCACCCCCTTCTCAGTTGAGTTGACCGTAGATGGTGCCCAACTGTTTGAGGCGGCTCTCCAGGGCAAAGGCGGATTTGTGCAAGTCGCCTACGACTTGTATTGCATGGTCAAACTACCCCCTATTACTGGACGCGTCTGGTTCAACTCTTCCAATTTTTCCTCCTTCGCCCAGAGCTACAAAAAAGAAGAGCATGAAGAAGGCGCATTTGGCAACATTTGCGACTGGCTGTTTGGCGGCGACGACACAGACACTGTAACGATCACTCAAACAATCAGTGAGTATTCCAGCAAATATAACTGGGGCGGTGTCGAGTTGAAGTTTATCGATATTCCTGGTTCAAAGACAAACGATGAATTGCAAAAGCAGTTGCGTCAATGGGGCTTTGACACGCTGCGCGAAATCATGAAAGACCAGATGGCAGATAAAACTCAGCCTGTCACCGACGAGCAGCGCAAAATTCCCGCAGATGCCACTCAGTTTACACAGAATCTCAGTCAGTACAAGTTCTCTAGCTACTCGCAGACTTTCAACGAAGAACATGTTGTGGAGTGGAATCTGGCACCTCAAGGAATGTTGGAGCCAATCACCAATCTGAAAGGCAAAGACGGTAAAGTCTTTAAGTGGGAAGACTTTGCTAAAACCGTTGACTTCAACGATCCGTTCTTCAAAACACTAGAAGTTTCTGCTCGCGTCAATGCAGACTTTAAAGACCTGCCCCTTGATAGCATTGAACTTCACATGGACTACAACGAAGGGAATGTTCACGAAATTCAAGAATACAGTTTCAACAGTCCTGATAAGCTAGAGAAGTTCAAATCCTACATCGAAAATGGTAAATGGACTTACAAGTACTGGTATCAAGTTAACTACAAAAACGAGAGCCGTGCTTACAAGTCTGAGGAGATTCCGACCGATGAGAAGTTCCTCACCATTAATGTGGGTGAAACGGGAATTTTGGCGATCGACGTTCTCCCCGGTGATCTGAACTGGACTCAGGTAAGCCAGGTGCAGGTGAAGATTCAATATGACGCGTCTGAAGGCGACGTGGGACAGATTGAACGTGAGTATCTGCTCGACAAAGCCAATCCTAATCACACACTTAGGGAAGTCGTTTTCGCACCCGTCAAAGAACCATACAAGTACATTGTTAAGTACTTTATGGCAGACGGTAAAGAGTATCAGGTGACAGAAGCTTCTTCACGCTCACCGCAACTCTACATCAACGATCCGTTCAACGCAACGAAGACTGTGAGTTTACGCGCTGCGGGTGACTTGGATAAAGACATTCAGACCATTTTTGTGGATGTGAAATACGTCGATGAAGCGAACAAATACACTAAGTCTACAACCGTTGCCTTGAGCAAAACCCAGCCCTTCTTTGATTGGTCGTTCCCAGCGATCGACGAGAAAGCAGGCATCCTCACCTACAAAGGTACGATTCAACTCAAGAATGGTCAAGTCGAGGAGATTCCTGAAGCGACGACCGAAGATATCACCATCATGGTAGGTCGCAAAATTCAAGATACGCTCGACGTGAAAGTACTTCCGGTGGGAATCGACTTTAACAAGGTGGCGCTAGTCGTGGTGTCATTGTCTTATGATGACCAGACGAATGATGTTGTAGAACGCTACGATATGACGTTTGATGCCACTGCAAAAACGCCGCAAACTTGGTCAGTTGCACTCAAGAACAAACACTTGAGTAAGTACACCTGGAATGCTGTCTTCTATATGAATGATGGCACTGAGCGGAAGTCAAATGTGACTCCTCAAATTACAGATTCGTTAACGCTGCCGTTACGGATGCCTGTAGGCGTGTAGGGAGTAGCTGGGGAGCGGGATTCACGTTTTATAGACTGGATCTCGCTCTGACGCTCCTGAACCTTTTATGAAGTATCAGCCTACTCAAGACCTTAATTTTTTTCTCAATTTACACGCGATCGCGCACTCTAAAAATCAATGCTATACCTCAATCCACCTTTCCACATTATCGAAGGCGTTTCTCTATTTTCAGATCACGCTGACCCGTTGCAGTATTATTATCTGCCGATGATGCCTAAACTGACGACGATCGTCGATCAGGTCACTGGGCAACAAATTCCGCAAATTCAACTAATCAAATATCGGGGCAAAGCAGGCAACGGGGGCTTTCTCAATTTTGATGTCAACATTGGCATTGAAGAAGCCACGCTGGAGAAGATTCGCGGCAAACTAAAACAGATTGCAGGACTTGATCAAACACCCCGATTGGCTCCCGTTCCTCTGATTGATGGCACAGTGCGGCTGTTGCTGTTTGGTAAGCAGACAGGCGACACCGCCAATCCCAATAGCACAACTCCGCAGTTTGTTCTCAAAATCGATCAGGCTGCAAAACCTTCGCTGTATGGAGACAATCAGGCAGCGTTCTCCGTTGCATTAGATCAGTACGGCGTAACCGTGATGGAGAAGGCACTACAAGGTGAAATGTCTCCGATCGGGATTGTTTATTCTCTCGATTATTTAGCACTGCGCCCAGCGTATTCTGTGCGGCTCAGTGTGGATTGGGATCGCGTACAGAAACATCTCGATGAGCATTTCGGCGTTGACGCAATTTTCGTTTCGGTTGATATTGATACAGCCGTTGACGAATTGATTGAAAAACGAGCGATCGTCCTCGAAGCCGATACATTCGTTCCGGAAGGGGAAGACGAAAGTGCAGTGTTGGGGCGACGCGATCAGGCAGTCAACGAAGTGCGCGAAATGATCACGGATGCGTTCTTTAAGCCAAGTATTGATCCGGTTAAGGAAGACGAGGACGGTTGGGATAAAGCAGCAAATTTTGCCGATCGTGTCTCTCATTTGGGACTTAATGGCGGCTTTTCTTACAAGAAAACGGACTACACGCGCATCGATCGAAAATCCCTCAACGTCAACATTAGCGAACGTACAACCGTTAAACGCAGCATCTATCCTCAAGGACACCTGAGCGGATTGACTCGCTTGATTACGCAGCAGGGACTAGACCTCAACAAATTCATTCTCTCAGTGGATCTAGACGATGCCTGGTTTGAGCGGCGTAAACTTGCCGTCATTTCTCGCGCCAACTTCGAGGAAGATTCGATTAGCTCGGTCAATGTGCGCTTAAATTATGGCAACACGCCCACCAATGTTTTGTTGGAATCCTCTGCGGCTCGGACGCAAGTAGACTGGGCAAGCATTGTGGCAAATAACGCGCTGCAGCGCGATGTTCAAGCTCAATATAAAGTCACATTTAAGGGCATCGATGGCAACGAACGACCTGTCTCGATCGAGTCCACTCAAGCGGTGTTTGATGGCGACAATTTAGAAATCGATCCTCGCGAACTTTATAGCATTGTGCATGTGCCGATCGTGGCGCTGAGTTTTCCGTGGGATCGCTATCCACAGGTCGAAGTGCATCTCAAGTATACGGACGAGCAAAATGGAATCCGCATGGATGATACATTTCTACTCGATCAAACGCATAGTGATCAGACCTGGAAGATATTTGTTCGCGATCCCAAAAAAACGCAGTTTCAGTATAAGCTGATTTATCGCGCTGCTGATAACCGAGATATTGTCACAATTTTTGCCGATAACGATGATGAACGAATTACGATTCGTGATCCACGTCCCAATAAGCGATCGCTGACTGTCGTTTCTAATTTAGATTGGAATTTAGTCGAGCGTGCATTTGTCGATCTGATCTACGATGATTCCAAAAACGATGTCTACGCCGAGCAGTCGTTTGAATTTAGCAAAGAAGACAGCGTTTCTAAAAGTCTCAAAGTTGATTTGGTGAATCCCGATTATCGCCAAGTCACTTACCAGGTAACGCTACTGTTCAAAGGTGGACGAATGCTAGAAGTGCCGCCCTCCGTGACCAATGAGCGCCGCATCATCCTGCGAAGCGATATGCGCGGACACCGGATTATCAGCGTCCAGCCCAAGAAAGTAGACTTCGCCGCCAAACGCCTATCCGAAATTCAGGTCGAACTCCGCTACGAAGACGAAGACGCAGGGTTGAGCTTCTCTGATCTGGTTAGTTTTCAATCAATCAACGATCGCTCCACTTTTGAGTTCGATTACGCCGACGACCAAAAATCCACCTACGAATATCGCGTCACCTACCGCTATCTGAATGGTTTGTCGCGATCGACCGACTGGATTTCAGCCTTCTCAGAAGCACTCATGGTGCCCGTCGCGTAGGAAGTAGAGGAGGGAAAACGTGTCTCATGCCCTCTTGCCTCCCTATAACCTCTTTTCCATCTATCCCCTCTTCACTCCTCATTCCCAAAGCTATGCTATTACTCGGAAACAAAACCCTAACGATCGACAGCACTACAGTTTTTGCCGACCACGCTGACCCCAACCAATTCTGGTACTTGCCTCGTCCGGTGAAACTTGCCCGGAGAGGTGCAGCCAAGCAAGTCTCCTTTACTTTCATCAAATACAAGCCTGCGGCAGTAGCGGCGGGTGTCAAAGGGGGCGGATTTTTGATGTTTGATGTGGATTTGCAGTTAGACCCCCAACTAGAGCAGCGAATTTTGTCAAAATTGAGTGCTGTTGCGCCCGATCGCCCCAAACTATCCGCCGTTCCCTTTGATGAGGGCACCGTGCAGTGTATCGCGCTAAATCTGCAAGGTGGCGGTGGTACAACGGCTTCACCCAGTCTGCCTGGAACCTTCAATGCAGTTGAGAAAATTCTCGGTGCAACGGTTCCCTCGCTGGATGCAATAAATTCTGCAACCTTCAGTCTCACCCTGAGTCAAGAGGGCGCGATCATTTTGGAGAAAGCTTTTGAGAAAGGAACAACGCCAGTTGGCGTTCTCTACAACCTCAAGTACACCGGAATGCGTCCTGCTTTAGAGGTGAAAATTGTCGCAGATCTGAAGCGTGTTTACGATCACTTTAGTGCTAGTCTAAGCGGACAATATTACTTCTTTAAGCTGGGCATCGAAGCTGGGTTTGAGAAACTGGTGCAAGAAGGCGCGATTACAATTACGGTCGTTAATTCCTCTAGTGCAGACGATCGGGCCGAAAAAGAAAAGTGGGCACTCGACTTCTTCAAAGAAAATCTGCTGAAGGATTGGTTTGAACCGACCCTGACCCCAGGCAAACTTGCAGGCGGTCAAGCAACGCTACCCGAAACACCTGCACCTAACAATCAGCTATCGAATAACAATACTCCTAGTAATCCTGCTAGCAACAACACAACCCCATCTAACAACAATCCGACGACTCCAGACACACCGCCTACACCAGAAACCCATCAACCTGCAACGTTGGAGATTCTCAGTCGTGACCCAAATCCTTCTCCTGAAGGTTATACGATCGAGCACACACCCTCTACAGGAGGAATAACAGAAACATTAACGGTACTTGGGAATAATCCAACTGTTCGAGTTAATGGCGAGGTGCGATCGCTCAACGCCAGCAATCAACTCACTGTAGAGGTCGGCGACAATGCAAACGCTGATATTACTGTTGAATATCCTCAAACAGCAACAGATGAAACATTCCATCTGTTTTTTGAATACGAAAATCCTCGCGATGCAGGCTGGTCTACTACCTCTAATAACTATCGCAGCTACCTCAACAATTCACCCAATCCACCCGACGCTGAATTCTCGAATACAGCTTCTCGTCAAGGCATTCCAGATGCGTCTAGCAGCCACCTTTCGGGTGACGGCAATCAGTTGCGAAATTGGGTGCAACGGCTGGCAGTGCCTAAAGATGTGACGATCGAAGCTTATGCCAGCTACGAAAATGATGATTCGCCTGAAAAGCAGAGATACAATCACAAACTCTCTCAACGTCGTCGTCAAGTGGCGATCGGCATTGTTTCCCCGTTAGTGACTAGCGTCAGTGGCGACGCATTTGGGAAAGGACACACACGCGCTAGAGATGCTCAACCTCAACGAGTTGGAGACTTTCGAGACAGAGTGGCAGAAATTACCGGAAAAGTGATTGCTAATCCTCCAGCAACAATTCGGGCAAAACTTTCTCGTCCAGCAGCAGCAACTCCTACACCGACTCCCACACCGACTCCTACACCAACTCCTACACCAACTCCTACACCGACTCCTACACCAACTCCTACACCGACTCCGATCGCAGGTGATCCCGCAATTGCACTCAAGCTAAAATTTATTCATCAAGATGAACAGAAGACCGTGACGCTGCAATACAATCGATCAGAAGCTGTGCAGCGCACCTACGCACCTCAAGGCTTAATCGGTTTATTGCTCAATGATTTAGAAGACAAGAGCAAACACTTTGTCGAGGTTGATTTAGACGATCCGTTTTTCCGAGTGTTTACCGTGACGGTTGATGCGCCGATCGACTTTGAGCGAATTGGGTTGCTCTCCGCGCAAGTTGCAATCGATTATGGCAATCCTGCCAATCCAACCGACTACAAACATGCAGACTTCATTTTTGAACCTGGGAATCAGCCAGAACGCAAGTTTGAGGTGTTCATGAACTCGACGTTTGACACCACCTACGATTACAATGTGCAATACCATTTCGATCCGGGATCTGAATGGGAAGGACACGCTTTTTCTTACGAAATTCCTGCCAAACCAACTGAAGATCGAACGCTACAAATCAATCCTTTTGAGCAATTGGGTTTTCTCGATTTGCGAGTTTTTTCTAACCGGATCGACTGGGGTGTAATTGACTCGATCGACACTATCCTTTCTTACCAAAGCCCTACAGGCTGGAGCAAAACAAAAATCATCACGCTAACCGCAAATTCCCAAGCGCAATTCTGGAAACTGCGCTTGGATGATTCCAATGCACGTTCTTACAGTTATCGCTTGGTGTATCACCTAAAAGATGGCTCCACTCAAGAGTCTGAAAAGCTGACCACCGAAGCAACTGCTATCGCAGTAAACGATCCGTTTGAAGGCGCATTAGATCTAGAATTCATTCCACTCTTTGCACCAGGTTCGTTCCGTATGGTATTCGTCGATGTGGAATATGAGGATGCCGAAAATCACTACCGTCGTGAAGAACGATTAGAGTTGCCCGGAACTGCAACTGCACCTCTGCCTCTGAGGATTTCGCTCAAGGATCGGTCGAAGCAAACTTTTCAATATCGCTTAACGTTTGTGAGCGACAATCAGATGCATCAGAGCGCCTTCATTTCAACCGAAGAAACTTTGATTGGGGTTGTCCACGCGCCTTAACGATTCGAGCACAAGTTCAGCACATCGTGCCTTAGGCTCGTCGTCAGGTTGTGTCGCAAAAATAGTAGAGTGAGAAGGGATAATATTCTCTGAATCAAACTTAAGTGTCAGCTCAATCCCTGTTTAAGTGGCGGCACTTCCTGCCGGAAATCATCGTGTTGAATGTACGGTGGTACTGTCGCTATGCTCTAAGCTACCGCGATTTAGAGGAGATGATGGCGGAGAGAGGGGTGGAAGTGGATCATTCCCCGATCAACCGCTGGGTATTGAGCTACGCGCCAGAATTGGACAAACGAGTTCGACCGCATTTGAGCAGAACGAATGATTTGTGGCGGGTGGATGAAACCTACATTGAAGTGAAAGGAGAGTGGAAATATCTTTACCGTGCCGTCGATTCAACGGGCAAAACGCTGGACTTTATGCTGAGTGCAAAGCGAGATGGGAAAGCAGCGGCACGATTTTTCCGCAAAGTGTTGAAAGCAGAGCATACTCAAACTCCACGGGCCATCACGGTCGATAAAAATGCTGCCTATCCAGTGGCAGTCGAAGCACTGAAAGCCGATGAAACGCTGGCAGCAGAGACAGAATTACGACAGAGTAAATATCTGAATAACATCGTTGAGCAGGATCATCGAAACATCAAGCGCCTGACAAAGCCAATGATGGGATTTGGGTCATTTAACACGGCAAGACGAACCCTTAGAGGAATTGAAGCGATGAGTATGATTCGCAAAGGACAAGTGAAGGGAATTAGCAAAGGGGACAGTGTGTCTCAAGCGAAGTTTATCGAAGAACTCTTTGGAATTAGTGCTTAACGGAATGCGAATGAGATACTTCGTTTGTCACTAAAAAGTATTTGCGACACAACCTCATTTACTGCGCCCCTTGAACCAAGGGTTTCGTTGTGTTGTGCCAACTCACCCAGGGGTCTCAGCCTTCTATGACGTTTCTGTTCGTCGGCTCGTCGGTTTGCCGCTGGCTTCCTCCAGACCCTCCCTCGCGGGAACGCCCTTGCCTTAAGCTAGTGGTTATCGTCACTCGGAACTTTTGGGTTCATTTGGACGCTGGTTCCACCACAGGGGACTTTCACCCCATCAGATCACGCCCATGCTGGGCGTACACAAACCCGGTGCAGCGGATTGTCGAGAGTTGCTTGTGAGGGGTTGCAAAGGTGACTGGCAACCGCTGACCGGGAACGTTAGACCGCCTGCGATCGACCGGATTGTTTCCTGGAATATCGATCTTTGGATGGGCAGAATGACACTACTAGGAGGTAGCTGAGGTGATTATGGGTCAAGTCGAGATCGAGCAAGTACTGAATACCTCCATTGAAGAACAATCTTTTTCAGGGGTTA
>Ga0209724_1002411_pt1 | contig 16014 bp, 14 predicted proteins | sample grotaG_FD_184143 | JGI IMG/M metagenome (GOLD analysis project Ga0209724, IMG submission 184143) | Glacier valley bacterial and archeal communities from Borup Fiord, Nunavut, Canada, to study Microbial Dark Matter (Phase II) -... | ecosystem: Environmental > Aquatic > Freshwater > Ice > Glacier ...
ACCGCTGATCCGAATTTACGCACGGCGTTGGACGAATTGCAGCGCACCCTTGTTATTTTGCGCGCCGCACCACAGCTTGCGCCACCCCGCGATTTTACGCTTGATCCGGCACGCTATGGCCGATCGCCTGCAACTTTACGGGCTTCACGGACAAACGCGCGCGTCTGGTTACGCTGGAGTGCCGCCATTGCTGCCATTGCGTTGATCGCGCTTGTGGGCGTGATCGTTCGCGGTATCAATAATTCGCGTCAATCGACGTCATCCGGCGCAATTGCGATTGTGCCAACGGGTATGCTGCTTACCAGTTCAACCACACCGCTTACAATCTCAACGAACAGTTTGGCAGCCAAACGCACAGAGTCACCCACGCTGCCTGGAGTCATACCATCTACAGTCATGTCGCCTACATTAGTGCAAAAATTGGCAGCATCGCCTGCCCTGCCTGTTGCACCCGCTGTCTCAACTTTCAGAGCGCTGCCTGCCACGCAAAATACGCAGCCCAACGTGTTACAAGCCACTGTCGCGCCGCTGATCGACGCACAATCTACCAGTGCACAAGCGACCAAAGCACCGCCCACGCAAGCGCCGCTCGCTGCCGCTGCTGCCCCGCCAGATGGACAATCCGCAGCAGCGCAATCCGCTGGAGCGCAGCCGTTTGCACCTGCTACCATGTCGTCTGCCGCCACACCACCTGCCGCCAGACTTTACGCCGCCACACTGTCTGCCACAGCGAATACGGCAGACAGCGCAAACAATAATGCAGTCGCTATCGATTCCCCATTGCAAGCGTTGTGGTCGCTCATTCGGCGGCTGCTGAATTTATTAGGGTCAGGATTGCCGTCCGGATGAGTACATCGCCGATTTTTCGCTATTGTCCGCACTGCACGCACGAATTAATTGAACGCGAAGTGTACGGCAAAGGACGGCAAGTTTGCCCGAATTGCGGGTATATTCATTTCGTCGATCCGAAAGTGGCCGCCCTGGCATTGATCACGCAAGAAAGCGCTGAGCCGGATGGCACGATGAAGCGCGAAGTGCTGCTAATCAAACGCGGCGCTGAGCCGGAAAAAGGGCGATGGGCATTGCCCGCTGGCTTCATCGATCGGGGTGAAGACCCAAAAGCCGCCGCCGCTCGTGAAGTGGCCGAAGAAACGGGTTTAATCGTCACGATTCACAATTTACTTGGCGTATTCTTCGATGGCAGCACCACGATCGCGATCGCCTATGCTGCACAGGTGATCGGCGGGACGTTGTGCGCGCAAGATGATGCGGATGCGGTCGGTTGGTTCAGCCCGGATGCGCTGCCCGATCTGGCTTTCGAGAGCACGCATACGTTGATCGCGGCATGGTTGGCTCATTAGCAGCGCTGCATAAAGGAACTGGTATTGTCACGATTTTTGTCTCTTAATCTGTTGTTGATCGGTGTGCCGCTGGCAATTCTGGCAAAGCTGGCGGGGTGGAGTGATATTGCCGTCTTTACGTTTTCGGCGCTCGCCATTGTTCCACTGTCCAGCTTGATCGGCAGCGCGACCGAAACGGTAGCCGAAGAAACTGGCCCGCAAATTGGCGGCTTGCTCAATGCGACGCTCGGCAACGCAGCAGAACTGATCATCACCTTTTTTGCGCTGCAAGCGGGCTTGATCGAACTCGTGAAGGCGTCGATCGTCGGTTCGGTATTGGGCAATTTGCTATTGGTAACGGGTATGAGTCTCCTTGTGGGCGGCTTCCGGCATGGAACGCAAACCTTCGATAAGCGCGGCGTTTCCACGAATACCACGCTCATGATTTTGGCATTCATGGCGCTGGTGATCCCGACAGTGTTTGATACGGCGGTGCTCGGTATCGGTCTTGGCGGCGGTTCGAGTCCCTACGATCCGCAGCGCGAACTGCTGTTCAGCGTGGGCATTGCAAGTGTGATGATTGTGCTCTACGTGATGAGCGTGATATTTACAATACGCAACCCGTTCAGGGAAGCGGAAGAAGAGGCTGCCGAAGCTGAGAACCCACCCAATATCCCACACGCGGTATTGATCCTGGCCGGGTCAACTATTGCGATCGTGGTCATGAGCGAACTATTAGTAGGCGCGGTTGAGCCGGTCGTCAAGCAGATCGGCCTATCCGAAGCGTTCATGGGCTTGATCTTGATCCCGATCATTGGTAACGTGGCCGAGCACATCGTAGCAGTGCGCTTTGCCCTCCAAAATCGAATGAATCTCAGCCTGACCATTTCGTTCGGCTCCAGTTTGCAGATTGCGCTGTTCGTTGCGCCGGTGCTGGTCTTCATCGGCTTGCTATTTCCGCAGCATTTGCTGTTAGTGTTCAGCCGCTACGAATTGTTAGCCCTGGCGACTGCCTCGATCGCTGCGCTGCTCGTCTCCAGCGATGGTGAATCGAATTGGCTGGAAGGCGCGGAATTGTTGGCCGTGTATATCATTTTAGCGTTCGCCTTTTACGCGATACCGTCGGGACTGTGATCCCTATGGCGATCAATCCGAACGCTGAGATCGCGCGTCCTAAGCTCCCCCTGCCACCACCCCCGACGAGTCGCCAGCGTGCCCTTCGATTCGGGATTGACGTAGTAGTGATCCTGATAGGTGAACTAATCAACGTGATCGCCTTTCGTTCGCTGATCGTGCCGTCGCGTTTGATCAGCGGCGGCGTGGTGGGTATCTCAATGCTGCTCAATCAGCTTTTCAGCTTGCCGATCGGGTTGCAAACGACCCTCTACAACATCCCGATCTTTGTACTTGGCTATCGCTTTTTGGGCAGGCGTTTCGTTGCGCTGAGCGTTATCGGCGTTGTCTCATTCTCAGCGCTGCTGGACAACATCGCGCTGCAAACGGTCACACACGATTTGCTGTTAGTCGCTGTTTTCGGCGGAGTAATCACGGGCATTGCCGATGGGCTGATCTTGCGGGCGGGCGGATCAACGGGCGGCTTCGACATCATCGGCTTGATCGTCAGCAAGCGATCGGGTGTATCGGTCGGGCAAGTGTTTTTGTTCCTGAACGGCTTTATCATTGCGTTGGTGGCGTGGGTCAACCAGAGTCTCGAATTGGCAATGTACACGTTGATCATGCAGTTCGTCGCATCGCGCGTGGTGGACGCACTGCAATCGACTTCGCCGCGTCGAGTGGCACTGATCATTTCGCCACAAAACGAGGCGATCGCGGAGCGCATTTTCAGGGAGCTAAAGCGCGGCGCAACTTACCTGGACGGCGGCGGCGCGTACACTGGCGCTGAATTTCGCGTGCTGATGTGCGTGATCACTCCTTACGAGTTGGTCGATCTGAGTTTGATCGTGGCGGAAAGCGATCCGAGCGCGTTTACTATCGTGCTGGAAGCGTCCGATGTGTTGGGACGTTTCGATCGCAACTCGCCACTGCAACGCTTGTTAGGCTGAGCGCGAACATGCCGATCACTCAAAAAATCTACACCGAAAACAACGCTTTCCAATATATCGACACGCTCCGCCGCAATCGCGAAAAGCGCCACCGTGAACGCGCCTTTTTCGTAGAAGGCGTACGCCCGATCAATCAGGCATTAGCGCACAGTTGGACGATCCGCGCGTTTGCCTATGCGCCGGAAAAGCCGCTGTCCGATTGGGCAAAAAACATCCTTGCCAGCTCGCAGGCTGAAACGCATTATGAGCTGCCGATCGCCTTATTCGCAAAGCTGAGCGGCAAAAGTGAGCCGTCCGAACTGCTGGCAATTGTCGGGGCGCCGGACGATGATTTAGCGCGCATTCCGATCAAGGACGATATGCGAATTGTGTTGTTCGATCGTCCGGCCAGCCCCGGTAATTTGGGCACGCTGATCCGTTCCTGCGATGCGCTCGGCGTTCACGGGCTGATCATGACCGGGCACGCCGTCGATTTGTACGATCCCGAAACGATCAGCGCCACCACCGGATCATTGTTTGCGCTGCCAATCGTGCGCATGGCGTCCTTGCAAGCGCTGACGCCGTGGTTCGATGTGATCCGCGCACAGCTCGGTTGGTTTCAGTTGGTTGGCAGCGACGAAGATGGCACGTTGGATGCCGCCGATCACGATTTCACAGTGCCGACGATCCTGGCGATCGGTAACGAAACGTGGGGCATGAGCGCGGCGTACAAAGAAGCGTGCGATACGATCGTGAAGATTCCGATGTACGGCTCGGCGTCGTCGCTGAATGTAGCGTGCGCGGCCTCGATCCTGCTGTACGAGATGGATCGGCAGCGGCGGGCGAGCGATAAAACAAGGAGGTAAACGTGGGCAACTTTTATGTTAATTTCAGCGTCAGATCAACCAATACGGACAAAATCGCGACTGCTTTAGAGGAAGATGAGCAGCTTTGCTTGATCACGCCGCCAAGTAACGGCTATAGCGTCATTTTTGATCGCGAATCCGACGGACAAGACCCTGAATCGATTGCGGCTGTAGGGCAAGTGCTTTCTGCAAGCGTAGGCGCTGTGGTGTTCGCAGTCTTGAATCACGACGATGACATTTTGTGCTGCTGGCTATTTGAAAACGGCAAGCTCAGCGACTACTACAATTCTGCACCGCACTACTTTGGAGATGAACCACTGAGCGCTGATGAAATCAACGCTAAACTGACCGACCCGCAGCATCTCTGTACAGCGCTCGGAGTGCCAGACACAACCGATGCAGTACGACGTATCCTTGGCCGTAAAGATTATCTCTCTGAAACGGATCGGCACGCGGCTTTAGTTGAAGCGCTGCAATTGCCGCTGTGGTCAGTGGGATTCGGCTTCCGGCATATTGAACGGGGTGAATTGCCGTCGGGGTTGAAGCTCAGCGATTTGCGGCGCGTGGGATAAAACGCCCTCACCCCACCGGCCCGGACGGCGCGATCGTCGGCGCGGGTGCGAGACGCTGCGCCGCCTGCTGGCACAGATTGACGCCGCCTGCGTTGAGCCAATCTTGCAATGACGCGCTCGTACTTTGCCCGCGTAAGGCGTCCAGATAAATGCCCGTGCCCCATGTGTAATACAAGCGCGTCTCTTGCGCCCAACCGCTCCAACCGAGCGGGATCACGCCATAGCCGCCGTTATAACCCGCCAGCGCTAAACCAGGGTGGCCGTCCGCCGCGATCAGGGAGCCTTTCAGGTACGCAATGCCTGCGCGCGCGTTAGCATCTGGATCATGGGTGTCTTCGTTCGCCTGAAAGTGATCGGGCATGACCTGAAATAGCCCTTGCGCGCCCGCCCCTGATCCGGCTTGCGGATCGCCACACGACTCGATCTGCATCACGGTTGCCAGCAAGTTCGGATCGACCCCGTATTGCTTTGACCACGCCACGATCTTTGACGCCCAATGCTGCACTTCAGGCGTGAACAGTGGGCTGATGGCGGTAGGCGGCGCGGCGGCAACGTGAACGCCATAATCAACTACTGGCGGCACTCTAGGCGCTGTGGACGCACTGTTGAAATCGCCGTTGATCAGCAAAACACTCATAGCGCCCACTACACCGACCACAAAACCAATGATCGCGGTCATGACGATCAACTGCAAAGGCAGCAGACGCAACCACATACGAATCAAGAAAGCAGGTTGCGAGTCGCGGGATATAATCATGTGCGTAGCATACCACGCCCCACAATAGAAATCGGTTAGAGCGGTCTCAGAATCGGCTTAGCGTAGCTTATGTTGACCCCTAACCCCAACCCTTCCCCCGCTTACAGGGGAAGGGAGTCATCTAAAACCCTTTCACCTATAGAAAAGGGCTTTATGGTGAGCGCAATTTGGCCGACCACACCGGCATATCCAGCCCTGAGTAGTTGAAGCCGTAACGCTGATAAACGCGCTGTGAAGCTTGATTGCTGCGCTGTGTGTTGACCGTCACCGTGTTGATTCCGCGCCGTGCGAAATTTTCCAGCATCCGTCCAATGAGCAGGCCACCGATCCCTTGTCCTTGCAAGGCGGGCAGCGTTGCCAGCCGTGCCAGATGTGCGCCGTCATGATAGAGCGACGTGATCTGATAGCCGACCGCTTGATCGTTCAGATATGCCAGTGTGAAATTTGCCGACAGTCGAATCGCCTGACGCATCGACGCGCGCGACATTTGCCAAAGCGGTTGGAAGGCAGCGTGATCAAGCGCTAATGCGTTATCGAGATCGCGAATATCACCATGCCGAACTAATAGATCATCACGCAAAGGCGGTGGAATATGACCGCCCGTACGCCGCAAGGTCACCACGTCCTCACGGTAGGTCAAACCAAGATCAGATGTGTACTCGTTCAGCCACGGACGCAGGATCAGCGCGCCGATTTCGCGAATGCCTTGCCCTGCCAGTTGATCGCGCAAGGGCGACCACAGCTCGGCTAGCACCACGTGCGCATCGGCATCATCACGAATGCTGATCAATTGCAGCCACGTTGCATCATTGACGGGTGCAGCAGCGGCTAACGCGCCCATCAGATCGCGCCCTTGCCAGGCCAGCAAGAGCGCCACATTCGGGTCTTCAAGCCACTCGTCGAGCGTGCTCCAATCGAGATGGACATGCATTCGATAGTTATCTTGCACCAGGCGCATGACATCGCGCCGATTGCGTCTGGTGTAGGAAGTCAGGCTGATTTGTGAAGTAATCATGGCAACACGGTAAAAACTAATCATGGAAACATCGTTAACGCAATTGTAGCATTATATGATCGTTGAAGACTATGCCCCGATTTTCAGGCGGCTAAAGCCCGGTGGCTTGCGGAGCGTTCATTTTTTGCCAAAGCTGACTGAATGCAGCGTTTTTGGTATACTGAGGCATCGAATGCTATTCAAGAGAAAGTTACCTTATGTCGCGTCTATTCCGCCGTTCTATCTTGCTTGCGCTGCTGATCGCTTTCGTTTTGAGCTTCGTGAGCGTTCAATCGCCTACGCAAGCTGCCGCCCAAATTACCGCCAAGGTGCTTGTCTATAAGCTCAACGTGCGTGCCAGCGATACTGTCAAAGCTGCCAAAGTGGGCGAGCTGGCACGCGGCGCGGTCGTGACCATCATCGGACGTGATAAGCGCAGCCTTTGGCTCAAGGTGCAAACCGCCGGGCTAAGCGGTTGGGTACGCACCTCTTTTGTGCATATTTCAGGCAGCAAACTGTCCATCATCCCGATCGTTTCCTGACTTTAAGCCGCGCGTCTTAAGCGCTTGCTTGTCGCCTGCGCTTTTGCAAGGGTCGGAGCCATCCGGCCTTTGCACATTTTTGAACCCCTACTCATCGAAAAGCTGCTATACTCTCCGACTCCGTGTCCGGCGGATAAGGATGCACAACAACCCTATGCTTGATAAAAAAGATGCGCAGTGGTGGCGACTTGAAGCCCAGAATCATCCCGATAAAGCAGTCGATTTGATCCGCCTGTTGGCCGATCGCATGACCTTTCTCGATCGGCAAAATGAAGAACTGCGCGGCGAATTGATCGCGCTGCGACGCAATCAGGGCGGCGCATCCAATGCCGAAATGAGCGCATTACAACAGCGCGTGCAGGAACTTGAGACGGCACTGCGCCAGAATACGGGCGAACGGCAGTTGATCGTTTACGGGCCAGGCCGGATCGAAGCCAACTTACCTTTGTTGATCGCACAGCAAAACGGACTCGGCCACGATTTGCCCGCCAATATTGCAATGCTGCTGTGCGGGGTGACCGCTAAACTTTTCGCGGTATGCGCTGACTCGCGCATTTATAGCCTTGCCGCGCGTGATTTGCCTGTGCCGGAGCGTGCCCCGATTACCTTTGAGCAGCCGCGTGATGTAGTCGCTTTTGTCGATCAAAGCGCGTTCGATCAGCATCGCTATTTGCTGCTGATTTCGCAGAAGGGCTATGCGTACAGCGTGTTAGCCGGGACGCTCAATCGGGTGGCGGCACGCAACGAAAAAGTGATCCGCAACTTGCTTCCCGACGATCCGATCGTGGCGGCTATTCCTTCCAACAACGTGGATATTTTCGCAGTATCACGTAAGGGGCGCTGGACGCGTTTTGCCGAAAAAGCGATCGCGGGCACGGGCAGCCTGATCATGGAGCTGCCCAAAGGTGACGCGCTGGCAAGCGTGATCGCGTTAGGGGCAGACACCGATCTGGTATTTTTGACCAGCGACGGCAAACTGTTCATGCGCGCGTCCGCCGAACTGCCGAGCCGCAAAACACCCGGACGCTCGGCAGGCGCGCTCTTTCGCGATCAAGCGCGCGATCAACAGGTGTTAGGGGTGCGTCCGCTGCAAATGCTCGGCGTATTGACAGCGGGCGGCAAGCTGATCACGCTGCAACCTGGTCAGATCGGCGCGCGTGCTCAAAGCGAGTCCGGCTTGATCGTGCCGGGGTTAGCCGCTGAGGATACCGTCGTCGCGCTTTTCCCGTAGTTGCTGTCATTGGTGCAAAGTTCTATAACGTGTTTGAAAGCGATTACGCTATAATGTCGTCTCAGCTACCTTCTAACCGCTCTTCAGAGTTATTCAGGTTATTTGAGACTTTTTATGACTTCGACTATCGCGCCGCCTATTGTTCCGCAGCCTGTTGAGTCGCCCAAAATGCCGGATGCACCGCAGCGAGCTACGCTGTTCGGCACGCTGCAATCCAGTTTGCGCAGCTTGATCGTACCCGCGCTGGCGATCTTCACGGCGATCCTGATCGGGTCAGTGCTCATTTTGTTGGCTGGACTCGATCCGATCAAAGCGTATGGCGGCTTGCTGCAAGGCGCTTTCGGCAGCGATACAGGGATCACGCGCTCGCTGCTGAAAATGGCACCGCTCATCCTGGCCGGGTTATCGGTGGCGTTCGCCTTCAAAGGTGGCCTGTTCAACATCGGCGCGCAAGGCCAGCTTGTGATGGGATCGCTGCTGTCGGCGTGGGTCGGTTTCGGCGTGAGCGGCTTACCTGCTGTGATTCACATTCCGCTGGCAATTTTGGCGGGATTCGTGGGCGGCGCGCTGTGGGGCATGATCCCCGGCCTGTTGAAGGCGTACACCGGCGCGCATGAAGTGATCTCCACGATCATGCTGAATTATGTGGCGGCACTGCTGCTGGAATGGGCGGTGTCACCGTGGCGTGCCAGCGCTCCGCCGGGACCGTTAGCGGCGTGCAGCACGTCCGGGAGCTGCGCATCGGGACAAACGCCATTGATCTTGTCGAGCGCCACACTGCCCACTTTGTATACACCCGCCAATGGCAATGGTGATGTGCTGCATCTCGGCGTCTTTCTGGCGATCCTCGTCGCAATTTTAGTATCCGTGCTGATCTATCGGACGACCTTCGGCTTTGAACTGCGCATGGTCGGGTTGAACCCTGGCGCGGCGCGTTATTCAGGCATCAGCGTGGCGCGCATGACAGTTATCACGATGGTGATCGCGGGTGGGCTAGCGGGATTAGCAGGCGCGATTCAAGTGTTGGGCGTGACGCATCGCTTTGAGACGAATCAAAATTTGTCAGTTGGCTTTGACAGCATAGCGGTATCGCTGTTAGCCGCCAACAACCCGATCGCGATCATCGGATCGGCGTTCCTGTTCGGCGCGATGTATGCAGGCGGGACGCAAATGCAAACCGCTTCGCATGTGCCCAACGATTTAATCCAGGTGATCCAGGCGCTTATATTGATGTTCGTGGCTGCCGATCAGATTATCCGCGCGCTATATCGCATCAAAGCGCCTGGCGCGGAACTCAAAGTCAAGCTGAGCAGTGGTTGGGGGCAGCGCTAATACCATGGCCGATTTCAGCATCGATCCATCAGCCATAGCCGCCGTCGTCAACGCCAGCATTCGTAACGCGCTGCCGATCACGCTAGGGGCGCTGAGCGGCATTGTCAGCGAACGATCGGGCGTGGTCAACATCGGCATTGAAGGCATGATGCTGGCAGGCGCGTTTGCGGCGTTCAGCGCCAACGTGGTGCTGAGCGTCAATGGGGTGTCACCTGTGTTGCAAGCGCAGCCGATCCGTTTGCTGTTGGCGACGTTCGCCGCGCTGATCGTGGGCGGACTCATGGCAACGCTGCACGCGGTACTATCGATCCGTTTCAAAGTCGATCAGATCATCAGCGGCACGGTGATCAACATTTTCGCCACCGGACTCACGGGCTATTTGTACGTATCAGGCGCGAGCACGTTAGGCGGCTTGCCCCCAATGATCGTTAATCCACTCAACGCGGACAGCGGCTTATTGTTCAACATTGCCAACGTGGTGCTGAACAAAGACATTCTGACGTATATCACGTTGATCTTAGTGCCGCTGGTGGGGTTTGCGCTGTTCCGCACGACATGGGGCTTGCGGACTCGCTCGGTAGGCGAAAATCCACGCGCAGCGGATACGCTCGGCATCAATGTTTATCGGCTGCAATATACGAACCTGTGGATCAGCGGCATGTTGGCGGGTTTGGCCGGAGCAACGCTGACGTTAGCGGGAGTCGCTTTTGAGCGCAACATGAGCAACGGGCGCGGCTTCATCGCGTTAGCTGTGATGATCTTCGGCATGTGGCGACCGTCACGCGCATTCGTGGGCGCGCTGCTGTTCGGGTTCGCGACAGCCTTACAAGGTCAACTGCAATTTTTGGGTGGCGAAAAGATCATTCCCCATCAGTTCATCGGGATGCTGCCGTATATTCTGACGCTGGTAGTACTGGCCGGGTTCGTGGGGCGGGCGCGTCCGCCTGCGCATGTCGGCCAGGCGTATGAAGTGGAGTAGGCTCAGGCCAACAAAACGCGCATAAGGAGCTTTAGCCGTGGAACCAATCTTTTTGGCGTTGGTGATCAGCACACTGTTGAGCATACTAATCTACCTGGATAACCCATTATGATCGCATCCTCACCTCTCAATCAGCAAACTGATCCGCGCGCCGCTGTGCTTGAACTTGACGGCGTGACTAAACGCTTTCCGGGCATTCTGGCGAACGATCAAGTCAGCCTGACCTTGCATCGTGGCGAAATTCTGGCGCTGCTCGGTGAAAACGGCGCAGGCAAATCCACGCTGATGAATATCATCTACGGCTTGTATCACGCTGACGACGGATCGATCCGCCTGAAGGGGCAAACCGTGCGCTTTGCCAGTCCGCGCGAAGCGATCCACAGTGGGATCGGCATGGTGCATCAGCACTTCCAACTGATCCCGGTGATGACGGTCGCGGAAAACGTGACGCTTGGCGAAGAAAACTCCGCATCGGAAGGCGGCGCACCCGTTCAGCGTACCGCGAATGCCGACGAAAGCGCCGGGATGCACAATGTGCGGCGCGCGTGGGGCGTTGTGTGGCGCGTGCTGCTGCCCGTGTACGCGATCGTGATCGGCTTGCTGATCGGCCAGATCGCGCTGCAAATATCCCTGATCGCGTCTACCCATCTTGTCAGCGGGCCAGTGTTCGACAGCTTCCAATTCGAGCGGCTGCCACTCGTGCAAAAAGCGGTGCTGGCCTTCGCGGCACTGTATCCGGTGCACACCTGGGTTACCTTGCTCATGTTGTGGCTGCCGCTCGTCATCGGCTGTATCACAGGTGGCTTGACTGTCATTGCCCTGTATCGGCACGCGCGCCGGACGTGGCTTGCCAGCGAAATTGGTGGGACGCTGCGCTTTACATCACCCATGGACAGCATTGCTACGGCGGTCAGCGATTTATTGGTGACCATCAGCACCTTGCGCGATCAGGGACAGGCGGCGCGACGGGTTCGCGAACTTTCGCAGCAGTACGGCTTGCAGGTTGACCCAGACGCATTGATCGAAAATCTGCCAGTCGGAATGCAGCAGCGCGTCGAGATCGTGAAGGCACTATATCGGCGCGCCGACATTTTGATCCTGGATGAGCCAACCGCCGTATTGACCCCGCAAGAAGGCAAAGAACTGTTCAAAATCATGCGCAAATTGGCGGCGCAAGGCGTATCGATCATCTTCATCACGCACAAGCTGAAAGAAGTGCTTGAAATCGCGGACAGCGTGGTCGTCATGCGCGGTGGTAAAGTCGTCGGCACTGCTACCCCCGCCGAGTCCAGTGAGGCATCCTTAGCCGCGCTGATGGTCGGGCGAGCGGTGCTCTTGCGCGTCAACAAAACGGAAGCACATCCGCAAGCGGTAGTGTTGGAAGTGCAAGCGCTGTCTGCTATTGATGATCGCAAAGCGCCCGTACTCGACGGCGTGAACTTTTCAGTGCGGGCGGGCGAAGTGCTCGGCGTAGCGGGCGTACAGGGCAACGGTCAAACCGAACTGGTAGAAGTGCTGACCGGCTTGCGTGCCGCATCCGGCGGACGTTTCAGCATTGGCAGCACGACTTTCGAGCACGTCACGCCGCGCCAAATGACGCACGCGGGCGCTGCGCACATCCCCGAAGATCGGCAGAAGTACGGCATGGTGTCGAGCTATTCAGTGGCCGATAATCTGGTGCTCAACGTATACGAAGATGCGCCGTTCGCGACTGCGCCGACGCCTCGCCAGTTGCCCGCCGTGTTGATCATTTACGGGCTGGTTTTTGCGGTGCTTTTCGCTATATTCAGCCTGGCTTGGTCAGCGATCGGGTGGCCGCTGTTATCCGGTGCGCTGAATCTGACCGATCCGAATTTGAACGCGCGGACGACGCCCTTACCGTTCATTGCCGCCGCGCTGATTGTGATCGTGATCACGCTGCTGGTGGGTGGATTAGCTTATCTGCTGAGCCTGCAAATTGTGCCGCGCCTGATGCAGCTCAGCGCTAAACATGACGGCGGCGTGACGATCAACCGCCCGGCGATCGAGGCTAACGCGCAGCGATTGGTTGAAGAGTTCGATATTCGCACGCCGTCGATCATGACTAACGGCGGCAATTTATCGGGTGGCAATCAGCAAAAGATGGTGGTAGCGCGTGAGTTCAGCCGCCAGCCGCGCCTGTTGATCGCTTCACAACCGACGCGCGGGATCGATGTCGGCTCGATTGAGTTCATTCATAAGCGGATCATTGCGCAGCGTGACGCAGGTGCGGCGGTGCTGTTGGTTTCGGCGGAATTGGACGAGATCATCGCGCTGTCCGATCGAATCGCGGTGATGTATCGGGGCGCGATCATTGATACGCTGCCTGCCGCAACTGCCACACGCGAGCAGCTTGGCTTACTCATGGCGGGCGTCAAGGGTGAGGTTGCCCCGGCCTAAAGACCGGGACTTATACAGAAGAAAGGGGCAGAGAAAACGCACTAAACTAACGCACCAGCGCAAAGTCTTTCCAGGTGACTTCCGGTTCACCCGCTAACCAATGATTGATCAACTCGACGCCCTGCATCACCGAGTGATCCATGTTGCCGATCTCGTATTCCCACGCGCCAAAGCGTCCGCGACTGTAGATGTTATAATCCATCAGGAACGGCTGAATCGTGCCAAGCGCCATATTGCGGCTGATCGTCGGCACCGGGTAGCTGTACGGCACATCGATCACATAGGTGCTGGCAATTCGATCGCGATCGGCGGGTTCAAGGACTTTGGTGTTGATCAAGCCCTGAATGACGCGCTCTACGATAGTCGCCTTATCTTCGGGCTTATGCTCGCTGTAGCTGGTTTCGCTGAGCAGCAAAAAGTGCTCAGCATCCGGCGTCATATAGGGCGAATAGTTCGACAGATAGGTCACGCGATAAAACGGACTATCCGCCTCCGGGAAGTACAGCCAGCACTTCTGACTCGGTGTTGGTCGCGCCACCCCGATACCGACGATCAAGCCGCTGGAATGGTGTAAGCCGTGTGCTGCATCCACCATCATTTGCGGCGCGCGCTCCAGACGATTCACCAGCTTATCCAGCGGCATGGTAGACAGCAGCAGATCATAAGTGACCACTTCGCCATCACTGAATGTGATTTGCCGTGCTTCGTGATCGATGCTGAGCGCTGTTTTATTAAGGTGCAGATGATCGCCTACATAGTTGATCATTGGCGCGTATAAGCCACCCGTGCCACCTCGCAGCGGATATTTGAACTTGTTATTCGGCCCCCAACTTACATCGTCTTTATCCATGAAGATGTTGGTCAGGATGCGCGCCAAATCCGGGATAGCAACGCGCTCACCGAGCCAATCGCGATTCATTTGTGTCAGCGGATGCGCCCACACTTTGAAGTTATACGGCTGCATGAAATGCTTGACAATTCCGCTACCAAGCTGCGCCTGAATCAACTCGTAAAAGTTAGTCGCCTGCGCCACCCGTTCGGGGTGTTTGGTCGCTTCAAGCAAGCCCAGGACGCATTCCGTCAGCGCTTCTTTAGGCAGGTGTCGAATGTTATTCTGGAATGGGTACGGTACAAACCGATCGAACATCCATATCCACGCTTCACGCATGATCTCGGTATAGTTGTCACCTAACAGCTTATCCACTAGATCATCAAAATACTTGTAGTGCGAAAACATGACGTGGCCGCCGATGTCGTAGGTGAAACCGGCCTCGTCCTGAAAGCTGGTGGCTAACCCTGCAATATATGGCTGCTGCTCGTAAATTGCCCAGTTCCGATAGCCCAGTTCGTTCAACCGATAGCCTGCCCCTAATCCGGTGGGACCGGCACCCAAAATAACGATCTTTTGCTCAAGGTCGCCACTCATTGGGCGACCCATGCTACCATCCATATTCACACCTGACTCCTTATATTTCTCACGTGATTGTCACACAACATGCTAGCGGCGAGCGGCAACCGCTGCATCCTGATCGAAAGTTGCTTCGCCCAATGTGCGCGGAAGCAGCTTCTCAGCGATCTTTTCGTTGATCAGATTGCCCATGCGGGTTGCGATGCTGTCCCAGGTATTACGCTGTAACAATTCGTTTTCGCGCATACGCTGTGTTTCGGGACTATCCAAAAGCGCCGCGCGTACCTGTCCGGCAAATTGCTCAGCCGAATTGCCCACCCGCACGACCGACCCATACAGCTCGATCACATCGTTGATTGGGGTTGAGACGATCGGTTTATGCGCCGCCATGTATTCCAACGTTTTGGTCGGGCTGATGAATTGCGTCGATTCGTTCAGCGCAAATGGTAGCAGCGCCACATCAAAATAAGCCAGATAAGCGGGCAGTTCGGCATAACTCCTGCCGCCTAAATAGTGCAGGTTGGCGGCATGTGGCAGCCAGGCCGGGTTGATCTTGACGACGGGTCCGATCATCACGATTTGCCAGCTTGGATTGTTTATAGCAAGTCGCCCCAATAAATCCAAATCCATACGCTCGTCGATCACGCCGAAATAACCTAAAATGGGCGCATCGACTCCGCGCAAATCAGAAGGACGCGCAAAAGCAGATCGATTGGCTGCCGCAGCAAAATGATCGATCTCGACGCCGCTCGGAAACAAGTAGGTGTTAGCGTTGAACGGCTTTTTCGCCCGATACAGGCTTGCCCCGCCCGCGAACACTACATCGGCACGACGCAGCGCACGTTCTTCTTTAGCGATCAATTCGGGCGGCGCACCTTTGAACGCCGACAATTGATCCATCACGTCCACAATCAACAGCGAATGCGCGATGCTGTCGGCAAAATCGAGCGCCATTGGCGTATACAGCCACAGCAGCGGCGAGTCGATGTGCTGCGCTGCCAGGTAATTACGCAGCAAGTGTGCGTAGGTGCTCTGCGTAAACGGGTCACCGTGGCCGATCCAGAAATGATCGCGTGCTGGCTGGATCAAACGGATGACGGTGACATTCGGTGCGCCTGCGGCAACCCATATATCGAGGCGTGGTACATCGGCCTCAGTCGAGGTGACAGGTTCTTCAACAAACAGAACGCGGCGCTGTTGTGACAGTCGCTTCAAGAGGTGTTGGGGACGCTGCCACACGAAGTCCCAACGCAAATGGCTGATACAGAGAAGTGGGTTCACAGTTGCTCTCCAGCACGTAACAAAACACAACGACACAGATTATAAAGACTGTAAAGCAAAAAGTGTGCTCACATCCTATCCCTTGTTGATTTTGCCGAATATTCTACTAGAAAAAGACGAAAAATGCTCTAACTGACCCTTAACCCCGCCCTTTCCCCGATTACAAGGGAAGGGAGTCAGACAGCTTCATATTTGCCTTGACATCTCACCTTTAGGGTTACGGCACTACTCGGCAGGGAAATCGAAGCCCAT
>Ga0209724_1002418_pt1 | contig 15968 bp, 14 predicted proteins | sample grotaG_FD_184143 | JGI IMG/M metagenome (GOLD analysis project Ga0209724, IMG submission 184143) | Glacier valley bacterial and archeal communities from Borup Fiord, Nunavut, Canada, to study Microbial Dark Matter (Phase II) -... | ecosystem: Environmental > Aquatic > Freshwater > Ice > Glacier ...
CATCGAAGAGCCCCAAGAACCCCAAGCCAATACACTGCCCTCGTCTACAACCGATCGACTCGCTTCGCGTCGCCGGTATCAGGCCGCTCCAGGCTCATACCTGAATTGGAAACGACTGTCGGTCACTGGCAAGTCCACCCGCACGACGGCGGCCGTGCGTCGAGCGTTCAAGGCGCCCAGGACGGTCACCGTCGCGGCAGCGGCCAGCACGGCCCACGCTGTCCCCTGGGCGATCCATTCGGGCGACAGCACACTCGGCCACAGTGCGACCAAGGCAGCCGACGCCAGCAGGAGCGCGTCGTGGCCGAGTCGGTGCCCCGAGCTACTGGGCGAGGAATCCACCGTCGACGGGCAAGGTGTGACCGGTGATCATCCGCGCTCGCTCCGAAGCCAGGAAGACGATGGCGTCGGCGACGTCGGCGGGCTCGGCTAGGCGCCGCATCGGCGTCATGTCCAGAACGCGATTCAACAGCTCGGGGTTGCCGAACAACCCTTGCGTCAGTTCCGTGCGCACCCATGTCGGCGCGACGGCGTTGACCCGGATGCCATGCGCCGCCCACTCGACCGCGAGCGCGCGCGTCATGTTGACGATTGCGCCCTTGGTCGACTGGTACGACACATTCGGATAGAGCCCGCCACCGGACAAGCCCATGATCGAAGCGACATTGACGATGGCGCCCCGGCCGGCCGGGATCATCAGACGGGCGGCGGCGCGGCAGCACAGGAATACCGCGGTCAGGTTGACGTCCACCACCGCTTGCCAATCAGCGGTGGACAGTTCGACCGTCGGCCGGCGCAGCGCGATGCCGGCGTTGTTCACCAGAAGATCGACCCGGCCATAGCGTGCCGCGACCGCGGCGAAAAGTGCGTCCACGGCAGCCTCGTCGGCGATGTCGACCTGCTGCGCGAAGTGATCGGCCCCCTGCCGGCCCAAGGCCTCCGAGGCGACGGCCAGCGCAGGTCCGTCGCGGTCGGCCAACACCGGAATCGCCCCCTCCCGGGCCAGCGCCTGAACGGTCTCCAAGCCGATCCCCTTCGCGCCGCCGGTGACCACCGCGATGCACGGCAACACCAGGCCGCTGGCGGAGCCGCTCATGGGAAGGATCGTGGACATGCTTTGCAGGCCTAGCGTTTCGAGACGCCGAGGTTCTGCAGCACGACCCCGAGTGCCGTGACGACGACGATCAGCGCGCCCCAGATCGCGATGGTCAGGAACGGGCTGAAGTCGAGCAGGTTGAACGCCGACGAGATCACCTGCAGCACGATCAACGCCATGATGAGGCCGCCGACCTTCCCGAACCCGCCGAACGGATCGATGCCGCCCAGAACGGCCGCGAGGATCGTCACCAGCAGGTAGCTCTCACCATACGCGGCATTGGCGGAGTTGAAGCGCGCCATCATGACCAGCGCTGCAACGACCGCGAGCAGGCTCGACAGGAGATAGACACCGAGCAGGACACGTCGGGTGTCGACGCCGGAATAGCGGGTCGCCTTCTCGCTCGAGCCGATCATGTACACCTTGTGGCCGAACGGGCTCTTGTTGAGCAGCACTGCGAGCGGGATGCACAACGCAAGGAAGATCATCAGCGCCACCGGCACGCCCACGAGCGTGCCGTTGCCGAGAAAGACGATTGGTTCCGGGAAGCCGGAGATGACGTTGCCGCGCGTCATGCCGATCGACAGGCCCTTGCACAGGGTCATCGTGCCCAGCGTCGCGAGGATCGGCGAGACGCCGAGGTAGGCGATGACGAAACCGTTGATCAGCCCGACGATCGCCGCGACGCCGAAGCCGGCAAGCACCGCGATCACCTGCCAGCCGCCCCACATGAAGCCCTGTGCGCCGGGCACCTGCGTCGTCAACACCCAGGCCATGGTGAGCGCGCAGAGGTTGGCGGTGGCGATGATCGACAGGTTCAGCCCTCCGCAGAGCAAGGTCACCATCATCGCCAGCGACAGGATGCCGAGCTCGGGCAGTTGGAAGGCCATGGACTGTAGGGCGCCGACGCTGAACACACGATTGCCGAGCAGGAGCCAGAACACGCCGACCAGCGCGACCAGGACCAGCGACAGCATCGGCACCGCGCCGCCGTGCAGGAAACGCAGCATCAGGGCCATGGGTCCGGCTTGGCGCGCCGTGGCACTCGTGTGGGTGTTCATTCCCGGTGTCCCTTCAGTTGATGGACTTGGCCGCGCGACGCCGTCGGTCCGACCAGGCCGTGATCGACACTGCGCACAGGATCGTCAACCCGACGAACCACTGGTTCCAGTAGGACGAGACGCCGATCAGCACCAAGCCGTTCTGCAGGATCGCGAGCAGAGCGACGCCGAGGATCGCGCCGAACACCGTGCCCACGCCGCCGGTGAGACTCGCCCCGCCAAGGACGACCGCCGCCAGCACCTCGAGCTCCTTGCCCACCAGCACGGTCGGTGTCACCGACTGCGCCAGCTGGGCCTGCACGAGCGAGGCGACGCCGGCCACGAAGCCGAGGTAGCCATAGACCAGGACGTTGAGGCGAAAGACGTGGAAACCGAGCCGCTGCGCCGCGTCCTTGTTGCCGCCCATCGCGTAGATCTGGCGCCCGATGTTGGTCCGGTTCAGCAGCAGCCACGTGGCGGCGAAGGCGATGACCAGAACGAGGATCTGCAGGTTCAAGCCGTAGGGCACGCCGTTCGCGTCCACGTACTCGAACCACGAAATGCCGTCGCGGAAGAACTTCGGCAACGAGGTGATGTACTTGCCACCGGTGGTGAAGATCAGCAGGCCGTAGAAGATATTCAGCGTCGCAATCGAGACGATGATCGAGGAGATGCGCAGCTTGGTGATGAAGACCGCGTTTATGACACCGCACAGCACGCCGACCGCGGCGGCGAGGGCGAACAGCGCAAACCAGCCGAGCCCGAACCGGATGCCGATGGACAGTGCGATGTACTGCGCCACCGATGCCGTTGCGGTGAACGAGATGTCGATCCCGCCGGCGATCAGCACCACCAGCAGCCCGGAGGCCAGGATGCCGACGAAAGCGTTCGAGGTCAGCAGGTCGAACAGGTTCTGGAAGGTCAGGAAGCTGTCGGTCGCCAGCGACAGCGCGAGCGTCAGCACCAGGATGACCGCGAGCAGCCAGAACTCGTGGCTGCGGCGCATGCGCGCGAGTGCGGCCATCAGCTGCGAACGACGGTCGCCACCGCTCACGCCGAACGTCCCCGGTCGACGCCGCGGCGCTGCCGGCGCCTAGGCATCGACCACCGCCTGCAACTCCGCTTCCGACGATTCGTGCGGCACGCACTCGCCGACCAGGCGCCCGCGCCGCATCACCAGCACGCGGTGCGCGTGGTAGAAAACCTCGGGGATCTCGTCCGAGATCAGCAGGATCGCGACGCCGCGTGCCGCCAGCTCACGCACCACTTCGTAGATGCCGTCCTTGGCCGCGATGTCGACTCCCACGGTCGGGCTGTCGAGAATGAGCAGCTTGGGCTGGGTGGCCATCCACTTGGCCAGCACCACCCGCTGCTGGTTGCCACCCGACAGCGTGCGCACAGCGTTATCCGGGTTCGGCGCCTTGATCGCCAAGTCTTCGATCCACTTGCGCGCCGTGCGCTGGCGTGTCGACTCCGGCACCAGGCCGAGGCGATTGGGCAGCTTGTCGAGCACCGTCACGAGGATGTTCGACGAGATTGGCTGTTCGAGCACCAGCCCCAGGTTGAGGCGGTCCTCGGACACGTAGGCGATGCCGGCGGCGATCGCCTCGGCGTTGGTCTTCAGCGCGAGCGGCCGGCCGTTCAGGCGCATCTCGCCGGAGGTCGGCCGGTTCATGCCGAACAGCGACAGTGCGAACTCGGTGCGCCCCGAGCCGAGCAGGCCGGTCAGGCCGACGATCTCGCCGGCCCGGATGTCCAGGCTGATGTCCTCGTAGTGGCCGACCCGGCTCAGGCGGGCGACCGACAGCACGGTCGGCGACTTCGCGAAGTCGGTCGCGCGGGTCTGGTAGGCGAATGCCTTGCCGGTCATCAGCGTCGCGAGCTTGCGGTCGTCCATCTCGCGAGCCGGGAACTCGCCCACCTTCGCGCCGTCGCGCAGCACGGTGACACGCTCGGCAATCTCCATCACCTCGTCCAGACGGTGCGAGACGAACACGATGCAGATGCCGGCGCGCTTCAGGTCGGCGACCAGGCGCACCAGCGCATCGACCTCGTGGCGTGTCAGCGATGCCGTCGGTTCGTCCATGATGACGAGCTTGGCGTCCGCCGCCATGGCGCGGCAGATCGCAACCAGCTGGCGATTGGCGATGGAGAGGTCTTCGACCCGCGCGTCTGGGTCGAGCGCCGCCCCGACGCGCGCCATCGCGGCCTCGGCCGTCGCGCGCAGCGCGCGCCAGTTCACCAGCCGGGGCGCCCCGAGGTGGCCGGCCACCGCGATGTTCTCCGCCACGCTCAGGTTCGGGAACAGCGACAGATCCTGGTAGATGACCTGGATGCCGCAAGCCGTCGACTGCACCGGATCCAGATGCGGGTGTTCGATCCCCTCGATGAGGATGCGGCCACCGGGCTCCGGGCGCAGCACGCCGGCGATGATCTTGATGAGCGTCGACTTGCCCGAGCCGTTCTCGCCGACGAGACAATGCACCTCGCCTGCAGGCAGCGCGAGATCGACGTCGCGCAACGCGACGACGCCGCCGAACTGCTTGGAGATGGACTGGAGTTCGAGGAAATCGGCCAAGGCTGGGAGCCCGCGAAGTTGACGCGGAACGCAAAACGGCGCGGGCGAGGAAAAACCTCGCCCGCCGCTTCGCGCGCGACGCTCAGAGCCCGCCGGCGATCAGGCCTGCGATGGTCTCGTTGTTGATGCGCATGATCTTGTCTACCTTGATCAGCTTGCCCGGCACGTCGACCGCGGCCTTGCCGAGGCCGGGGATGTCCACGCCGTCCGTGATCGCCTTGCCGTCGAGCAGCAGCCGCGCCACCGCGACCATCGCATAGCCGGCGTCGGTCGGGTTCCAGAGGAAGCCCTCGCGGATGATGCCGTCGGCGATCAGGTCCTTCGCCTGCGACGGCAGCACCGTGCCGACGACGGCGACCTTCTTGCCCAGGCGCTTCTCGCGCACCGCGTTGCCGGCGCCGATCGGGCCGTTCGAGCCGAAGCCGAGGATGCCCTTCAGGTTCGGGTACGCCTTGATGACGTCGAGTGTGGTCTTGTACGAGGTGTCGATCTCGTCGGCGCCGGGGAAGCGGTCGGCGACGAGCTTCATCTTCGGATACTTCGCCTTCTGGTACGCGATCGCCGCGTCGGCCCACTTGTTGTGTAGCGGCGTGGTCAGCGTGCCGACATAGACGACGTAGTCGCCGGCCTCGCCCATGTCCTTGGCCAGGCGTTGCATCTGCACTTCGCCGAAGCGAACCGAGTCGATCAGTTCGACGTTCCAGTCGCGCCCTTCCTGCTCGGGGCCCTCGTGGGTGATGACCTTGATGCCGGCCGCCTGCGCGCGCTTGAGCACCGGTTCGCAGACCTTGACGTCGAGCGGCACAAGTCCGATCACGGTGACCTTTTTGGCGATCAGGTCTTCGAGCAACTTGACCTGCTGCGCCGGGTCGACGTTGGCCGGGCCGACCATCGTGGCGTCGATCTTGAACTCGATGCCGCCCTTCTTGATGCCTTTCTCGACCGCGTTGAACCAGGGAATGCCGGCGATCTTGACCACCGTGACCATGGTCGGGTTCGCGGCGAAGGCGACCCGGCTGGCCAGCCCTGCCACCGCGGCCATCGCCGCGCCGCCCAGGGCCTTGAGAGTACTGCGTCGTTTCATGAACTGTCTCCTGCGTTCCCGCGCGCGGCGGGGGTTGGTTGTAGGTTCACCTAAAGAACGTTGCGAATCGATGCTACGGCCCGGCCCCGCGGCTGACAACCGGGGATCGACCGGAGTCATCGTGCGCCTTCACCCGACGGGCGCCGCCGGATCGAGCAGCCCGGCGGACTTCAGCTCGCTCCACAGTGCCGCCGGCACCGGCTGGTCCGCGTCGGCGACATTCGCCTGGACTTCCGCGGGCTTCACCGCGCCCAGGACCACCGAAACGACGGCAGGGTGCGCCATCGCGAACTGCAGCGCCGCGCGCCGGATCGGGGTTGCGTGCCGGGTGCACACTGCTTCGATCTGGCGCACGCGGTCCATGATTTCGGCCGTCGCCGGTGCGTACTCGAACTTCGCCCCCGGGATCGCGCCGGTGGCCAGGATGCCGGAATTAAACACCCCGGCGAGCATCACGCCGATCTTCTTCTCCACCGCGAGCGGCAGGAATTCGGCCAGCCCGTTCTGGATCAACAGCGAGTATCGGCCAGCCATCATCGCCACGTCGAAGTCGCCGGCGCGCGCGAACTTGACGCAGGTATCGGCCTCGTTGATGCCGAAGCCGATCGCGGCGACCGTTTTCTCGGCGCGCAACTTGTCGAGCGCCCGGTAGGCACCGTCCATCGCCTCGCCGAAGCGACGCCCCGCCTGCGCGCCGTGTGTCCACACGTCGCAGTCGTGGATGAGCACGATGTCGAGTCGGCTCAGCCCCATGCGCAGCAGCGACTGCTCGACTGAGCGCATCGTGCCGTCGTAGGAGTAGTCGAAGGTCGCCGCATGCGGGAATCCGCCGACGAAGCCCGGCGAGTAGACGTCCTTGTTCCGCTCGGCGGGCTTGCGGAACGGGTCCATCACGCGGCCAATCTTCGTCGAGACGATGATGTCCTGGCGCGGGGCGTAGCGAAGCCCCGCGCCGACGCGCACTTCGGACAACCCGTTGCCGTAGTGTGGCGATGTATCGAAGACGCGCACGCCACTCTCGTAGGCCTGCTCGATCGTTGCAACCTGCGTCTTCTCGTCGAGCAATTCGTACAGGTCGCCCATCGGCGCCGTCCCGAGACCGATGGACGAGAACGGTAGAGCTGTTCCGTTGCGCGTCTTGAACGAACGAAGTCGCATGGGGGTCTCCACGACCGGAATGTTGATCGACCCCCTAGCATAGAGGCATCGTTCGAGGCTCACCACACGGGAATTCGATAATGGGGTTCGCAGCAGGCGATTGCGCCGGCAGCCCCGGCGCGGTAGAACCGGGCGCGGCCACCATCGAGCGTGGATGATTTCTTCCGAGCGCGCCAACGCCGGGCTGTGCACACGGCCAAGGTGTCTGGCAGAGCCGGATCACATTGAGAGCCCCTTCATGAGTGCACTCCTGCTCGGCATCGACGTCGGCACCTACAGCAGCAAGGCCGCGCTGGTCACACCCGCGGGCGAAGTGCTGCGCAGCGCCGTCGTGCCGCACGGCATCTCGACCCCGGCGCCGGGCCAGGTCGAGCAGGACGCCGACGGCGTCTGGTGGCACGACCTGTGCGCACTTTGCAGGCAGTTGCTCGACGCCGCCCCCTACCGCGGCACCGACGTGGCCGCCGTCGCCGTCAGCGCCATCGGCCCCTGCCTGCTGCCGCTGGACGAAGCCGGTCGGCCGCTGCGGCCGGCCATCCTGTACGGCGTCGATGTGCGGGCCGTCAACGAAATCGCCGAACTCGACACGCTGATCGGCCACACCGACATCCAGCGCTTCTCGCTAATGAGCCTGAGCAGCCAGGCCGTCGGCCCGAAGATCCGCTGGCTGCGCCAACACGAGCCCGACGTGTGGCGCCGCACGCATCGCCTGACCACCGCCAGCGCCTATCTCGTCTGGCGTCTGTGCGGCGAGCACCGGATCGACCGCCACACGGCGAGCCACTTCATGCCGCTGTACAACCCCGCCACGGGCGGCTGGGACGAGCGCCACGCACAACATGTCGCGCCGACCTCGATGCTGCCCGAGCCCGGCTGGAGCGACGAGCTTGCGGGCACGGTTACGCGCGCCGCCGCTGCGGCGACCGGCCTGGCCGTGGGCACGCCGGTGGCCGTCGGTGCCGTCGATGCCCTGAGCGAAGCCATCAGCGTGGGCGCCGTGCGTGCCGGCGATCTGATGATCATGTATGGCAGCACGACCTTCTTCATTCTTGTGCAGGCGGCTGCGACTCCCGACGAGCGCATGTGGACGGTCGCCGGTGCCTATCCCGGCCAGTTCAACCTCGCCGCGGGAATGGCCACGACCGGCAGCCTGACGCGCTGGTTCCAGGACCAGCTTGCGCGCGACCTGCCGGAAGGCGAAGCCGGCGCGCTCTTCGAGGCTGCAGCCCGCATCGCACCCGGCGCAGGCGGCCTTGTCTGCCTGCCCTACTTCAGCGGCGAACGCACGCCGCTGAACGACCCGCTGGCCCGCGGCGTGATCGCCGGGCTGAGCCTTTCGCACACGCGCGACCACTTCTTTCGGGCCATCCTGGAGGGCGTGGCCTGCGGCGTGCGGCACAACCTCGAGACGATCGCGCAACTCGGCGCGCACGCGAGCCGCGTCGTGGCGGTCGGCGGCGGCGCACAGACCGACACGTGGCTGCAGATCGTTTCCGACGTGGCGGGCTTGCGCCAGGAGGTGCCGGCCATCACGCTCGGCGCCTGCTACGGCGATGCGTTTCTCGCCGGCTGCGCGGCCGGGTTGCTCAAGCGTGAACAGATCGCCGACTGGGTGCGGCCGGGCCGCGCCATCGAGCCGAGCGCGGCGCTGCGTCTCACCTACGACACGCTGTACGCCGACTACCTCGACCTGTACCACGATTCGCGGCGCGTCGTCCACCGCCTCGCGGGCCGGCATGCCGCCGGCTTAAGATGACCGCTCTTGCCACGGAAGGTGCCACCATGAACAAGTTGGGTGTCCATGCACTGGTCTGGGTCGGTGGCTGGAGCCACGACGAATGCGAACGTGCCGTTGCGCAAAGCGCCGAGATCGGCTTCGATCTGATCGAGATCGCGGCCCTCGATCCGGCGTCGATCGACAGCGCCTTCACGCGCAAGATGCTCGACCGCTATCGGATCGGCGCGACGATCTCGCTCGGCCTGGACGATTCGACCGACATCTCCAGCGGCGACGGCGCCAAGCAGGCTCGCGGCGAAGCGCGCCTGATGCGGGTGCTGTCGGTGGCGCGCGACATCGGTGCCACCCACGTCTGCGGCATCCTGTACTCGGCGTTCCAGAAGTACTTCGAACCGCCGACCGAGGCCGGCATTGCCGGCTCGGTCGAGTCGCTGCAGCGCGTTGGCGAGCAAGCCGCCCGGCACGGCATAACCATCGGCCTGGAGGTCGTCAACCGCTACGAGAGCAACGTGCTCAACACGGCGGCGCAGGCGGTCGAATTCGCTCGGCGCGTCGACCTCGCCAACGTCAAGGTGCACCTGGACACTTACCACATGAACATCGAGGAGGCCGACCTCGAGTCGGCGGTCATCGACACCGGCGCGATGCTCGGCTACTTCCACATCGGCGAATCCGGGCGCGGCTATCTGGGCGCCGGCAACATCGACTTCGACCGTGTCTTCCGCGGCCTGGTCAAGGCCGGATACACGGGGCCGATCACCTTCGAGTCGTTCTCGTCGGCGGTGGTCAACAAGCAGCTCTCGGGCATCCTGGGCATTTGGCGCAACCTGTGGGAGGACGGCGCCGATCTTGCCCGGCACGCCAAGGGCTTCATCGAACACGGGCTCAAGTCGGCCGAGGAAGCCCACACGCGTTCGTCTCGCCTGCGCTGAGCGCGCCATGCTGCCGTACGCTGCGCTCGCGTGCGATTTGCACCTTGACCAGCTCTGAGGAGTGAAAGATGGCGATCGGACTGCCCCCCGCCTTGCAGGTCATCGAGCCGCGCTTTGGCGCCCTGGTGTTCGGCAACGCGAATGTCGAGAGGCTCTACACCGGCTGTCGCTGGTCCGAAGGGCCGGCCTGGTTCGGCGCCGGCCGCTACCTGGTCTGGTCGGACATTCCGAACGACCGCATCATGCGGTGGGACGAGACCGACGTCTCGGTGTCGGTGTTCCGCCAGCCGTCGATGAACGCCAACGGACACACGGTGGACCGTGAAGGCCGGCTGGTGTCATGCGAGCACCGCGGCCGCTGCGTGTCGCGAACCGAGCACGACGGCCGGCGGGTCGTGCTCTCCGACCGGTTCGACGGCAAGCGCTTGAACTCACCGAACGACCTGGTCGTGAAGAGCGACGGCAGCATCTGGTTCACCGACCCGAGCTACGGCATCGATTCGGATTACGAAGGCGATGCATCGCCGAGCGAGATCGGTGCCTGCAACGTCTACCGCATCGACGCGTCGACCGGCCGCGTGGCGGTGGTGGCCAGCGACTTCGTGCAACCCAATGGACTGGCGTTCTCGCCGGACGAGTCGTGGCTGTATATCGTGGACACCGGCATGACGCACCGGGTGGACGGGCCGCACCATGTGCGGCGCTTCAAGGTGTCGAGCGACGGGGCTTCGATCTCCGGCGGGGAGGTGTTCGCCACCTGCCCGGTGGGGCTGTACGACGGGTTTCGGGTCGACGTGCACGGCAATCTCTGGTTGTCGGCCGGTGACTGTGTGCACTGCCACGCCAGCGACGGCGCACTGCTGGGCAAGATCCTGATCCCCGAGACGGTGGCCAACGTCTGCTTCGGCGGGCCAAAGTTGAACCGGCTGTTCATCTGTGCCACGACCTCGCTGTACTCCGTCTACCTCAACACACGCGCGGCGCCGCGCGGTTGACGGCGCGGTTGATGCCAGGCCGAAGCGTCTGCCGTTCAAGCCCCACGCGGCAAACGCGCATGACGGGCCCTAGCGGTCGTTGATGCAGACCAGCGCGACGGCATACGCACCGAGCGACAAGCGTGCAAGGTCGATCGGCCGCGGCTCACCCTGGAAGCCGAGCGGGTCGGTGGTCGCGCGGGCGAAGCTGGATTTGTCGAGAACGATGCCCACCGCACTGCCGCCGCCATGCGCCACGCGCACCGACTGCTTCTGTGCGGTGCTGTTGGCCAGCCACAGCAGCGTTGCGCCCTGGGCGCGGTAGGCCAGGCAGCGCAGCGCGGCGCCGTTCGACGCCGTCGCTTCGACCCGCTTCGCCCCCGAGGCACGCGCGAGCCCGGCGAGCACGTGGTAGGCCGGGTAGACGGCCGGGCCCGGGAACTGGTCGTAGTACGGCACGGCCTCGTCGCCACGGCGGTGGATGATGCCGAGTGGGCCGGTGGTCGCGCCGAAGGTGATGGCCTCGACACCGGTCGGCGCCAGGCTCGCCACATAGCCCAGCATCCAGGCGGCGCCGAACAGGCCGCGCTGGCGCGGGTCGGCCTTGACGAGGCAGATGCGCTGGTTGTCCGGGTTCGGCGCATAGGACTTCCCGTGCGGGTTGTCGCGGCAGCCGATCGCACTCGGGCCGATGCGGTGGGCGGCGCTGCCGATGAAGCTGCGCGCGGTCGTGATCTGGTAGGGCAGAGCCTCGTTCGTTTCCATCACCGAGCGATCATCGGCCGCGTGCACGATCGGGCAGGTGCTGTTGTGCACGAAGTCCAGCAGTTCGGGCGGCGGGCGCTTGCGGTTCAGCTCGGTGAAGAACGAGAACATACCGCCGCCGAGCTTCACGCCAGGAAATGCGGCGCGGGCGGCGCGATACAGGTCCGCCAGCGGCGGCGCGGGCGGGCGGGCGCCACCCGGCAGCACGGACTTCAGGTCGCCGACCGGGCAGACGGCCACCGCCGATAGCTTCAGCCCCGCCTCCTTCACGAGCGCGGCCAGCTTCTTCAGTTCGGCGTCGAAGGCATCGAGGCTCTCGACAACGACTTCCAGTTCGCAGCTCGCGCGGGACTTCGCGCACAACCGCTGATACGCCTCGAGCTCGCGCCGGCCATGGCCCTGGCGCGGGTCGAAGTGGCAGACGAGCAGCTTGGGCGCGGCACGCACGAGCAGCAGCAGCGCGGCCGTCGTTGCGTCGATCTCCTCGGCGGGCAGGCCCAGACCGATGCTCGGGATGCGGCCGCCGCTTTCGCGGCCGAGCGCCACCTCGATCACTTTCGCGTGCGCGGCGACTGCGGCGGCGGGCGGATCACCCACCAGCGTCAGGATGACCTTCTGTCGAACGGTCTCGCCGGCCTTGAGCACGTAGGGCCAGGGCAAGGAAAGTGGTCGCACGTAGGTCTTGAATGACGCGTCGGTCCAGTTGCGGTGGTCCTCCATCTCGAAGCTGTCACCCTCCATGCGGACCACGGCGCGAAGCCCGGGTATCACCTCATGCGTGAGCGCGCGGATGTTCAGGAACGGCTGCATCGGATCGACCAGCGCAGGGAAGGCCGAGGTCTCGACCGTGCCGTCCACGTGCACCACGTCCAGCGCATGGCCGGCCACGCCCTTGAGCGGGTGCAGCACGACGAAGCCGGTGCGCGCCGTGAGGAAGTCGGTGGACGGGGTGGCGTCGCCCGAGAACTCGAGGCTGCCGTCGGCGCGGCCCTCGATGCACCCCAAGTAGCTCAACTCCTGGCTGCCGCGGCGGCAGCTCGCCCGGTAGCTCACGCTGAAGCTGTCGGCGCGCTGGTCGACGACGAGCTCCGACACCGCCGGGATGTAGGTGCCCCAGTTCTCGTCACGCACCAGGAAGGCGAGCACGCGCAACACTTCGACGCCGCCGACGCGCAGGTAGCGCAGATTGCCACCATCGAGTTCGACCGCCAGCGGCCCGGCGGTGAGCACGCGGCCGACGACGTCGGGCTGTTCTGTGCCGCAGAGCTTCTCGGCTGCGGTGGCTTTGGGTGAGAACGTGGCCATGGCTCCTCCGTTGGTGACTCACCCGCGGGAAAAATCGATGAACCGCCGTCATGGCGGGGCATGACTGCAGGCCGGCCATTCAGCCGCCGCGTGGCGGCTACCACTCGGTTCCGTCAACTGGGGGGCGGCCCCAGCAGCCTCAGTTCTTGGTGATCGGATGCAACCCTTCTCTCGAATCCTGGACCGATCATTGGTTGCCGATTGCGAACAACTGCCATTATCGAACCACGAATTCTCGACACCACCGGCGATAATTTTTAAAAGGCGGACCGGTCGTTCCGCCCAACGGCGCCACGGCCGCAGTTCGGATCGCGCCTCGACCCGTTAGACTCGCCACCCGGGCCCAGTCATCCGAGTCGATGATGCAGGCCTGCTGAGATTCGTGGACCACGGGCCCGAACATGAAGAGATGGATGCAGCAGGCTGGCCCACCGTTCCCCATCTTTTTCAATCATTTCGCGGCCCATCGGACCTGTCCAATCCGCCTTGCTTGGTGTGGCGTTTCCCGTTCCATTTCCAGTGATGCATTGTCGTGCCGGAGTCGTCGTTGTAGTTCGATGAAGTGACGGTGGCGTGATCGGGCTTTTACCTCCAATACCGCGACGGCGGGTCGTCGCAGGTGATGATGTTCGACCTCCGAGGAAAGTCCGTCGGCGTGCTACCCGTCGAGCCGCTGTCAGGACTGTCCTCGACGGCGACGACGTCCTCGTGCGCGTGATGAGTTTCATCTCGTAGGCGACGCGCTATCGCTTCGACGCATGGATGCTGCATTGACACAGCACCCGGAAGCCATGCGCGCTGTCGTCAGTGAGGTGGGCACATACGATAACTTGCGCTGGGAAACTCAGCCGAGCGGAGAGGTCGACGTCACCGAGTTCGGCAGCACGAAGGATGCAGTCCAATTCAAGGCTCTGATCGACCATTCGCCGTTGCTGCGCATCAAGGACGGGGTGAAGTACCCGGCGGGGCGTTTGTGACTGCTGACAAGGACGGCCGCGAAAGATGGCCGCGCGACTGCCGGCGGCCAGCACTTCAGGCTGCCCGGTGCAACTGCGCACGGATGCTGAAGCGCGGGACACGGAATCGGCACGGCGCTGTCGACCGAGATCGAGAAGAAAGCGGACATCTGCACATTCCTCGTCGGTCAACTCGGCATCCCGCGTTCGGTGAACGCGCCGTAGACGCAAACGCGTTCAAGAGGCACCACATTCTTGAAACAGGCTGCAGCCAATCGCTGCAACTCCCAGCCGGTAGGTAGATCTGCGAGCAACTGCCCTCGCAACGACTGCTTCTCGGCGATGAATTTCGAGGGGCGTGTGACTCCTGTGGGTCACATGCGGGTCTACGCCAGCACGAACTCGGTGCCGAAATGCTGCCGGCCAAGGCGGCCAACATCAATGCTGGCCCTCAAGTGCGATCTGTGTCGACCGAAGCAGTTTGAACATTGCGGCAGGCTGGCGTGTATGGGGGGCTTGCAGTATCGACTCACGCGACCACGTGGTTCTCGCCGTCAAGGTCTGCGCGCTCGCGGGGCGAGCGCTTGCGGCCTGCGGCCGTCTGCGAACCCTGACTGCTGCACTGCGCCGTGGTGCTCCGGTCTCGGGCAATCCCGCCCGACACAGACCGGAGTTCGCCATGTCGCTGTCTTCCACTTCTTCCATTGACGCTGTCGTTAGTGCTGCACTGCTCGTGCGCGATGTCGATGGTCAGTACCGTCCGGCCCGTGCCGACGAGGTGCTGCATCAGGCGCGGCGCGTGCTGTCGCAGCGGGTGCGGCGTGGTGCCACGATGTCGTCGCCGCAGGCGGTGAAGGACTACCTGCGCCTGGAGATCGGGGCGCTGGAGCGCGAAGTCTTCTGCGTGCTGTTCTTGGATGCGCAGCACAGGATCATTGCGTTGAAGCAGATGTTCCGCGGCACTGTCACGCAGACCTCGGTGTACCCGCGCGAGGTGGTCAAGGAAGCTCTGGCGGTCAACGCTGCGGCAGTTGTCTTGGCCCACAACCATCCCTCGGGCTCTGTCGAGCCGAGCCGAGCCGACGAGTACCTGACGCAGACGCTGAAGACCGCGCTGGCGCTGGTCGACGTGCGGGTGCTCGATCACCTGGTGGTGGCCGGTGCGGACGTGTGCGCTTTCGCCGAAAGGGGTCTTGTGTAGACCCTGTTGCGGGGCGTCAGCCGGCGCCCCGCTTCCGCGTGCTTCAAACGAGGCTGATGCGCCGGATGTCGAGTGCGAACGGGCCGGCCTGGCGGTCGGCGATCATCAGTCCGACCTGGCGGATGCGTACAGGGTCAAGCGCGGCCGCGCCGGGGACCTCGCGACCACGGAATGTGGCGCGGAACTTGGCCAGTGGTAGGTGCAGCACCTGCCAGTCCGTTGTCGCAGGTTCGAAAGGGCTCTGGTAGTTGAGGCTGTCGAAGCCATCGTCCGTGAGCAGGCTGAGCTTCAATCGCTGGCCCGCTGCGCGTACCTCGATCAGGCAGGCGTCGGCACCGGGCTTGCCGCGTGCGCCTGGTGTCGAGCGCACCGAGGCAAAGCCGCCGTTCCTCTCCAGCGACACGACACCCTCGAAGACCGCATGGCCCGCGGCGTCGTGTCGAAGACAGCTGCGCGAGATACCGCCCATCACGCGGTCGTCGATCGGCGCCCATTGCGCGACGGCGCCGGGGTCGCTGAAGTCGAACAGCAGGTGGGGAAAATTGGGCTGGTTCACTGCACGATTGTCGGCGGCAGCGCCGGTGTTGCCCGTTGGCGGTGGCAAGATCATTGGCCAAGAAGCAGACGTTGAGCAGAGCCACACCAGGGAGGCAGGGGGAATGAATCTTTTCGAGTTGCAGGTCGAATTGCGCCACTTCGCGGCCGAGCGCGACTGGCAGCCGTTCCATACACCGAAGAACCTGACCACGGCCTTGATGGTCGAGTCTGCCGAACTGGCAGAGATCTTCCAGTGGATGACGCCCGAGGCGTCACGGCTGGCCCACCGGGAGCACCGGAACACAGCTCGCAACCGTCTGCGAAAGGCCGATCATCAACGACTCTAGCTGTCTCCAGCCGCGAACGGGCGATGTCCCGCTTCATGTTGAACCGTGATCGATGACGGCTCCTTGCTGGACATGCTACGCGGCCTTCAGGTCGGCGGATTTTCTGGTGTCGGATCGACGTCCATCGAGCACCTTCAGGAGACTGCGCATCTGGCTGCAGCCGCGTAGCTTTCGCATGCGCGAGGCGGCATCACTGAGCGAGCTGGCCACCCAGCGCAGCACCATCTGACCGTCGCCCCAGCGCTTGACGTTGCGAC
>Ga0209724_1002420_pt1 | contig 15948 bp, 12 predicted proteins | sample grotaG_FD_184143 | JGI IMG/M metagenome (GOLD analysis project Ga0209724, IMG submission 184143) | Glacier valley bacterial and archeal communities from Borup Fiord, Nunavut, Canada, to study Microbial Dark Matter (Phase II) -... | ecosystem: Environmental > Aquatic > Freshwater > Ice > Glacier ...
GGCCCCGGCAGGGCCGGTGGGGAGCCCACCACGGGTACCCAGCGCCCCGGCAGGCTTGGGGGGGAGCCCACCGCCACTTCCCCGGCCCCGGCCGGCTGGGTGGGAAGCCCGCGGGCCCTGCCGGAGTGCCCGGCAGCGGTAGTGGGAAAAACCGGTCCGTACCTGCACCGGGCGCTGGCCGGCAATTGTCGTAAACCGATATAGCTTTACGGCTTATCCATTAACCCCCGTTCAGATGCAGCCTACGCCTACCCCCGCCGGCCCGCCGGCCCACACGACCCCCTACATCCCCGACGACCAGGACAAGAAGGCCGACCTGGCCGTGCGCTTGGCCAACGCCTGGAAGAAGCGCCCGGACCTGGTGTTCATCTGGACCACGCAGGCCGCGTACCAGGCCGATGCCCTGGCCTACCAGAAGTCCATCGCGGACAAAACGGCCGTCGCCTCGCTGCGCGCCGGCATCACCCTCACCATGACCGAGGCCGACGACAAGATTGCCGAGGGCCTCCCCTACCTCAAGGCGGCGCTGCTCACCAAGTTCAAAAAGGGCAAGGACAAAGCCATGTACCCGCAGTTTGGCCTCGTGGCCCGCAACGGCGGCTTCGAGCTGCCCAAGAAGCACGTCGAGCGCGCCAAGGCCCTCACGATGCTGCTCGGTGCGCTCGGCACCCACGGCGTAGGCGCGGGCGACTACGGCACCGCATTTTGGGCGCCGGTAGCGGCCGCCTACACCCAGGGCGACCAGGACGCGAAGGACAGCGCCTCCACCGTGGGCACCTTGGTGGGCACCAAAAACACCCTCGAAGCCAAGGTGGACCTCGTGCTTCGCAAGATGCTGGTGCTGCTGGACGCCCAATACCCCGACGAAAAGGAGCTGGAAGCCGTGCGTCGGGCAATGGGGTATTTGAAGGAATACAACTAGGCCGCCGCAAGGCCAGCAGAGAGGCCCTTCCGGTAGCGGAAGGGCCTTTTTTGTGCGGCCAACGGCGGCGAACCCACGGCCCGGCTTTTCCATTCGCCGGGCACGGCCGTACTTTGTCGTACTGTTCCAGACAACCGATAACCAACAACCGACATCGAATTTATGGCTGACCACCCCCTTACCGGCCTGCGGGCCGGCGTGCTGCACGGCGACGAACTCCAACAGCTTTTCCGGCACGCCAAGGCCCAGGCCTTCGCCCTGCCCGCCGTGAACGTGACCGGCACCAACACCGTGAACGCCGTGCTCGAAACGGCCAAGGCGGTGAACTCGCCGGTGATGATTCAGTTCTCGAACGGCGGCGCGCAGTTCTTCGCCGGCAAGTCGGTGGCCAACGACGGGCAGCGGGCCAGCATCGCGGGGGGCATTGCGGGCGCCCACCACGTGCACCTCATGGCCGCGCTCTACGACGTGCCCGTGGTGCTGCACACCGACCACGCCGCCAAAAAGCTCCTGCCCTGGATTGACGGCCTGCTCGACGCCGGCGAGCAATATTACCAGATGCACGGCCAGCCGCTCTACAGCTCGCACATGCTCGATTTGTCGGAAGAACCCATCGAGGAGAACATCGAAATCTGCAAGCGCTACCTCGAACGGATGGCCAAAATCGGGATGACGCTGGAGATTGAGCTCGGCGTGACCGGCGGCGAGGAAGACGGCGTCGACAATTCCGACGTGGACTCGAGCAAGCTCTACACCCAGCCCTCGGAAGTGGCCTACGCCTACAAGGAACTGAGCGAGGTCAGCCCGCGCTTCACCATCGCGGCGGCCTTCGGCAACGTGCACGGCGTGTACAAGCCCGGCAACGTGAAGCTGGAGCCCAAGATTCTGCACAACTCGCAGCGCTACGTGCAGGAGCATTTCGGCACCGGCCCCTCGCCCATCGATTTCGTGTTTCACGGCGGCTCGGGCTCCAGCCAGGCCGAAATCCGCGAAGCCATCGGCTACGGCGCCATCAAGATGAACCTCGACACCGACCTGCAATGGGCGCTCTGGCAAGGCATCAAAGACTACTACGTGGCGAACGAGGGCTTCCTGCAGGGCCAGATTGGCAATGCCAGCGGCGCCGACGCGCCCAACAAGAAGTACTACGACCCCCGCGTGTGGCTGCGCAAAGGCGAAGAAACCTTCGTGGCGCGCCTCAAGCAGGCTTTTGAAGACTTGAACTGCGTGAACCGCCGCCCGTAGCGCAACGGCGGTTTCGGGCAGCGGCCCTGGTGCGGGGCGGCCGGGTGCGGCGGCCCCCCTCGGCTGCCAGCCACCTAACGCTTTTGGCATTGCCAGGCTAGGCTAGAATCCTTCCACCGAATTGGTATATTTGGTGGAAGGATTTTTATTTACCCTACTTGCTCCTTGCCATGAAATACCCTTACCTCTTCTGCTGTTTCGTGGCGGGCGCCCTCGGCGCAGCGGCCCAGGACCGGGCCCCGGCCGGCGGGGGCGGCTACCAGCCCCCCGTGGCCGAGTGCGTGAGCGCCGCCCAGCGCCAGCAGATTGAAGCCGAGCTGGCCGCCAACACGGCCCGGCTGCGCCAGCAGGGCGTGCTGCCCGCGCCCGGCGCCGCCCGGCCCGCCGTGGTGCCCCTGAGCTGGCCCCTGCGCCAGGCCGCCGGCTTCGACTACGCCAACCTCTACGGCATCAGCAATTTCGTGGACCACAACCCGGCCTTCCCCAACGCCGTGCAGGACTTCAACTGCGGCACCCGCACCTACGACACCAGCGGCGGCTACAACCACGCCGGCACCGACATTTTCCTGTGGCCGTTTTCCTACAACATGATGGACCGCGGGCAAGCCGAAATCGTGGCCGCCGCGCCGGGCGTCATCGTGGGCCGCTTCGATGGCAACTTCGACCGCAACTGCGCCCTCTCCAACGCCAACTGGAACGCCGTGTACGTGCAGAACGCCGACGGCACCGTGTGCTGGTACGGCCACATGAAAAGCGGCTCGGTGACCCCCAAAGCCGTGGGCGCCACCGTGGCGCTGGGCGAAAAACTGGGCACGGTGGGCAGCTCGGGCAGCTCGACGGGCCCGCACCTGCACTTCGAGCTGCACAGCCCCGGCGGCGCGGTGCTCGACCCGTACAGCGGCCCGTGCAGCCCGGCGGCCAGCGCCTGGGCCACGCCCCGCACGTACTACGAGTCCGGCGTGAACACCCTGCTCACCCACAGCGCCGCGCCGGTGTTCAACGCCTGCCCCAACCCCGACACGCCCAACGAAAGCAGCGCCTTCATGGCCGGCAATTCACTATTTTTTGCGGCGTACTACCACGACCAGCTGGCGGCGCAGCAAACCCAGTACACCGTTTTCCGGCCCGACAACTCGGTGTTTGCCACCTGGACGCACGCCTCCACGGCGGCCCACTACGCGGCCTCGTACTGGTACTGGAGCTACTCGCTGCCCGGCAATGCGCCCACGGGGGTGTGGCGCTTTCAGGCGCAGTACCAGGGCACCGTCACCACCCGCACCTTCACGGTGGGCGTGGTGAATGCCGCGGCTGCCACCGCGCGGCCGGCCCTCTACGCGCTGTACCCCAACCCCGCCACCGACGCGGTGCGCCTCACCGGCCCGCTGCCCGTTGCGCGGGTGCAGGTGCTGAACCCCCTCGGCCAGGTGGTGCGCACCGCCACCCACCTCGCCCAGCCCACCCTGGACCTGGCCGGCCTGCCGGCGCGCGGCCTGTACCTGGTGCGCCTGCTCCGCGCCGACGGCACCGTGGAGCAGCACAAGCTGCTGCTGGAATAGCAGCCCCGGTCCGTTGGAAAAGCCCATTGCCCCGCTGCAGCGGGCTTTTTGCGTGAGCAAACTCGCGCAGCTGGACGACTCGTTCCGCTGCCTGGAAAATCTGGCGTTCAGCGCGGAGGAGCTAGCGGGTATTGAAGACGTGTTGCAGGGTTGAACGAGGTAGAGACGCATAGTTGCGTCTCGGCGTTGAACGATTGGGGCCGCGCCGTTCGCACGTCATCGTTCAACGACGAGACGCAATTATGCGTCTCTACCTCGTTCACGACTGATTACTTCCCAATCGACCCAATTTTGGGCTGAATCTGGATAATGAACCGCTTGTTCAGCGCCTCCTGGCTGCCGGTGTAGCGGCCGGCACCGCGGAAGCCGCTGCCGGCCGCCACCACCTCCAGGTTGGCGGGGAAGCGCAGGCCGGCTTGTTCCCAGAGGCGCAGCACGGCCAGGGCGCGGCTGTAGCTGAGCTGGCGCACGGCGGGGCCGTCGAGATTGTGGAGGTCGTTGGCGGGGTAGCGCAGGTCTTTGGCGGCACGGCCCTCCACCACGATGAGGTACTGCACGTTGTCGTTGGTTTCCAGGGCCTTCATCTGGCTGAGCAGGAAGCGGCCGGCCTTTACCAGCGGGGCCTGCGCCTCGTAGGGCAATACGTCGCTCTTGGGCGCGAAGGTGACCGGAAATTTTAGCTCGTAGCGTTTGTAGGCAGGGTTGTATTCAAAATAGTTGCTTTCCAGGCGCTTGAGGGCCGCTTTGATTTCGTCGAGCTTGCGCTTCTCCGCCACCTGCACCTTCAGGTCGTAGATAAGTTGGTCGTTGTCGCGCTGCTTGTCCTTAAACAGCTTGAAGCTGAGCACGAACATCACCAGCATGGTGAGGAACAAGGCCGTCATGAGGTCCACGTAGCTGGGCCAGAAGAAGTCCTTGCTTTCTTTCATGGGGCGGGGTTTGTGAGTAGTGTTGTTGAATCTTGACCGTCATGCAGAGCGCAGCGAAGCATCTTTACCGCTTTGTTGCGGCAGCATTAATTACTTCCGAGGTAAAGATGCTTCGCTGCGCTCTGCATGACGGTCTGGGTTGAGTTTGGCTAGGCCTACTTCTTTCCCAGCACCGTGCGCTGGAACCAGCTGGGCTGCGTGAGCTTTTCAAGCACGGCGTTGGTGCGGTCCACCTGCTGCAGGAGCTGCTGCTGCATTTGGCCATCGGCCAGCAGGCGGCCCTCTAGGCGCTGCATGGCTTGCGCGGATAGGGCGGCCTGGCGCTCTTGCAGCACGTTGAGGTCCTTTTGCTGGGCCGGCAGCTGGGTGAAAGGATTGAGGTATTCGGTGATTTTCTGGTAAACGTTGTTTTGGTTCAGCTCGCGGAAGTGGCGCTGCCACTGCTCGTGCGCCTCGGTGGCTTCCTGCTGCAGCTCCTGCAGGCGGCCGTCGAGCTCCACGTCCATGCGGTGCACGCCCTCGCTCACGCCCTGGCAGATTTGCGCGCCGAGGTCGGCCAGCAGCTTGCCGTGCTGGCTGAAGAAAGCCACTTGCTGGCGCAGCGCATCGTCGTGCTGCTGCAGGTACTGCGGCACGCTGGCCAAGCCCTGTTCCAGCGAGGTCAGGCGGTTGAGCAGGGCGGTGATGACCTGGGCCACTTCGGCGCCATGGGTCACGGTGTTGTTCAGGGCCTGCTGGTAGCCCAGGAATTTCTCGAAGGTCTGGGCGCTTTCGTCCACCCTATCGAACACCTTGATGGTGGCGTTGGCCAGCTCCGAATAGCCGATTTTCTCCAGCTGCTCCAGGAAGCGCTTCTGCACGCTCACGTTCTCGGTGATGCTGGCAATGAGCGGCGTAAACTCGTGGATTTTGCTGAAAAAGTCGTTTTGAATCTGGCTGAAAAATTCGGTGTTGAACGTATCCAGCACCGATTTCAAATTGCTCATCCCGGCCTGCATGTCGGAGTTCAGCTTGGGCAGCAAGGCCTTCTGCAGGAACGTGTAGTAGGCATTCATGTTGCGGTCGCGCACGGCCCGCGCCTGCTTCAGCAGCTGGTTGCCGGCCAGCGTAAAGGCCAGGCCAAACAGGCTGCCAATCATGGCGATGAGCACCCCGCCGAGGAAGTGCTGCACGTCGCCGTTGCTGAAAGACGTATCGGTGTGCGGGTTGGCCGTCACCTCGGAAAACGGGTTTCCCACCAGCGCAAAAAGGCCCAGGATGGCCCCCGTGAACGTGCCCAGCAACCCCAGGTACAGCGGCGTAGCAATCTGGGCCTGAATTTCCTCGTCCAGCGCCTCGGCGTGGCGCTCGGAAATGTCCTTCAGAATGCCGAAATCGGCGGCCGCGCCGCGGTTGTTCAGCAGGTACTCGTTGGTGTCGACGATGATTTGGCCGAATTCCGGCGAGGCGTCGCGGGTAATGAGGGCGTCGTACTGCACCGCGAAGTTCTTCTCCGGGTGGGCGGCCGTGAACGGGATGGGCTGCACCGCCACCGCGCCCGCCGGCGGGTACATGGCCCGGACGCGCCCGATGAGCTGGCGGTTGTGCCAGAACACGTAAGCCTGCCAAGCCACCAGCGCCAAGATTAAAACAATTTCAATTAAGAGCATAGTGTGTAAGCACATGTAGAGACGCATAATTGCGTCTCCTCGTCCGCACCGTTTGGAACGTCGTTCAACGACGAGACGCAAATATGCGTCTCTACGACCTAGCTCAGCGCAATGCCGGCCTTCTGCACCACGTGCCAGGCGTCGTCGCGTTTTTCCAGCTGGCCGGGCGTCAGATTTTTGATGGTGGTGAACTGCTCGGTGGGCGGCAACTCAAACTGAAAAAATTCCTTCAGCTCGCGCACGCCGTTGCCGATGATGCGCGACTGGTCGGCCTGCGGGCTGAAGGAAAAATGCGCCGTGACGGCGTTCGCGTGCGGCAGCGTGATGAGCAGCGGCATCTGCGGCAGCGGGTTGGGGCTGAGCTTGCGGTGCTCGATGCTGGGCACGTCGGGCGCTGGCGCGTAGTAGTGCACCGGGCCAGTTGGTGCCTCAGGCACTATTCCGGCCGAAGCTTCTAGTGCGCTGGTTTCTATCATTTCCTGAATAGCAGGCGGAGTGGAAGTCGGTGCAGTCCATTCTACGATTTCACCAGCCTTCAGCAGTTCATCTGCGCTTTTCATAGGGTTTGTTGGGTAGTTAGATGAATCTAAGTAGGCACGACGGTGCGGTACCTTCCACTCATCTTTGGATGTTTTATTCTGACTGTGCTTCATGAGAATAAGGTTTGGTAGGTGGAATAGACCATCCTTCCTGACCGAATTGAATACTATTGTTTTCTTTCGGAGAATTTATGGGAGTCGCTATGTTCTCTACAGATAGTGTTTCTGAAAGCGCTGTATGTTCTTTCGGTGGTGTTACGTGTGGCTCTGCCACATCAGCAATAACTGTCAAACTATTATCAGTAGTACCTGCATCAATGAGCTCCTGAATGGCGGGCGGGGTAGAAGTCGGAACGGTCCATTCCATGGTTTTGGCAGTTTCCAATAAATGGTCGTCGACTTTGGGAGGTGTTGGAGTTGTAGCAGCAGAATGGGTCGGAATTGGCGGCCAAGACAAGGGTTTGTCCGGTGAGTAAGTGCTTCTTGAGTTGAAGTTTGGCTTGGGCTTTTTCCCTTTACCTGACTGCTCCAGCGATGAGTCTAACGGGGCCGGTGGATTCCCTTGCACTTGGCGCATAGACTGTACCACCGGCGCACGCATAACATTTTCTGCCGGTTTTTTCGGCATTGATGCCGGCTCAGGCCGTAGCACGGGCAAAGCATTGGTGACCGGAGTAGGAGAAGCTTCCCGTGCAGCGGACCTTCCCCATATGCGTGCGCCCAGTACGCCAAGCGCAATGCCACCAAATAGCAGCCACAGCATCCAAGGCCAGTTTGAAGCAGGTATGGCGACGGCACCAGTAGTCGAAACATCCAATAATATTTGTTGCGCGCGCGCCGCCGGCCCGCAGCCCCAGGCCAGCAGCAGCAGCGCCCACCGGCCCACGAGGGAGCTAGTTGAGCGGTTGCGCGTCGTGAAGCACCTTGGAAAGCTCATACAGGGCGTTTTTGAACGGCAGAAAGAACAGCGTTTCGGGCACGGTGTCGCCGTCGCGCAGCACGTCGGCGTACTGCTGGCGGTAGAGATTGAAGGAGTCGCCGAGGTGGCGTTCCAGCGTTTGCAGTACCAAGCCCTGGTCGTTTTTCACGCCCAGGTCGGCTTGCAGGCGCTTCACTTCGGGGTCTTCCAGCAAGAGCTTCAGGCAGGCGCGCACGTTGGCCAGCACGGCCTGCTTGATTTCGTCGGTCACGGTGGCGGCTTCCAAGTGGTGCTTGCCCTGGTCGGCCTGCGGGTTGTCGGCATCGGGCAGCACGCCCACGGGCCGCACCATGGGCGGGTCCTGCGGGAGCTGGCCGGTGGCGAGCACGCCGCCGTTGGCCGTGGTTTGCTTGGGGTCGTCGGCCAGCTTGATGCGGAAATCGGCCGGTAGGGTTTGCCCCGTGGCTTTTTCCATGATGAGACGCGCCAGCCGCTCCACCGGCTGCAGGTTGGTGCCGGCCGCCAGCAGCCGCACGTAGAGGCTGCCGCGCCCCGTGAAGCACAGGTAGCGCGGCAGCTGCTGGCCGTTGGCCACCACCACCTGCGCCACGTGGTAAATCAGCGCGCCAAAGTGCAGGTAGAACAGCACCCGCAGGTGCTCAGCCCGCAGCAGCCGCTCGCTGAAGCCCAGCAGTTGGTCATGATAAAAGGCGTAACCTGCAATTTCCTCGGAACCAATAGAAGTATCTAAAAGCCCCGCTAAAAATTGAGCATACATTCTACCACGTGTAGAAGTGACAGAGCTATTCATTGCCATGACGATAGACTCTACCATCCCATTATCGCTCCGCGCTTTGACTTCTGCTCCTCCATCACCCCACAAATCATTAGCCGCAAAACGGAAGGAGGTACTAAGCACAGGCTTTCGGTCAGCTAGCAAAAGCACATCAGTTGTTCCACCTCCTATATCAATGAATGCGGCGTTTTCATTAGGGCCTATTGTAATCAAATTGCGCCGAGTCAGATAGTAATATGGAGCCAGTGCCTCTGTCATACAATACATTGATGCAGAGGTATGGAATATTTGCCGATATACTTTATCCCACTCCCTTTGGTACAAATTGCGCTGATAGCTACTGAAGCTAGAAGGAGCAAACCATACTATGTTGGTGTCGCTCAATTTCCCGCCACCTAACGCCACTTTAGCACGGCAGAGGAGTAGAATTTCTGTAAAGAACCCCTCCACCCTATTACGATTCGCCTGACTTAATGAACTAGCCCATTTAAGATTCGTGTGGTAATTGGAAAGGCTCAGGCGCCTTTCTTCAGTCATCAGGCCGAAGGCAACACTGAGATTACCTAGCACTACCAAATCTTGGCTAGTAAAATTATCCGCCTCAGAAGTTGCAGTTCGAGTTGGAAAGGCATATGGAGAACTATCCGCGCCTAGCAGAGCAGGCACAAACTCTCTTTCTTGGTATTGCTGCCAACGTTTAATCTGGACAAAATGACCAGGGTCGTCATCGATGCCGCGGTACAGGCGTTCATACACGGTACGGTCAGGCTCAGCGCTGCTCTTTTTCAGCAGGGCCACCGGTGTGTCACTCAGGCCGAAGCTGAACGGCTTGGGCTCCTGGCCGGGGCTGTCCTGCATGGCCACGTGGGTGTTGGTGGTACCGAAGTCGATGGCAAAGCGGTACTCCTTGGTGCCCTGGCGCTGTTCGGGCCAGCGCGGAATGATGAGGGCGCGGCCCTCGGCCGGGGCCGGATTCAGCACTTCGAGGTAGTCGAAATGCGTGCCGCGCACTTCATAGTAGGTGCTGCCCTCGTCCTGCCCGGTTTTGGGGGTGCGCTCGTAGCGGGTGGCGCTCTGGTCGGTGCCGGTTTCGCTGAGCTGGTGGCCGTTGGCCCAGAATTTCAGGTCGACTTTCTTGGTCACCATGCTTGGGTCGATATTGTTGGCATCCACCAGCATCACCTTGTAGAAGTCGTTGTACTGCGGCGCGTCGGCCACTTTCACGAACGGAAACACCGACAGCGCCACGTTGGTCACGCGCAGGCGGCCCACGCCTTCGCCCTGCGGGTTGTCGTAGTAGGCCCGCTCGTAGTCCACGTAGTCGCCGCCGCTCACCGGCACCCGCAGCCGCACCCGGATGCAGGCCGATTCCAGCTCCAGCGTGAGGTGCTCGGCCAGGTCCTGCTGCGTGAAGTAGTCGAAATACGCGGGTTTGATGGGCAGCAGCGGCCAGCTGCTGGGCCGGAAACCGGGCGCAATTTTTACGTTGCCGCTGAAAAACCGCGCCTCGTCCACCTCGTAGGGCACGGCCAGCAGGGTTTCTTCCAGCAGGTCGTTCACCGTGAGGTACGGGTAGGGCAGCTCCGGGCCGGGCAGCGTCCGCTCCTTCAGCGGCCGGGCATCGGCGAGCGGCACAATGGCGCCGCTGTCGGCAAATAGCGTTTCGTTGTAGTACTTCTTGCCGATGGCCTTCAGCCCCGGGCGCAGCACGATGGGCAGCGGACCGCCCACGCCCGCCCGCGTGGGCCGAATGAACAGGTCCGAGCCGCGCACCGTGCCCTCGTCGGGGCGCACGCGCAGCAGCACGCCGGCCACGTCAATCTGGTTGTTGGAGGCATCGGTGAGCACCGGGAAGTTGCTCAGGTTGGCCGAGCCGTCCATGGCCCACTTCTGCAGCAGGCCGCGGTCGAGGGTGTCGCGCACCAGCGGCGCGAGGGCCGTCAGGGCCGGGTCGCCCACAAACTGCTGGTACACGTAGTCGCGGAAAGCGGCTTCGCGGCTGGCCAGCGGCACGTAGGTGTTGTCGAAATAATAGCCGCCGCCCTGGGGCCGCTGCACCGGCAGCGGGCGCACGTTCGGGGCCGGAAAAAACAGCGTGAGCGGCGAGGTGCCGCCGATGAGCTGGGGCACGCCGTTGGCACCGGGGAAGTAGATGAGGTGCAGCTCGGTCAGCTTCGCAAAGCGGCCATCGAGGTACAGGCTCAGCACGTCGGCCAGCGGCCGGGTGGCGGGGTCGGCGCGCAGCTTGGCCAACTCCTCGTCCTTGCGCCAGGCCCGGATTTGCAGGCGCTGGCTGGCCAGCTTGCGCTGGTGGAAGTTGAACATCATCTCCCACACGTCCCAGAAGTGGCTCACGAGCTGGTGGTACACCGAGTCCTGGCTGGTGCCGCCCTGGGTCACGAAGCGCAGGGCCGTTTCCACCAGGTGCATGCGGGCAAACGGCGAGGGGATGGACACGGCCACCTTGGCGGCGCGCCCACCCTGCGGGTCGAGCAGCCGCTCCACTTCGTGGGGACCAATTTTACCAGTCGGCCCCCACCCTTCGTGGGTGCTGGAACCGGTGTCGTGCAAACGCAGGATTTTAGCCATGGGTACTGTTGAGAGAGGCACGGTGCCGGGGAACCTCACCCCCGGCCCCTCTCCCGTGGAGAGGGGGAGCCGAGAGGAGTTTATGCCAGTACTGATGGGCCTCTACTATTAATTCAAAAAGGTTGTTTTAAACAATGTCTCGGCTGGCTCCCCTCTCCGCGGGAGAGGGGCCGGGGGTGAGGTTCCCCGGCTACGAATACTGGAGCTTCTTGTCCAGAATCTCGTCGGTAGCTTCTTCAAAGGCTTTCACCACCCAGCGCAAGGCCTCATTTTCCGTGGGACTCGAAAGCGTGGCTTTGCCCACGGCCTTGGTCAGCTCGTCGCGGAAATAACCGGGCGTGATGCCTTTGGTGAAAATGCCGGTTTCCACCGTTTTATCGGCCACCATTTTGTTGAAATCCATCTCCTCGGCGCGGATGGCCGTGTAGCGGCGCTGGTTCACGCCCAGCTCCCGAATCCACTCGTTGTACTCGCCAAAAAAGTCGTACAGCTCGCGCAAGGCGCGGTTGTTACGCAGCTGCGCGGCCAGGTCGCCGGCTTCGTAGTAGGGCGCTTTGGCGTCGTCGGGCGTGTGCTTGAGGAAGTAGCGGGCAAAGAAGTGCAGCTGAATGAGCGGCCGGGCCACGTCCTGGCGCAGCTCGGCGGGCAGCTGGCTGAAATCCACGTCGGGGCTGTCCGATTTCAGGCCGTATTCGTGGTACAGCGGCTGGTTGCTGTCGAGCTGGTTGTCGGGCACTTCCATGAAGTGCTGCACCGAGAGGGCGCCCAGCATTTCGAGCAGGTGGGCCTGGTTACGCTGCTCGGCGCGGCCGGGGTGGTTGGCCAGGGGCTGACCGGGCTGGTCGCCGAGGTAGTACATGGCCTCCAGCCCTTGCAGGTTATCGGCGTAATACGAGAGGGCCGTCTTGGTCTTCGTAATGAAGGTGTTCGAGTCGATGAAGTCCTGCCCGGCGGCTTTCTCATCAGCCGAGGGCTCCTGCAGCTTGAAGTAGGGCAGCATCACCAGCGCGCCCGCTTTCAGGCGGCGGCGCACTTCGGGGTGGGCCAGCGGGGAGTTGGCATCGCGCAGGTTTTTCACCAGCAGCGGGAAGCCGGCCGCGCCGGTGCCCCCAAAAATCGAGCTGATGAAGAAGGCCCGGTCGCCGTCCTGCAGGCTTTGGGCGAGGTAACGCATTTCCTTGCTCTGCACCACCGCATTGAGCACCACCGAGCCCACATTGGGCGAGCCGCGGAAGCCCACGTCCAGATTAGCCGCGAGGCTGTCCTGCGTGAACAGCAAATCAACCAGCCCTTGGGTTTCCACCGAGAGGTCGTTGTATTTCAGATAATCCCGAAAGGGCTGGCTGATGCCGCCGAAGTCGTACACGAACGAGTCGCGCAGCTCCTCGCCGCCGCCGCTGGTGTTCAGGTGGGCCAGCGTGTTCATGGGCTGGCTGAAGAAGCCGGTTTTTTCCTTCTGGCCGTCGCCGTACAGCGCCTCGTGGATGCGGGCGTAGCGCTTGAGCAGGGCCACGGTGCGGGTCACGTCGCCGTTCTGGGTGTCGGGGTCGATGAGGACGGGCACCACCTGGTCGCAGTTGGGGATGCGCACCCCGGCGGCCAGCAGCATGGAGAGGGAACGCAGCACGCGGGCCCCGGTGCCGCCCACGGCGAAGATGAATAATTTAGGCATTGAATTTCTGTCAAATTTTAAAGACTGTCATCCTGAGCGCAGCGAAGGACCTTCTCACACTTGGAGTGCTGATTACCGCAAGCTGTTTTTTTTCGTGACAAGGTCCTTCGCTGCGCTCAGGATGACAGCTTGGAGATTTAGAAAGGTCCCACAAACGGCGTGGTGCGGGCATAGGTGCTCCAGCGCTTCAGCAGCACCGACAGCAGCAGGAACCACAGCGCGGCCACCAGCAGGTTCACCACCATGAAATAGCCGAGGTAGCTGCTGGCTTCGGCGCCGTGGCTCTTGCTGAGGGTGTTAGCCAGCAGCACGCCCAGGCCGGCGGCCAGCGCCAGCGTGAGCGCCCAGTGCGTAGTGCGGAACATGCCCGTGCGCAGGGCCGAGTTGAACACGTAGTAAAAAGCCAGCACCAGCAGCAGGCTCACGCCCAGCGTGCTCCAGCCCACAAGCGAGAACAAGTCCGTTTTGTACAAGCCGTAATCGGCGGGCCGCTGGCTTTGGAAGATGGAAATCAGGGCCGAGTACAGGCCGGTGAAGAAGGTTTGCATGAAAATAAAACCGGGTTACTTGTCGTTTTTGAGCGGCAGCTGGACCGTGAATACGGCCGGCAGCGGAGTTGGATACGATTGGCGGACGCCGGCCAGAATTTGGTCGAGGCCAAACGTGCGGGGCGTCGGCGTATTGTCATTGGTGGTGGACCAGGCCGCCACCCAGCCCGGCGTTTCCGGGGCGGGCAGGGCCAGGCTGAGCGTGGCGGTGCTTGCGGCCAGCTTGCTCACCCGCAGGCGCAGCACGTGGGTGTAGGGCGCCAGCACGGGCTGGCCGCTTTGCTCGTCTTCGGTGAGCGAGCGCACCGAGTTGGGCACCACGCTGGCTTGGCCGTTGGGCAGGCGCACCTGCAGATGTTGGGCCAAAAACGCCGGCTGCTGCCACGCCGTGGGCAATTCCTTCAGATTCAGGCCCACCGTGAAATCGGCCGGGTCGTCCGACACGTTCAGGGTGAGGCCGTTGCCCTCGCCGTACACGCTGCCGCTGGGCTTCAGTCTCACGTCGGTGAGTTTGGTGAGCACCGGCGCAAAAGCCGGCGTGGCGGTTTTCAAACCAAAGAAGGCCTGCTGGGCCGGCGCGTTGCGGAACACCTCAGCTGAATAGCGGGCCACCAGCGCGGGCGGGCCAATCACCCACACGTAGTACGGCACCTTTTCGCCGTTGAGGGTGCGCTTCGGCGCGGGCGTTTTCACGGCCGGGAAGTAGCTGCCGTAGAAGCGCGACGTTTCGCCGAACACGGCCACGGCCAGCTGCTGCTGGCTGACGGGCGCGATGGACGTGCGAATGAGGTTGGGCAGCTGCGAAAACGCCGACCGGTCCTCGGGCCCGTAAATGAAATCGGAAATCACAACGCTGACCTCCTGCGCGGCCCGGGGCCGGGCCAGCAGGCCTTCCAGCATCTGCGGCAGCTCGGTGCCCAGCGCGGCGTGGGCCACGTTGCCCTGCACCAGGTTGCGCAGCTCGGCAAATTGCACGGCCTTGGGCGCCGCGTTTTCGCAGAGGTAGTACTTGCGGCTGGCCACCGCGCCGTTCACCTGGGTTTCGGTGATGAGCGCGCCGATGCGCTGCTGGAATTCGGTGGCCGGTTTGTCGGCTCCGCCGCGGGGCACAAAGCCCTTCATGCCGCCGGAATACTCCAGAAACACGCTCACGTTCAGCGGCGCGGCTTCGGGCGCAGCCGCGGCGGGCTTGGTTTCTTTGGTGGGTTTGGTGGCGGTGGTTTCGCTCGGCTCGGAACCGCAACTGGCCAGCAACAGCCCGCCCAGCAACGCGCCCGCTAGCTCCGAACGATGGGAAAAACGCCGCACACGCGGCTTGACGAAATCAAGTAAAGGCATAGACAAGCAGGGGAAGGTTTCGGGGCGAAGTATAGGCATTACGCAGCCAACGCCGGGCCGGCTGCAACTCCGCCCGCTCACCGCACCGGCATTCGGGCCGGCGTGCCGGGTGATAAAACGCCCCTAATCAAAAAAAAGGGACAGGATGTGAAGCAGATGTTCACCCGCTGGATTTTAATTACACCCTGGTTGTAACGCCTTGACGATACACCTGACAGCGCCAGCAATCGGATGCGTTTGCTTCGCCTGCGAGCTTCCGGCCAAGAAAGCTGAAGCCGTAAGAGCTTAGGGGTTTCGCCGCGATGGCACTCACAGAAGAACATTTTGCCATCAATTGAGTCCGGGCCGCGGCCCAGCACCAATCTAACGCGGTTGCCGGGCCGTACGTCGGAGTGTATATTCGTTTTTCTGTGCTGTTATGCGCCTCATCGTCATCCGTCCCGAATACCAGCTAACGGTAGACCATGCCCGCAACCGGCTCTTTTACCAGAATTTCGAGCAGATGCAGGGCGCTACCAGCCTGCCGCACTACCTCGACGACTGGGCCGCCGCGCTGGCCGAGGTGCACCCCGGGTTTTGCATGCTGAGCGACATGCAGGTGGTGAACCAGGCCAGCCGCGAGCTGCTGCCCCAATTCCAGGCCGCGGAGCGGCTGATTGTGCAGCGCGGGGTGAGCATGGTGGCCGAGGTGCACGTGCCGGGCCTGCCCACCCGCCGCTACAGCGACGAGGTGACCACCAGCCAGGCTATGCCCGTGCGCCACTTCCTGAGCGTGTGGGAAGCCGCTCATTTTCTGGACACCCTCTAGCCGGGGCCGCGCACTACCCGCGCAAAGCGGCGGCTAGCGCGCTTCCCGCCAACGATTTCGGTGGTTTCGGTGTTATAGCCCGGTGGCCGGCCGTACCTTTGCCGGCGACTTGCTGCGGCTGCGGCCGTTTTTCTGTCACCCAGTTTGCTTTTCATGCCCAACGTAATTTCCACTGACATCTGCGTCGTCGGGGCCGGCCCCGTGGGCCTGTTTGCCGTGTTCGAAGCCGGCTTGCTCAAGCTCCGCTGCCACGTCGTCGACGCCCTGCCCCAGCCCGGCGGCCAGCTCTCCGAAATCTACCCCAAAAAGCCGATTTACGACATTCCGGGCTTTCCTGAAATACTCGCCGGCGACTTGGTCGACAACCTGATGAAGCAGATTGCGCCCTTCCACCCCACCTTCACGCTGGGCGAGCGGGTGGAGCGGTTCGCCAAGCTC
>Ga0209724_1002421_pt1 | contig 15944 bp, 8 predicted proteins | sample grotaG_FD_184143 | JGI IMG/M metagenome (GOLD analysis project Ga0209724, IMG submission 184143) | Glacier valley bacterial and archeal communities from Borup Fiord, Nunavut, Canada, to study Microbial Dark Matter (Phase II) -... | ecosystem: Environmental > Aquatic > Freshwater > Ice > Glacier ...
ATCGACGGGACGCCGGTCGCGCGCGCACCCTGCATGTACTGCGCCGGCGTGCCGAAGCCGCGGCCGTCGAGCGCCGTCCAGCTGTAGGAGGCGGCGCGCCACTTGCCGTTGTCGAGACGAAGCTGCCAGAACGAATGGATCCGGTTGTTCGCCGGGTCGACGATGTCGGCGTGGCCGTCGCTGCCGGGCGCCGGCACGACGCCCGCGGGCCAGTGCGCGATCACGACCGAAGTGCGCGACTCCTCCGCATCGGGGATCCACAGGCTGCTGCTGTCCGACGGTCCGTAGATCGTCATGGCGGGATCGGACGCGGCCGCGACGAACACGCCGAGGGAATAGGCGCCTTCGGCGATGTTCGGGGAGTAGAGCGACTTCGGCACGACATCGGTGCCGAGGGTGAAGCTTGATGGGCGCGCATTCCACGGCGACGCGTCGCTGAACGGACGAGCCGCGCTGGCGGCCTGCGCGACGACCGCGTTGACGGTCAGGCGCGCCGTGGCGCTGACGACGGAACCGGCGGCATTGGTGACGACGACCGAGAATCCGGCCCCCGAGTCGGCCGTGGTCGTGGCGGGAATCGCATAGCGATTCGTCGTCGCGTTCGCGAGGGGGACGCCGTTGCGCATCCATTGATATTGCAGCGCCAAGGTGCTGGAGGCGGACACGCTGAACGAAGCCGGCTGGCCGGCCGTCGCGACCATCGACTGGGGCTGGGCGGTGATCACCGGCGGCGCCCTCTTGGTCGACGTGACCCTCGTCGCGGACGTGTTGGCGAAGGTCGGCATCGCTGCGCGGGCGTGGCCGGCTGTCGCGGCCATCACCAGAGCCGCGAGCGGCAAGGTCAACAGGGGGAGTCGCAGCTGGGGACGTGCAAGGGAACGACGGGAAACAACGGACATGACATCTCCTGGGCGACCCCGACGGGGCCGAACGACATGGGCGGCGCCGGATTCCTGCGGACGGGAATCGCGGCTTTTGCGGGGTTGAACAGCGACACGCTCCCTCGAAGATGTCGCCAAGGTTCAGGGCCCTTGTCGGCAGGCAGGACGGAAAGCTGAGGGAATTTTTCGACCCGTGGGCCGAAAGCCGCTAGGTGAGTGCCGAACGGTCGGTTTCGCAGAAGACTGCGACTTCGGCGGCGATTCGCAGGAACCAGATCGCGCTAGATGGAAGACCTAGAATTCCGTGGGCGATGGAATGTCGGTCGGTCGGGCTTTGCCAGCCCCGGATCGAACCGTCCTTTGCGACCCCGATGTCGGTCTTCGTGCCTGCTTCCCCATGCAGGTCGCCCGCTTTTGGTGGGTCCGCACCGGCTTCGTCAGCGTTCGGCGGCCTTGCGCGGCGTCGTGCGGAAGATCACCCGTTTCGCGAGCAGCAGGCAGAACACCGAGTTCGTCGCCGCATAGCGCGGCAGCAGGCGCACGGGTTCCTGCGCCAGTCGCACCAGCCATTCGAGCCCGAGGCGACGGGCCCAGCGCGGCGCGCGGAAGCGGGCGCCGGCGATCACGTCGAAGCTGCCGCCTACGCCGATGGCCATGCCGACGCCGAGCCGCTCCCACTGCGTGTCGATGAACGACTCCTGGCGCGGCACGCCCATGCCGACCAGCAGCAGGCTGGCGCCACTGGCGCGGATCGCGTCGGCCCGCCGGGCGGCCTCGCTCGCGTGGAAGTAGCCATCCGCGCCGTCGATGCGCAGGTTCGGATAACGGGCGCGCAGCGCCGCGATCGCGCGCTCGAGCAGCGGCGCCGTCGCGCCGAGCAGGTACACGCCACGCCCTTCCAGCGCGGCGCGCGCGCACAGCGTGTCGACCAGCTCGATGCCCGCGATGCGCTCGGGCAGCCGCCCGCCGAACAGGCGCGAGCACCACACGATCGGCTGGCCATCCGCGACGACCAGCCGGGCGCGTTCGACGAACGACCGCAGGTCGCCGTCCTTGCGCATCATCACCAGCGTCGAGACGTTGACCGTGCAGAGCCAGCCTCGTCCGCCCGCTGCCAGCCACGCGAAGACGCCCTCGACCGTCTCGTCCGCGGTCACCGCATCGAAGCTCGCGTCGAAGATCCTGATGCGCGGTGTCATCGGCCGATGTGCCGGCGCAGCCACATCGCGTCGATGAAGAACTTGGTCGCCCAGTTCGGATACGACAGGCAGGCATAACGGCCCCACACCGGATCCGATCCCTTGATGCCGCCGCGCACGTCGAGGTCGTCGGTCGAGAGGTCCTGGGTCGACATCACGTACGCGAGCGCGCGGTCGACGCCGTCCAGCAGGCGGCGATCGGCCTCGACCGAGAACAACCGCCCCCAGACCAGCGCGAACTGGCAGTTGCCGGTCAGGCAGCAGGTGGCGGACGCGGGTCGCCCGTCGAGTGACACGATGGACGGCAGATGGCCGTCATCTCGCAGCAGCGCTAGCGTCGCGCGGGCGCAGCGGGCCGCAGCGTCGACGTAGCGCGCGTCGCCGAGGAGCAGCCCGGATTCGACGAGTCCGCGCGTCGTGTAGGCGATGGTGTGGGTGTACGGCGCGGTGCCGGCTTCGAATGCGCAGTGATCGAAGAAGCCGCTGGCCTGCTGGGCGTCGACCGCCCAGTCGAGGTTGCGACGCGCGACGGCCAGGCGGCGTTCGTCGAACGCGACCTGGTTCATCCGCAGCAGCGCCCACGCGGTGCGCGTGTTGTAGACGTGCGGCGTGTCGAGGTGCTCGTTGCGCGTCCAGCGCAGGTCGGCATCGGCGATCCCGGTCAGCCAGTCCGCCGCGCGCCGTGCGCCGTCCAGCAGCGCCGCCTCACCGGACAGTTCGTAGCCGCGTACCAGGCCGAACAGCACCTGGCCGGTGTCGAAGACGATGCCGTCCGGACCGAAGCGCGGGTTGCCGAAGGAGCCGTCGTCGTTCTGGATGTCGAGCAGCCAGCGCAGGATGCGTCGGGCCCGGTCGGCGTAGCCAGGGGCGCGATCGTCTGCGAGCCGGAAGAACGTCGTTGCGATGTAGCCGGAGGTTTCGGGATACGACGGTCCCCAGCCGCCGCGCAGCGTGTAGCCGTAGCTCACGCCGCCGTCGGGCGTCGCATCGTGCGCGCGGCACAGCCACGCTTCCGCGGCCAGCAGGTGGCGCTCGGCCGATGCCTGCGGGCTTCGGCGAATGCCCAGGTCGCCCGCGGCCACACGCGCGAAGCTGGCCAACGCTTTCCAGCGGCGTTGGCCTGCGGGAGGGGGCGAAGCCTGGCGATCCAGGGCGAGCGACGTGTCGGGTCGGGCCGGTTCCATCGGGTAGGCGATTTCCGTTCGCTGCGGAGAGACGGGCAGGGCGCGAGACGCCATGTGTCGAAGAGCGGCACTCGTCGGGCAGCCGCCGCTGGGATGGCAGGGGCAATCCGAAGCAACATGCGCGCCACAGCATACCGTCTGCGACGGACGGAGCCTACGCCCCTCGATCGTCGCGCCTGATGACACGTCGTGCCATCGAGATCGCAAGGGTTGCTAGAGTCACGAGTCCCTGAAGGAACTTATGACCTCTCTCTCCGACTTCGCCATCACCCGCCGCTGGCCGGCGGCCCATCCGGACCGGCTGCAGCTCTATTCACTACCGACACCGAATGGCGTCAAGGTCTCGATCATGCTCGAGGAGATCGGGCTGCCCTACGAGCCGCACCTCGTACGCTTCGAGGCGAACGACCAGACCTCACCGGAATACCTGTCGCTGAACCCGAACAACAAGATCCCGTCGATCATCGATCCGGATGGGCCGGGCGGGAAGCCGCTCGCGCTGTTCGAGTCGGGCGCGATCCTGATCTACCTGGCAGAGAAGACCGGCCGCCTGATGTCGACGGATCCGGCGCTGCGCTACGAGACGATCCAGTGGCTGATGTTCCAGATGGCCGGGGTGGGGCCGATGTTCGGGCAGCTGGGCTTCTTCCACAAGTTCGCGGGCAAGGACTACGAGGACAAGCGGCCGCGTGATCGTTATGTCGCCGAGGCGCGACGCCTGCTCGGTGTGCTCGACCGGCGCCTCGCCGATCGCGCGTGGCTCGTCGGAGACGACTACTCGATCGCGGACGTCGCGACCTTCCCGTGGGTCAACAATCTCTATGGGTTCTACGGCGCCGCAGAGATCGTCGGACGTGCCGACTTCCCGGCGGTTGATCGCGCGCTGGATGCGTTCGTCGCGCGACCGGCGGTGGAGCGCGGGCTGAAGATTCCGGATCGAGCAGCGGCCGTCTGAGGACGATTGGCCGTCTGCGGCGCGGGATGTGCCGTAACCAAGGATCGCTGCACGCATGTTCGATCAAACGGCAAAGCTGCCTTTTGACGCGTGGTTGGACGCCGCGAAATCTCACGGCCCTAAAAGGACGTCGATGCCTCCGGCTGCAACGTCGAGAGGCGCGAGCCTGCCCGCATGACGGCCACAAGAGCCACCTGCGCGAGCGCATTGATCATCGCCGATCGACCGAGACAGGCGGGAATAAAGGACGGCGTCTGCCGGTCTTCGACAGTGCGATTCGAGTCCGTCGCGCTGCCGCGCGGGATGTCGCATCCGCGAGGGTCCAACATGGAGCATGGACGGCGCCGTATCGCATGGGCCAGCGGGTGCTTCGCTTTCTGGACGCTCGTGATCGGCCCTGTTCACGCGGAGCCGACGGCGCCTAAAGATGACGTGGAAGCTCGCGGTCGTGAGGAGTTGCGGGAGCGCTTCCAGCACGAGCACATGGACGAGCAGGGCCGTGTGCGTGCGGATCTCGCTGCGGTCGGCCGCCACCACGCCAGTGGCATGCAAAGGGCTCCGCACATCGGCGTCGGGCCCGCAAGACAGCCCTCAGGCGCGCTTGCCACGAGTGCGACGTCACTCGGTTCGCAGTGGCGATCGATCGGCCCGGCTCCCTTGCGCGACAACGGCAAGGGACAGCTGTCGAACGGTACGCTGTCCGGCCTCGTCACCGACGTGGCGATCGATCCGAGTGGACAGACCGACACCATCCTCTACGCCGCGACCGATGCAGGCGGCATCTGGAAGTCGGTCGATGCGGGCACGACGTGGATACCGAAGACGGACCTCATGCCAGCCCTGTCGATGGGCGCCGTGGCGCTGGATCCGTCGGTTCCAACGACGGTCTACGCCGGTTCCGGCAGCCTGTTCAACGTCGGTGACTTCAACGCGGCCGGTGTCTATCGATCCACCGACGGCGGCGACTCGTGGCAGATCCTCAACCCCAGTGCCGTCTTCACGAACGTCGGCATCAACCGCATCGTCGTGCCTTCGTCCGGGATCGTGCTCGTCGGTTCGGCGAACGGCCTGGTGCGACTGACCGCTGCTGGCACGCAGTTCACACGACCGCTCGCCGGCGTGATTTCCGATCTGAAAGTCGACAGCGCCAACCGCAACATCGTCTACGCCGCGGTGTCCGGCAGCGGGATCTTCAAGTCCGTCGATGCGGGAGCCACCTTCCAGGGGAGCGCGTTCTTCTCGCCCCAGAGCAGCGGGCTGCCCGCCGGGCTCGGTTTCGGCGGCATCGTCTTCGCGCAATCGACCCAGCCGAACGCCAATACGTTCTACGCGTCCGCGATCCTCACGGCCGGGCAGCCGCTGCTGTTCTGCGGAGGTCCGTTCCCGAATCCAACGGTGGGTCTCTATACCTCGATCAACGGCGGATCGACCTGGTCGGAAATCAAGCAGGGTCCGGAACTGCCTGCCTCCCTGCAGACGCAGGGCGTGGGCAACCAGACGCTCGGATACGACCAGACGATCGGTGTCGATCCGCAGAATTCGAAGCGCTTCTACTTCGGTCTGCGCGGCATGCACGCGACCACCGACGGTGGCGTGAACGGCCTTCGCGACAAGACCGCGTCGGCGAACTTTCCCTGTCCCAGCGCGACGCTCGACCATCGCATCGACTTCAAAAAGGGGCACTCGGATCACCACGCGATCACGTTCAGCCCGCCGAGCCACTGGCCGCGGCGCTTTCCGGGGCGCCCGCCGTTCCCGACGACCGTCTTCCTGGGCAACGACGGAGGACTGATCAGCACCCTGGACCTCGGCAGTACGTTCGCGTATCGCAACGGCAACCTCGCCACGGTCCTGGTGAACGTGATCGACATGGGTCGCGGCAGCCGCGCCAACAACAAGTACAGCTACGGCACGGCGCAGGACAATGGCCTCTTCGCGCACACGCCGGCGCAGCCGGTGACCGAATGGGGGGAGGGCGCGGACAGCGACGGCGCCAGCGTGGCCGTGGATCCCCTGAATCCGCGACATGCGATCGGGACCGACAACCTGCGCTACTACACCACGTCGGACGGCGCGAACTGGACGGCCAGCGGCGCGCTGCCGGGCGGCACGTCCCCGATCGTCTTCGATCCCAACGGCCGCAACGCCTATGCGGTGCTGGGCCTCCAGCTCGTGCAGAGCCGTGACGCCGGCGTCTCCTTCGCACCGATCGGGACGTTTCCGTCGGGCGTCGGTGTCATCGCACAATCGCCGGCAGATTCGAAGACGGTCTGGCTCGCGCTCGGCGATGGCACGCTCGCGTCGACCAACAATGCGCTGGCTCCCGGACCGCCGACCTGGACGGTCGCCGCCGGACGCCCGAACGGGCCTTCCGGCCAGGGGATTGCCGCGCTGGCCGTCGACCCCACCGATATCCGCGCGCTCGTTGCGGTCTTCCCGGGGTTCAGCGGCATCGATGCGACCCGAGCCGCGACCCGTGCCGCGACCCGTCACGTGTTCCGGTCCACCGATGCGGGGGCGACATGGTCGGACATCAGCGGCGTGCCGGGCGGAGGTCTCGCGAACCTGCCCGACTTGCCGTTCTATGCCGTCGTCGTCGATCCGCTCACGACGCCGCACGCCATCATCGTCGCCGGCGACGGGGGCGTCTTCCAGTCTCTCGATGCGGGTTCGAGTTGGCAACGGCTCGGCACCGGTCTGCCGGCGATCCAGGTCAAGTCGATGGTGCTCGACTTCAACGTGCGGCCCGAGGTCCTGCGGATTGGCACCTGGGGTCGTAGCGCGTTCGAGCTCGTCTCGCCATCCACCCTGGTGAGCGGAAATCCGCATCTGATCCAGGGCAACTGGGGCACGACGGGCAACTTCGAAATGCTCGCGCCCCAATGGGATCGGATCGGCCAGTTCTTCCGCGACAACGACGACGCGCAGTTCCCTTGGCATGCGCCGCGCGATTTCGCCTACCTCACGGTGCCGGGTCAACTCAGCCAGACGCCTCGCGCGGCCACGTTCCTGCAGAGCCGCTTCAAGGGCGATGGCATCCACGGAAACTTCGAGACGATCGTCCGGGTGGCGCCGCCGATCGCGACGGTGTCCGATCACCTTGACTTCTGGTTCTTCGATTCAGGTGCGCTGCGCTGGAACGGTCCGTTCCCGATCGTCCCCGACAACGTCGCGATCAACGGCGTCACCGGCGATCCGACCTTCCTTCAGAGCAACTGGGGCACCAACGGAAACTTCGAACTGCTCGTGCCCCACGGCAACATGATCGGCGAGTACGTCCGCAACAACGACGATCCCGCGTTCGCCTGGCACTTCCTGCGCGCCTTCGGCTACCCGGTCCGTCCGAACGAGATCGGCCCGACGCCGCGGGCCGTGACGTTCATCCAGAGCTCGTTTAAAGGCGACGGCGTGCACGGCAACTTCGAAGCGGTCGTGCGCGTTGCTCCGGCGCTGGCGACCAACCCGGACACGCTCGACTTCTTCTTCCTTGACAGTCGTACCGCGCGATGGAATGGGCCGTTCCCGATCGTTGCCGACGGACAGCCTATCAGCGGGGTCACCGGCGTTCCGGTGTTGATCCAGAGCAACTGGGGGACGAACGGCAACTTCGAACTGCTCGTCCCGCAGGGCAATGTCGTAAAGCAATACGTCAGGAACAACGACGATCCGCAGTTCGCCTGGCACCACCTGCGCGACTTCGGCTATCCGGCACCGCCCGGACAGATCGGTCCGACACCGGCCGGCGTGAGCTTCATCCAGAGCAGTTTCAAAGGCGACGGAACGCATGGCAATTTCGAAGCCGTGGTCAGGGTGGCTCCCGCCTTCGCCAGCGAGCCGGATCACCTCGACTTCTGGTTTCTCGACAGCCGCACGAGCCGTTGGAACGGCCCGTTTCCGCTCGCGGCGGTGGACTGACGGGCCGGCCGTCTCACGCTTGCCGTCACTTCGCGTATTCCAGGAGCACGAGGCGGAGATCGTCGGCCAGCGCGGCTCGCCCGGGGCCCTTACGCGATGCATCGAAAGTCAGCGTCAGGCGCAACGACGACGCGCCCGTGGGGACCGGCGCTTCGGCGTAGACGGGCAGCAGCGTGGTCGCGTTGTCCCGTTCGCGCGCGCCGATCGTCGGCGCCGGTAACACCGCGAGTACGCGCCGGTTCGCGTCGACGAAGGCGACGTCGAGATGCGCGAGGGCGCCGGAGTCGCGGAAGCCGCCGACGATCGCGGACAGCTGGGCCTTCACGCGTCCGCTGTCGATCGCCTCGCGCCACGACGCATCGATCGCGATGTCCTGACGGATCGCGCTCGGCCGTGCGACATCGGGCGACGCGCCAGGGCCGCCGCCGAACAGGTTGGGGCCACGCACGTCTGCACCACCGGGACCTTCGGGCGGCAAGTCGATGTCGCGACCGTAGGCGAGTCGCGCGACCGGCGCAAAGCCTTCGACCGCGTGCCATCCCGGGAACGTCGAGGCCGCAGTCGGCGCGTCGTCGGCGCCCGGATCGACGATCAGGTTGTCGCTGTTGCGCGCGGCCTTCGATGCTTCCCACGCGACGCTGACGGTCGGCCGGTCGCCGCTAATCTTTGGCGTGACGGCGATCGCGAAGATGCCGCCGACCGTTGCGTTCGCAAGGCTCAGTCGCTCTCCCCCTTGATCTGCGACGCCGTCACCGACGACCTTGCCCGTGGCGTCGAGTAACTGCACGTGCACCTGGTCGCCAGCAAACCGGATCGCCGTGTAGGCCCGATCCGCGACGAACAACCAGTTCTCGGGAAACCCGAGCTCGCGCTCGATCGGGCCGCCCGGCTTGATGATGTCGTCGATGCTCTTGAGCACGACGTTGCGCGCGATCGTCAGGTCGAGGCGCACGCCGTTGTTCAGCATGTAGTGTCCCGCGCTGCCGCTGACACGAACGAGGTACCAGGTGTCCGGGTTCAGCGGAACCTCGAGCGACGACGCGCCGCAAGCCCCACTGGTGAGGCGACGCAGCAGCGGCCCGGGCACGTTGGCGAAGAGGGAGTGGTAGACCTCGAGGGTAATCTGCGAGTCGTTGCCGTAGATCTTCACGGTCGACGTCGACTTGAGCTTGGACGACTCGGGCAACGTCGGCACAACGCCGCGCACGAGGTACCAGTCCACGTCGCTGTCAGAGTGCAGCGTCGCGGCGATCGTCACGCGCGGATCGTCGATCAGAGCGTTGATCCGCCCAGGCGACGCGAACCCGTGCGTGAACAGCGGCTTCGCGGTCGCGGCCGTTTCGTTAGGCTCGTACGCGTCCGGCGCGTAGCTGTCGGACGAGAACGCGATGTCGAGGTTGTACGCATTCACGTCAGCGGCCTTCAGTCCGAGCCGCAGCGGTCCGCCGGGGACGCGATACACCACGCTGTGCCCACCTCCCGCGAGCGGCTGGTCGCTGCCCGCGACGACGGCCGGCACGCCGCACGAGCCGGCCACCGGGTCGAGGCTGTCGATGACGATCGGCGCGAGTCCGGTGGGCGCGGCCATCGTCACCGTCATTTGCCGGCCGCCCGGCGAAACGAACTGGAAATAGTCGCGATCGCGGCTGTCGAGATTGAGGTTGGTGAACGTGTAGCGCGGCTGCGGGCCGAAGATGGTCGCGCTGCTAGCCTGGTCGTTGCTCTCGAATGCGTCCTTGACGATCGGCGACGCACCTGCGGCGCGCCGGACTGCGGCATACGCGTCGATGCGGCGCGTGACCACGCCCGTGCCGGGGCGCGCCGTGTCCCTCAGGATCTGCGCGACCGCGTCGTGGTTCAGGTCGGGGGCAACGGCCTTCATCATCGCGACGACACCGGCCACGAACGGCGCGGACGCACTCGTGCCGCCGAAGGTGTTCGGCGAGACCGGAATGCCGAAGGCGAAGGATTGCGGCAGCGGCGTGATCCCCACCGTACTCGGGGGATAGGCCATCACCGGCAAGGTGGTGGGCGCGAATACGGCGACGTGGTCGCCGAAGTTCGAGTAGGGCTGCGGCCCGCTCCCGCCGTTGATCAGCGCGCCGACGCAGATCACGCGGTCCTCGATGCACGGATGCACGAAGTTGTCCGCGCCGACATCGAAGCCGACGGAGGGCGTGTTGGGCGGCGAGTTGTCGGGCGGTCGTCCGTTGCCTGCCGACGCGACGAAGACCGTCTTGCCGCCGCCCCCGACCTCGTCGTCGTAGGGGTTGTCGTCGCGATCGTCGATGCGGCAGCTGACGTTGCAGTCGCCGCCGAAGCTCATCGATACGACGTCCGCGCCCCACGCAATGGCCGTGCGGAGCGCGCGGTTGGTCTCCTCGCGCGATCCGTTGACGCGCAACAGGATCGGATCGGCCACCTGCCAGCCGGTGCCGATGCCGCCGCGGCCGTTGTTGCCGACGCCGACCGCGGAGCCGGTCGAGCCGGTACCGTGCCAGAAGCACGGGTTGCCGCCGCCGCAGCCCGGACCCGGGTTGGTCCCGTCGGCGAAGTAGTCCTTGAAGTCGATGTCGTACTGAATCGGCTTGCCGCCGGCCGGGAAGTCGCTGTCCGTCCCGAGCGGCATGCCCGACGAATCGAGATAGAAGCCGCCGTCGATGATCGCCACCTTCGTGCGACGCACGATGCCGTGCGCCGCGATGAACTGCCACGCAAGCGTCGCGTTCGACTGATTCTTCGTCGGATCCGTGCCGTAGTCGGCGTACGCCGACGTGGAGAAAGCGTTATCGACCGTCACCGGAGGCCCCTTGCGAGTGACTTCCTGCGTGGCGAACAGGGTCGTCGGGAAGGTGACCTGATGGCCGCGATAGATGTACGAGGCCGACACACGAAAGCCCGCGACCTTCGCGTCGAGCAGCGTCGCGATAGTGCGAAGGCCCCGATCGGACGAGAACGCGACGCGCCCGACAAGCTGTACTTTCGCGGCGTTATCCGCCATCGCCGCAACGTTCGCCTTCGCCGGATCGATCGCGACTTTCCACTGCGTCGGCGCACGACGCGCGTCGGACAGCACGATGCCGAGCTCCTTCGGCGCCTGGGGGATCGTATCGTCGTCGACGATGGTCCCCCCGACCCGAGCGACGAACGCTTTCAGATCGGCCGTGTCCTTGGGCTTGACGAGAATGATGTCTTCTAGGAATTCGCTTTGAACGCCCTTCTCGTCGCGGGAAGCTGCAACGCGTTGCGGGACGCCCGCGCCTGCGAGGGTCGTTTCGGCCGGGACGACGGCAGGATCGACGCGGGATTCGAAGGTCGTGGGTGGCGCCGCATCGATGGGACCGGTCCTCGGGGCGCCGGCGGCCATCAGGGCGGCCGCGAGCAGCAGCGGGACGACGCGCAAGAGCGCGTGGCGTTCGTGGCGGATGCGGGTGGACATCTCGAACTCTCCTTTCACAACAAAGCCGCAAGTGCGCCGGAAGCGCGAGACGCGGGCGGAAGGTGCGAGGGGCGAGCGACGACCGCCCACGACTGTCCGTGCTCACGGGCCGCACCTCACTCCGGACTAGCTACAGCGCAATGCGATGGTTCCTTGCGCCCAGAACCCCGACCCCCGGCACTCGGTACCGGCCGCTGCGCCGGTCGTGCAAGGAAGAACAGAAACTGGGCCCGGATCCGGCCACGCATGCCACTCAAGGGGAAATGCGGAAGAGGGCGATGACCATCAATTGCTTCGCAGCCTTGTCGGTCGGACGACCGACTTGCAATTGTTCACGCGCCGGAGTGGAGCACCGGTACAAGGCGCTTTACGGCCCTGGGGTGGACGCTCGACGAAGATCGTGTCGCTGTCTGACAACGACGAAGCGTTAGCGCGTCAGGCCAAATGGGCCTCCGGCCTCGATCGCCCGCCGATTAGGCGGGTCGTGCGCGGATACATTCGAGCCACGCGGTGAGCTTCGGCCGGTCCGCGATTCCGACCCTCGCGTCGTACGCCTCCAGAAAGCTCTTCTGGATGTCGGCCGCACTGGACGCGTCGCCGGCGAACCACCGTCGGGTCGATAGATCGCTTTCCATCCAGTCAAGATGGTTGCGCAGTTGCGGATTGCCGAGCGTCTTCAGCACCTTTTCCGAGATTGCCTTGGCGACGGGTTTCGCGAAGAACGGCGTCGACCCTTTCGGCAGGCGCTTGAAAACGAGGTCGACTTCATCAACAGTCCTGAGTGGGTCGAAGAGGTTCGCGAATCATTGCTGTGCCCGACGTGAGTCGGCCACGCCGCTTCATCAACGTAAAGCGCCCAGATCGATCGATTTCGCCGCGTCCCCGTCCGGTTGGAACACGAAGCGATCGATGACCCATCGACCCGCTGTCTTCGTACCGTTTGCTTCGACCGTCCCGCGCCCGTTCGAACCGCTGATGTCGTAACGGATCGACGCGGTGCCGCCCGAACCGACCAGGTTGACCGAACCCGACGGCGTCGTGCTTGTGACGGGCGAGCCCGTGACGGCGACGACCCGCGGATCGACCTGCACCGCGGCCCAGGTCGTCTCGTAGACCTCGCCATGCTTCATGCCGACCATGACGACGACCACGATCGCGCCGAACAGCACGCCGAAGCCGGCCAGGAGGATCGCGACGAACTTGAACAGGCGCCGGTTGCCGGCGCGGTTCTCTTCCTCGTGGCGCGCGCGGCGCACCGGATCCGGACCACCGCCAGCGACGCCGCGTGGCGCGAAGCCCGTCGCGGCGATGCGCTGGACAACGGCGTCGGCGTCGCGACACCAGAACTGCACGTTGCGCCGATCGACCGTGTGGACAACCTCGAACCCGCCATACCCGAAGACGCCCCGCAAGGGCTTGAACGCGACCACCTCGCGCGGGCTGAAGGAAATCGATCCGATCGGCGTCGTAATGGACAGGTCGTCCGCGCGGGCCCGCAGCTTCACGAACGAGCCCGACGCCTTGCGCGCGCCGATCCAGACACTGCCGCTTGTCTCGAACTCCGTCTGCCACGCGTTGCCTTGTTCGTCCATCCACAGTGCTCCGGCTCGTGCAATACGATCTCGACGCGCGGTTCGCCGCAGGATACTGCGCGACACGCTTGCATCGCCGGCTGATCAAAACCTCGGCCACGCATGTTTCATCCTCCGCCGTTCGCGCCTTGGTCGCCTGCCCGTGTCCAAGTCGATCGGGTCGGCCTGCTCGCTGCGATGTTCGCAGCGCCTCTCGCCTGGGGCGGGCTTGAAGCGCTGTTCGTGAGGGCAAACGAGCGGAGCTCAATTGCGATGCGCGTCGCCTCGATGAGGCCGATGACGACCCGCGACCATCGCGAGGATGTGCGCGCGTGTGATGCGAGGATCAAGGCGTTTTGACCTGGTCCCGGCCAAATGCTGTCGGTCGCGAGCGGCAGCTTTTGGGTACCAGCGCACGCACCCCAACGTGTTCCAGCGGGCCGAAGGCGTCGGCGACTGGCGTTCTCGTGGTGACCAGGCAGTACGGCGATATAGGTGGCGTTGTTGCATCGAGGAAATGACAGGGTGAAAGGGCGCGCGTTTGCAAGGTTGTCGCGCGGAAGCTGCAGGACTCGAAGGTGCGCAGCAGCCCGGACGTCGCGAGGTTTGCCGCTCACCGATGTAGCATTCCGTTCCCGTCATGACGCCCCGATGGGGCTTGCAGAAACCGACACATTGGGCGATCTAAGGAACTCTGTCATGAACATTGGAATCATCGGGGCCGGTCACATCGGCAGTGCGCTTGCCATGCGGCTCGGCAGCCTCGGCCACTCGGTTTTCATTGCCAACTCACGCGGCCCCGGATCATTGGAAGATCTCGCGCAAAAGACCGGCGCCAAGCCGGTGACGGCCCTGGAAGCGGCCCGCCATGGCGAGATTGTCGTGGTCACGATCCCATTGAAAAACATCCCCGACCTGCCCGAAGACCTCTTCGAGGGCGTTGGCGCAGGCGTACCTGTCATCGACACGAGCAACTACTACCCCTTGCTGCGCGACGGCCGTATACCGCAGCTCGAAACTGGTGACCTCACTGAAAGCGAATGGGTGCAGCAGCACCTGGGTCGCCCGGTCGTCAAGGTATTCAACAACATCTACGCCGACCATCTCCAGAACAAGGGCCTGCCCACCGGCACGCCTGGCCGCATTTCATTGCCGGTGGCTGGGGACGATGCGGCAGCCAAACAAAAGGTGATGCTTGTAGTTGAGGAGCTGGGCTTCGACGCCGTGGACGATGGCAACCTGCATGAGTCATGGCGACAGCAGCCCGGAACGCCTTGCTACGGAGCTGACCTGCCCGCCGACGAGCTGCGCGAGCTTTTCGCGACGCTGGGCACCCATCGCACGGAAGCACAGCATCGTGAATACTTGTCCAACCACGCCAAACAGGAGCAAGCCATGGCTGCGGCACAAGGCATCAAGTTAAAGTAGTTTCAGACCCATCCGTTCCCGAGTAGAGCGGCTCCCGGCCACTTCCCGTCATCCAAGCTGCCAGAGAACCGCCTCGCCAACGACCGGTTTCAAAATACAGCTGCCGCGGCCAGAACAGGCCCATTCTCCTAAGCGGTCGCCCACGGTCTTGCTGCACTGATCGGCATCCGATGCAAGCGGTACGTCCGCAGTTCGATCAGCCGAACTGGAACGGCCGACCCGCTTTTGACGTGCCAGTCTCAACTGCCATCTACGCATTACCCGGTCCCGTGCAGTGCTTGTATCGTGCGAGGCTCTTTGACATACACAGGACGCCTTCATGCAGATCACCTTCTTCGGCACCGGCCTGATGGGCACGGGCTTCGTGCGCCGGCTGCTGGCTAACGGCCACGCCGTGAACGTCTGGAACCGCAGCCCGGACAAGGCCCGGGCCCTGGTGGCCGTGGGCGCGGTGGCCTTCGACGACCCGGCCGCCGCGCTGGCGGGCGCCGAGCGCATCCACCTGTCGCTGGCCGACGATGCTTCGGTTGACGCGGTGCTGGAGCCGCTGGCCGCGGCCATCCCGGCTGGCACTTGGATCATCGACCACACCACCACCGCGGTGCGGCCCACCGCCGAGCGCGCCGCGCGCTGGGCCGCGCGCGGCTACCGCTTCGTGCACGCGCCGGTGTTCATGGCGCCCAGCAACTGCGCCGAAGGCACCGGGTTGATGCTGGTGTCGGGCGCCCAGGCCGACCACGAGGCGCTGCTGCCGGCCCTCCAGGGCATGACTGGCAAGGTCGTCTACTTGGGCGCTGCGCCCGAGCGGGCGGCGGCCTTCAAGCTCTTCGGCAACCTCACGCTGCTGGGCATGCTGGGGGTGCTGGGCGACGTGAACCGGCTGGCCCATGCGGTGGGCATCGGCACTGCCGACGCCTTCTCGCTGTTCCAACATTTCAACCCCGGCGCCACGCTGCCGGCGCGGGCCGCGCGCATCGAGAACGCGCTGACCAATCCACCGTCCTTCGAGATGAGCATGGCCCGCAAGGATGTGCGCCTGATGATCGATGAGGCGCAGCGCGGCGGCGTCGACCTGATGCTGATGCCCGGCCTGGCCGCGCTGTTCGACGCCGGCATCGCCCGCGGCGAGGGCGCGCTGGACTGTACCGCCGCCGCCCGCATGCCGGTCTGACTCCACTTCACCCCTCTCCAACGCAGAGTCTGCCCATGATCGAACACCACGTCGACATCCCCACCGCCGACGGCGCGATGAACAGCTTCGTCGTCCACCCCGATGAGGGCGGCCCGCACCCGGTGGTGCTGTTCTACATGGACGCCCCCGGCAAGCGCGAGGAGTTGCACGACATGGCCCGCCGCATCGCCGCGGTGGGCT
>Ga0209724_1002422_pt1 | contig 15940 bp, 11 predicted proteins | sample grotaG_FD_184143 | JGI IMG/M metagenome (GOLD analysis project Ga0209724, IMG submission 184143) | Glacier valley bacterial and archeal communities from Borup Fiord, Nunavut, Canada, to study Microbial Dark Matter (Phase II) -... | ecosystem: Environmental > Aquatic > Freshwater > Ice > Glacier ...
TAAACCGACTATTATCCCATAGCCGGGTATGCTCAGGTTTTTGACCTGTCTCTTTCACGTAAACTGTATATTGAGCATTTGTTATTGGATACTTAGCAATATAAAATGATTCAACTTCAGCTATAACCGAGTCTATTTGATTATAAGGTGGATACCTCAATCGTACTTTACCAGCCGATATGAAAATCCATTCAAAGGGATCAGGTAAAATTATCGGCTTTTTCGGCTCGGAAAAACGATTTAGAAATTGATTTTGTGCCATGTATGATCCGCTCTATATTTAATTCAAAACTTATCAAGTTTTTGAGGTTGTTTAGCTCATCTGACGAAAATGCCCGCTCAATCCAGATACAGCGACACGCACGCCGCAACTGCGCGATTAATGTTGGCGTGCTCATTGGACACAATCGGGATATGGTGCATTCGCGCTACATCGTACATATAGGCGCGAATTTGGCGGATGCGATCGAAGTTGGCGAGCTGCCGTGATACGTCACGCCCTGGCGAAAATTCGGTACGATTCACAAGTCGCTCGCGATGCACTTGCGGCGACTCGATATCGATCAATATTTCGGTGACGTGCTTGCGTTCTTCGGTGGTCAGGTGTGCGCGGATCGGTTCGGGCGAAACGTGGACGCCTTCGATGATCAGCCGAATATTCTCTTGTACGGCGCGTTTGGTGATCGCCGTCACGCCCAGGCCGATCACTTGTAATTGGCGGCGGTACGCAGTCAACAACTCGGCGCTGTCGCCCAATGCCAGATAGCCGTCATAGCTGCTGTAGGCCAGTTCGGGGATCACATTCGGCGGCACGAATTGGCGCACCACCTCGCGCAAAGCATCCGTGCCAATCACTGAGCGCACTTGAATCGCCGGATCCGCCGCCACGCGGATTGCGATGGTTGACGTGCCGACGCCGGTTGCGCCACTGATCAGCAGGATGTTCGCCATAGTGCGGCTTTAACCGTTCAGGTTACAACCCGATTACGACTCGTCACGTGGTTTCGCCAACCCAAAGGTGACGGGCACACCGCGCAGCATCGTATTGGCAACACGTTGTAACACGCGCCGCTGATGACGCGCCGGAATCTCAGCAAAGCTGAAACCGCCATGTACGGTCACTTGCCCGATCTCACGGCCAGGGATGCCACCTTCGTTCGCCAATGCGCCGACAATATCGTTCACGCGGATACCTGAGCGGCTGCCTTTGTTGACGAACAGCTTAACGCGCGGCTCGGCGTCGTCGTCCTGTGAATATTCGTCGTCAGACTGCTTATTTTCTACCACTTGATCAACCAGACTCAGCGCGCCGGAACGTGGGTTCATCGCTTCATCGGCCAACCGCAGCGCAACCGCCGCGACCTGCTCAAGCGAATAATCATCGGCCAACTGCGCCACAATATCCAGATACGGACGTTGAATATCACCCGCCAGCGCTGTTTGCAGCGTTTGCGCGAGCATGGCGGCACGGTTCGCGGCAACATCCGCTTCAGTCGGCACACGCGCACGTTCGATGCGGATTTTCAAGTAGCGTTCGATGATCGTGACCATGCGCAGTTCGCGCTGTGTAGCGAGTGTCAACGCCACGCCGGTACGACCCGCGCGACCCGTTCGCCCGATGCGATGGACATAATATTCCACGTCGCTTGGCATATCGTAGTTGATTACATGGCTGATATTCTCGACATCCAGACCACGCGCGGCAACGTCAGTCGCGATCACAATATCCACGACTTGCTTGCGGAATTTGCGCAAGACGGTTTCGCGCGCCTGCTGATTCATATCGCCGTGCAGCGCCTCAGCCGCATAACCGCGCGCCTGCAACGTTTCGGTCAGTTCCGCCGCGCCGAGTTTGGTACGCGTGAAGATCAGCGCCGACGTAATATCTTCAGTGTCCAGCAAGCGCGTCAACGCTTCCAGCTTCTGATACTGCGCAACCACATACAACCGCTGTTCGATCTGCGGGATGTTCATCTTGCCTGGCGCGACTAACACCTCGTGCGGATCGCGCATGTACTGCTCAGCCAGCTTGCGGATCGCGGGCGGCAGCGTCGCACTGAACAGCGCCATCTGACGATCGGGCGACGTTTGCTGCAAAATCCACTCGACATCCTCTTGAAAGCCCATGTTGAGCATTTCATCGGCTTCATCGAGCACAATGTAACGTGCGGTGTCGAGCTTGAGCGTGCCGCGTCGCATGTGATCCATGATGCGCCCTGGCGTGCCGACGACGACGTGAACGCCCTGATCGAGCCGCCCAATCTGCTTGCCGATCGACACGCCGCCGTACACTGGCAAGACGTGAATGTGCAAGTTCTTTCCGTAGCGATAGATCGCTTCGGCCACCTGAATCGTTAATTCGCGGGTAGGCGTCAGGACGAGTGCCTGTACTTCGCCGCGTTCTGGATCGATTTTCTGTAGCAGCGGCAGCGAAAATGCTGCCGTTTTACCGGTACCGGTTTGCGCCTGTCCGATTACATCTTTGCCCGCCAGCATCAAACCGATCGTTTGTGCCTGAATGGGCGTGGGAACTTCATAACCAAGCGCCGTAATCGCTTCCACGACGGGCGCAGAGAGTCCAAGATCACTGAAACTGGAATTCATAGCTTCCAACAATACACCACCTTTGTAAACCCTAATTATACGCTGTTTTTGGCTAATAAAGAAGATGCAGATCACGTGTGAAGTGTTATAAACGCATCGGATAAAGCGCAGGGCTGTTGCAAGATCAGAACCCCCATCCTCGGCCTCTTCTTTTTCGGGGTAGGTATGTCAAAAGACAGTGTCATGGGCAAGGAGGGGCGGCCAGGGAAGGGGTTACAAAAGTACCCAATCGTTCTGTGTGACGAAACATTCGCCGATTTTCTGACTCGTATCGGCATGAGCGAGGAAGAATATATTGTGACGGTTCAGGGTACGACTTCTCTCAGCCCTGATCGGGCGGGGTTTAGAAGTCGACTCCAGCACCGTGACAATATACTGAGCAAGGATGCCATTCGTTTTACCAGAAAACCATTGAATGTGCTGGCATTGATCGCGTGATGTAGGGAGTTACTTTGAGCATTTCAAACAAACACGCCTGAAAAGTTATCCCGCAATCCCAATATAATCAGTGACAATACTGGAATGCGCTCGTCTATAGTCAGTGCAAGTTATGCCGTTTCGGACACCGCCTCACCAGTATAAGCGAGCACGATCTGGCTGCGTGACACACCTGCCCGAAGCAGTGTATCAACGAGGGGTTCGCTGCTGTCATCATATTCAATAATGATGTGATCACCTACGACTCGAATGTGCAGGCTCAAATGGATGATCCGCTCAGACTTAATCCTGGCTACCGAAACAACCGTAAAGACACTTTGATCTGCACTCACTGTCAAATAGGCGTATCCATTCAGCATTTCGCCAGCATAGGGTTGTATCTCGTGTGCAATGATCGCTTTTAGATCCATTGGTTAATCCTCATGCTATTCGGATCGAAAATCATCAATTTGAATTTCCCCAGTTGACTTGCGTACAACCCAATCGGTTCGCTTAAAATACCTTGATACGCCAACTGTGAAACGGCGAGAAATAGTGGTAAATTCAAGCCGCTGAATTGTAAAGCGTATTGATAGAGCTGGTATTTGCCCAGTGCCGTAGCGAGTTTTTCTACGGGCGAATCGAAATCCTTTACTTCAAATAAAGCGCGAGACTGGTCAGTCAGCCTTTCCGCTAGAATATCGATGAACAAGCGTCTTGTGTCAGTGGATATCAAGGCGTGTTCTCGCACAATTCGCCAACCATCAGCACGCAAGGCTTGGATTACAATGTCATGATAGGTATCTTTGTTTGGCATCCATCCCTATTTACAACGACCTATTACTGGTTTCACCTAATTTCGGTCCGGTGAATACAAAAAGCCATGCCGTAGACCGCGACGTAATACTGAAAGACACAATAAACGATTCTACACTAGAATCGCTTAATTTGCTGGCGTTGGTGACGTAATCATCAGAAGGGTTGTTGAGTTTACCCGAAACTCCTTCGACATCGTTTGCGAACTGCGAATATGGCACGGCGCAAGTCCAAACAAAATATCTGACGGTGTTTTTGAAGGGTGCACACTAACTCGGCTGTTTGGCGTTATACTCAGCGTTTATCGCTTGCCAACATAGCCTGCTTTAGCTAGGTAAAATGATGCCGCCGCATATGCCCCAATACGTCGATTTTGATGTCCTGATTGAGGCCGATGGTCAAGGCGGCTATCGGGTTCATATGCAATCGAGCGCCGGACAAACTCACGCTGAATTCCAACTGCCGTTCAGCGACGCCCAACTTGAGAACCGCTTGCTCAAACTTAAGATGGCACTGATGCGATCCGGCGGACCGTCCAACCGGGCAGTACTCTCCCCGGAAGAACAGGCTGTTCAGGATTTCGGTCAGGGCTTGTTCGAGGCACTGATGACGGTCAACGTGCGCTCGCTGTATGATGCGAGCCGCAATCAGGCAGCCCATGCGGACAAGGGCGTGCGGCTGCGCTTACAGATGTCCGCGCCGGAACTTGCCTCCTTGCCCTGGGAATTTCTATACGATGCCCGGCAGCGGGTGTACCTGTGTCGGCAAAAAGATACGCCGCTGGTGCGCTATCTGGAAGTGTCGGCGCCCGTTCCGACCTTGACGGTCAACGCGCCGCTGCATATCCTCGCCATGATTGCCAGCCCAACTGATTTGCACCCACTCGACACGGAACGCGAAAAGCGCCGCATGGAACAATCGCTGGCGCGGCTGACGCAGGCTGGACAGATTGAATTGGTTTGGGTGAACGGCGGCCATTGGCGCGATTTGCAGCAGGCTTTGTGGCACGGTCCCTGGCATGTGTTCCACTACATCGGACACGGCGGCTTCGATACGCGGATCGACGAAGGCGTTCTGGCCTTTGAGGGCGCTGATGGCCGGATGCAGCCGATGCGAGCGCGCGATCTGGCCGATTTGCTGACGGGTGAGCGGCATTTACGTTTTGCTTTCCTGAATGCCTGTCTCGGCGCAGCGGGCGGTGAGCGCGATGTCTTTGCCAGCACCGCCGCAACCTTGGTACAACGTGGGACGCCAGCGGTACTTGCGATGCAGTACGAAATCACCGACAAAGCCGCCATTGAATTCGGTCAGACATTTTACGAGGCGCTGGCTGACGGGTTGCCCGTCGATACTGCAACAACTATGGCGCGGCAGGCAATCCATTTTGGCGTGCCGAATTCGCTGGAGTGGGGAACGCCGGTGCTGTATAGTCGAGCGACCAGCGGCGCGCTGTTCGTGGTGAATGCGTCAGCGATGCCGGTGATTCAGTCGGAACCGATAAAGCCACCTGTCATTCCAGTCGTGGCGCACGAGGCCAAATCCGACTATGCCGCACAGTATCGCGCCGCGCGCACACTCTACGCCGAAGAGAACTACGCTGCGGCGCTCGACCAATTCCGCGTTTTGCAAGCGGCTGGTTTCAAACCGCCAGTGGGTCGTTTGGAAACGCTGATTGCGGAGATCGAGTCGAGCTTGGACGAGCAGCAACGCGCCCAGGAAGCCGCAGAACGTGTCGCCCAGTACGAAGCCATTTATGCTGAACTTCAGCATGAAGTGAGCGGCGCACGCAGTCCCGCGCGCAAAACTGAACTGCGTGAAGCGTTGGCCGAATTTATGGCCGCCTACCCGGAATATGGCGATCCGGCGGGATTGGTGGACAAGCTCAGGCCGCCTGAACCACAACAGGCCTCCTCAGTACCGGCTGCGATCGCCAACCGCACACCAGATTATGCTGTATTGCTCCAACAAGCGATCGATCTGAGCAATGCGCAGCGCTTTGACGAGGCCCTACCAATTCTCGACGGGTTAAGCAAGATCGGATACAACCTGCGCGTCGTCACGCCGATGCTGACACAAAACCACCAGGATTTGGAAAGCAAGGCAACAGACGAAGCTGAGCGCCAACAAGCCGAAGTGAACCGGCAACAGATCGAAGCAGAACGCATCGCGCGCCACAGCCAATGTCAGCAAGATTATGAAATGATTGCGCTGTTGGCTCGCAACAACCGCACGCTTGACCAGGCCCGGACAGCGTGGACGCAGTTCAGGCAAACCTATCCTGATTGGGACAAACTACTGGGCAGCGATTCCGCCGATCTGGACACTAAGCTCAAGCCGCCGCTTTCGCCGGATCAGCAGCACTTGCTGGCGATAATGCTTGATCCGAAGCACCCACCCACCGAGCGTGCCAAAGCCGGGCAGGACATCAATCAATATGGCGATCCGCGACCAGGCGTGATTGACCTGAACTTTGGTGCAGAGTATTGGTGCCGTGTGCCGGCAGGTGGATACCCACTTGGCAGTGACAAAGACAGCGACAACAAAAGACACACGGCCAAACTTGACGGGTTCGACATTGGCAAGTATCCAATCACCTATGCGCAGTTCCAGTCGTTCATCGATGCCGAGGATGGCTTCCGCGATCCGAAATGGTGGAACGGCTTGCACGCGGACGCCTTAGCGCAGAAGCAGCAAAGCGCAGACAAACAAAAATGGCCGATGGCTAATCATCCACGTGAAAATGTATCGTGGTACGATGCGATGGCTTTTTGCCAGTGGCTGAGCGCGAAGTTGGGTTATGAAGCGCGGCTGCCGACGGACGATGAATGGGAAGCGGCAGCACGCGGTAGCGATAGCCGGGAATATCCGTACCCAGGAGAATTCGATGCGAACAAAGGCAACACACGGGAGACAGGCATCGGTCAAACGAGCGCGGTGGGCATCTTTCCAAGCAGGGTATCACTTTACGGGGCGCTAGATGTGTCGGACAATATTTTCGAATGGACACTAACTGACTACAGTAATGAGATTAGTAACATTCAGCCCCGGTCGGTACGCGGCGGGTCTTGGGATGGCAGTCGCGGCCTCGCGCGTGCTGCCTCCCGCCGCCTCCGCTACGCTGGTGGTCGGGGCGACGCCCTCGGTTTTCGGGTTTTGCGGTCTGTCCCTGTTACGTAACGCTGATGGTTGATGAGTCTGATCAAGAGAAGACGGGCTGGGCAAGCCACAGCCCCTACGTCGGCAAAGCGTTTTCCATGTAGGGTCTGGCTTGCCTGACCCGATAGCCGCCTTCTCTGAATTACCTGAGCTTGCGGCTGAGCGGATTTTCGCTATCGATAGCCCACTTGATCGGGTTCGCTGCGATATATTCCTGAATACGAATCAACTCAGCTTCACTACGAACGATCCGATCATAGTAACTGCGCTGCCAAACGGACTCACCTGGCGTATCCCGCAAGGTGTTGATGCGTCGTGTGATGCCTGATTTGAATCCGCCGATGATGGTCGACAAATCATGTGGCACATTGTCGAAAACGAAGATGCCGTGAACATGATTGGGCATGACCACGAAATCCAGAACGGATAATCCTGAGAAGTGTGACGGGAGTTCTAACCAGGCTTCCGACACAAGATCGCCACAGAGATTGCGCTGCATCATTTCATCGCGGATTTCGCCGAAACTGTATTCGCGCTTTGCCGTGACGACCGTAACAAAATACAGGCCAGATTGCGTGTAATCATATCCCGGCAAACGTGGGGTGTGGCGTGATCGCATGGGCGGTAGAGCAGGCATACGAGATTTCCTTTTCACGTTTACAAAGCAGCAAAAACGGGTCAGGCGAGCCAGACCCCTACACAGAAAACGCTTTGCCGATGTAGGGGCTGTGGCTTGCCCAGCCCGCCTTTGTTCTTTCACGTTTACAAAGCAGAGAAAACGGGTCAGGCAAACCATGAATCCCCGCACAAAAAACGCCTTGCCGATGTAGGGGCTGTGGCTTGCCCAGCCCGTCTTTTCTTTATCAGAGTCACCAGAGTACCGAGTTAACGAACAGGGACAGACCGCAAAACCCGAAAACCGAGGTTGTCTACCCGATTAACAGCGGCGTAGTTGCTGCGGAAGGCAGCACGCGCGCTGTAACTGCCGAAGTTCCAGGACCCGCCGCGCACCGACCGGGACTGATTATTACTATCGGCACTGGTGTATTCGGTCAAAGTCCACTCAAGCACGTTGCCGCTCATGTCCAATGCGCCGCAAGGCGACACACCATCTAGAAAGATACCGACGGTGCTGGTCTGGTCAATCCCCGTTTGAAATGTATTCCCTTTGGCCGCGTTAAAATCGCCGATGTAAGGATAGCGCCGTTGATCCATGCCGCGCGCTGCCGCTTCCCATTCATCGTCCGTCGGCAGCCGCACTTCATAACCCAACCTCGCGCTCAGCCACTGGCAAAATGCCATTGCATCGTACCACGATACCCTTTCACGTGGGTGATTAGCTATCGGCCATTGCTGTTGCCCTGCGCCTTCTTTCTGCTGCCCCAAAGCATCCGCGTGCAAGCCGTTCCACCATTTCGGATCGCGGAAGCCGTCCTCGGCGTCGATGAACGCTTGATACTGCGCATAAGTGATCAGGTATTTGCCGATGTCGAACCCACCACGTTTGGCCGTGTGTTTGTTGTTGTTGCTGTCTTCGTCACTGCCCAGTGGGTAGGTATCTGCCGGAACTGGGCACCATTCAATGTCCGGCAGTCCATCCGAGCGCAAACCAATTCCTGGTCGGTTATCGACATTGAACCGCCCCAAAACACGATAGGCCGCTGCCCGTCCACGCGGATCGGGTTCGGTGGAGTGTGCATTCGCAGCGGCAGTGAGCGCCGCGCGCGTTTCGGGCGTCACATCGGCCAGCGTCAAGCCGTCGCCGTTGTCGAGCATTACGCTCAGCGCGATTTCGGGTGTCTCTGACGCCAGCCACTGCGCCACTTCGTTCGGCTTGCCCGTCAATTCGCCGAGAATGACCACCGTTTCACGCCACGCCCCCGCTTCCCACCACGCATTACTAAAAAAGCGCGTCGCTGAGTCACCTTTGTTTATAGCATCGCGCAGTTCGGCGGTGGCAAAATATTCCTGGAGCAGTTGATGGGTGAAGCGCACGGTTTCGCCGTATTGAATGAGCCGCGCCGCTTCCGCCGTGCGCAACAGTGTTTCCGCATCTGGCGCATCGACCGCCCGCAGCGCGGCTGCCCGTGACAGTTCGGTGCGCTGCTCAACGCGCTGCAAGGCCGCCGCGACTTTTTCCAGCGCCGCGCCAATGCGCCGTTCCATACCTTCGATCCAGTCCTGACCGCTGATGTGCTCGACTTCGGCCTGTTTGGTCAGTTCATAGCGCAGCATGGCCGCCGCAAATTTTTGAAACAGCACACCGCGATTGTTCGCCAGATCGTCGATGCCGTTCAGTTCGACCATGCGCAGCACGACGTTGAGGGTGAACGGGTTGCGGCACATCAACATCAATCGGCGCGGATCGGTGTGCAAGGCCGCGCGTACCTCTTTGCTTGCGCCCCAACTCGACGGCTTATTTTCGGGGTGGCTCCAAAACTCCTTCTCGCGACCGACGAAGCTATCCCACGCTGCCAGCAAATCATCGCTGCCTTTGAGTGCTGCCCACAACTTCAGCGCTGTTTCGGTGTCGAGACGGGTATTGATAATCGCCTGAATCTGGTAGGGCGTCAGGTCGCGCAGCTCCACTTTGTCGATGTCGTGGATCGCGCCCAGTTCGTCGCGGTAATCCTTCACCCGGCACGACAGGACAAAGCGCCCGCGTTCGCCCTGTGCCACTAAGCCTTGCAGAAACGCGATCACCTCTGGCAGCAAATCGCGCTCGACGGTAGCGCCTGTCAATTTGCCTCGGCGCGGCATTTCGTTCAGCGCGTCGAACAGCCAGACCAGGTTTAACTGTGGCGCGTATTCGGCCAGGTTGTACAAATAGCTGGCCGCAAACTCAGTGAAAGTGGTCTTGCCGTCGAACTTCGCCAGTGGCACAAATACGGGCAGTGGACGAGCGGGATCGTGCGCCTCAAGGTGCGCATCGACATAGGCGACGGTCAGCTTTTTCAGCGTGACGGTTTTGCCCGCGCCCGGTTCGGCAAGCAGCACCACCCGCGTCAGCGACATGAGTTGTTTGGTGACGTTCGGCACGGCGGTGGGTTTGGTCGTGTCGAGCGCTTCGGTGCGCGTCCAGTGGTCGCCGGTCATGGCGTCTTTGCGCAGCATGGCGTCCAGCCAGTTGTCATCGGCACTGCGATGGGCGCGCTCGACATGCGGACGAAGGTCGCCAGTGAGGTCTGTCCACCATTGCCGGGCGTTCACCAAGTCTTCGCGCTTTTCGCGGAAAACGCCTTCCAAGTAGGGGCCGATCAACTCGGACAGATCGGCGGGCAGCGGCACAGGCACAGCGGGCTGGTCGGTTTTGCGCTTGCCCCAGGTAGTCACATATGGCTCGCATTCATCCGGGATCGGCACATCGAGCTGCTGCGCGCTAAGCAGCATATTGAGCGCCGCCGCCGCGTAGAATAAGCCCGCCAAGCGCTGGCCGTTCGCGTCATTTTTGCGCCGCGCGACCATCACCCCGGCGGCGACTGCGGCCAGCCACCAGTTCCATTCGGCGATAATCGCACCGTCCGCCACATCGCTTTGTCCAGCGGTGCTCATTATGGCATCTACTCTTTGTCGAATTGGCGCGATCAGCTCCCAGATTTGCTCACTGCGACCCATCGGTAAATTGGCTTCGTCCGGCAGTGGAGCACTCGCCAGATGCTGGCAGAGCACCACCCACGTGTCCCAGCTCTCCCGGCCTGACAAGGGCAGTGACCGCAGCAAAATATCGAGTTCGAGATAGGCCAAATCGAAAAAGCTGCTGCCCCGGCTGGTCGATTGCGCGAAGTCGATGAGCGCGGGCGACTGTTTCGCGTCTGGACGACCGCTGCGATCCAGACGGCAAATGACATTTTCGGCGTGCAAGTCGCCGTGAACGGGCGACAGCAGCGGCCTTATGGCTTCAGTGCGGCCATTTTTCCACAGCGTCGGTTCAAGGACATAGGCAATCGGGTTCGGCAAAATCATCGGGCGGCCTTTAGGTCCAGGGCGAAAGGTCAGCAATGGGTAGAATTTTCCAGCATAGCCAAAATCGCGCATCCGGTCGTGTAGCTGGGCACTACGCGGTTTCCGCCCGATGTCGAGCATGATTTGCAGCAGCATTTGTGGGTGGCGTTCCTGCATGGCAAATGCTGGCGACGGCCAATCGCTCAGCACTGTTTCGAGCAATTTGCTAATCTGTTGACTGGCCGAACGCGCGCTTTTACTGATCACTTCGGCCAGTGCGCCAGCAAATAGCAAGCCCTGACCGGCGGGCGCATACAAAATCAGGCTCCAGCCTTCCACAGGGCCGAGCGGATCGTATAAGACTTCGGGTACATGCGGGCCGAGCGAACTTTCGCGCACCTGTTTGTGAATCCACCATTCGCGCTCGACCTCGCGCCGCTGGCCGATTTTCGCGTAGGCCGAGCGTGTGCCTAGGCTGACCAGTCGCACCGATGCGCCTGACAAGCCGCTGCTGATGATCGACTCCTCGTGGATCGGGCAGGCTGTGTATTGAGCGTATAACGCTGTGACAATTTCGTCCGTCAGCCACAAGCGACTCCGAACAGCGGGCACAACCTGGGCGACGCACCCACAATCTTCCCTTGCCTTCGGGAGGGGAATGCTTCCATTCTGGGGATTATTGTCTGTGATGTTCGAAGATCATCTATAATGGGCGGCATTGCTTTCCCTCCTGTTAGATAAGGATGCCGTTGCTCATGACCGATACGCTCATTTCCTATGTGAATGGTCAGCCCGTGTTGATTGAAATCGAGTCGGCCCACGGCACTACACGCAGCCTCGGCGCATCTGACGCTGCTACCAAAGCGCTTGGCAGCATGACGGACGCGCTGGATAACGCTAAAGCCACGATCCTCAACGTCGCCCACAAGATGGTCACTGCGATCCGCACGGATGAGCCGAGCCTCGCGCCGGATGAGTTCGAGTTGCAGTTCAACCTGAAGTTCAATGCCGAAGGGCAAGCGATCATCGCCAAAATCAGCGGTGAAGCGAGCTTGTCTGTCAAAATGACTTACCGCCGTAAAATCGACCACAGCAACCCGTGAAGATTCCATGTCCAAAAAACAATGCCAACACTTTTTATTTTCTAACCCGCGTTGTCATTGGCTAAAATTTGCGTCCATTCTGCGATTTTTTCTCGCATCCATTGAACCTTGGGGTGGTGCGGCATTAATTCGAGTGATTTCTGAAAATCAGCGATCGCCGGAACATAGTCACCTTTCGCTCCAAACGCGCAGCCTCGACTATGCCAGAAATAAGCATGAGTTTCATCAAGACGAATGGCTTCATTGCAATCTGTAAGGGCATCGTCCAGATCACCCATTAAATAACGAGTGTAGCCTCTATTGTTATAAGCCATGGCTGCTTGCGGATCGAGCCGGATTGCTTCGGTTGCATCTGCTATTGCTTTACCGTAAATTTCTATTTCGGAATAATAGTAGGCACGCGACGTATATATAGACGCCCTGTGCGGCGCGAGGCGCAAGGCTTCATCAAAATCAGCCAATGCGCCATCATGATCACCTTGCTTTCCGCGAATAATGGCGCGTTTCGCCCAATAACCGGCAGCCTGCGGTGTAAGCCGAATCATTTCATTGTAGTCTTCTAATGAATGTGCCCAATCCTCTTTACGTTGGTAAGCAGCACCGCGTAGACAATACACGTTGGCCTCATCCTGTGTAAGCCGGATCACTTCGGTGAGATCAATAATCGCTTTATCGTAATCGCCTTTTCGGCTGTAGTAACTGGCGCGGTTAATAAAAGCGGGAGTATATTGTGGGTTTAACCTTATTGCTTGCTCAATGTCAGCCAGCATTTCCTCGTCTTTGCCGCCCATTTGCAAATGGACGACAGCACGGTTATTCCAACCATCTGCAACATTGGGACTCAATTCGATCGCCCTTGTAAAATCAGCGATAGCCTGATCGTATTCCTTCTTGTGCAAATAAGACTCGCCGCGACGATTGAATGCCATAACGTATGTCGGATCCAAATGGGTTATTTTAGTGGCTTCGGCGATTGCTCGATCATATTCTTTCTTGCGATCCCAAATTAAACTGCGGTACAGGTAAGCCAGCAATTGATCGGGGTTGAGTTGAAGGCCGTGATTGAGATCGATCATCGCTTCAGCGTCATCATCGCCCTTTAGATAGCGCACTATTCCTCGATTGCACCAAGGCGCATCAAGTTGGGGGTTAATCACAATGGCGTGAGTGTAATCGCTGATGGCGTCGGCATAACGTTTAAGACGCCTATAGAGCGCTGCGCGTACCAGATAAGCGTCGAAATATTCAGGGTCAAGGCGCACTGCCTCCGTAAAATCTCTGATTGCAGCGTCTAAATTGCCTTTCATTTCCAAAGCTTGGCCGCGAGTTTTGTAAATCCAGGCTGACCTGGCATTGAGCCGTAGTGCCTGATCGCAATCGACGATGGCGGCATTCGCATTGCCAACCTTAAGCTGAGCACCAGCCCGCGCGTTATAAGCCACTGCATTCGCTGGATCAAGCCGAATTGATTCACTCAGATCAGCTAACGCAGTTTCAGCGTTACCGAGTTGAAGCTGGTTGCTGCCACGCCAAAAATAAAGATTGGCATCATCGACTCTGCTTTGCATCGCTTGATTTATGTCTGCAAGCGCTCCGCTGTAATCTTTCAAGTGGTAGCGCACAAAGGCTCGGCCTTGGTACGCGATAGGACTATGTGGTGCAAGACTCAGCACTTTCGTAAAGTCTGTTTCGGCACGCTTATAGTCTTTTTTGTCAAGGCGGATCAACCCTCGATTAAGATAGGCAGTTTCGTTTTGAGGATCAAGTTCGATGGCTTGACTGAATGCCATAAGCGCTGCATCTTTATCACCTTTTCTCAGATAGTCAAATCCTCGGTTGATATGCTGCCCGGCTGCGCTGGTGCTGTTAAAAATTTTTGAAATGATGCGATTCATCATTTTTGCTCCTTCCGTCAATCGGGCTAAGAACGTTCAGCTACGAATAAAATCGTACACTTTAACACGTTTAATACACCATTTTTTTGTTCAGGTCGCCACATAAATGATGGTTCGGCGCATCGCGAATTTCTTTTTATCAAGCACATTCAAATTCACATATTATGCTCCTCCACTATGCATTGCTTCATCAAATAGAAGGCTGCACATCCATCGTTACCCGAAACCCAAACATGTTGCTGCGAACGGTGGGATTAACAAAATCAGCAAAGCGAAATCTCGTCTGGATGTCTCGTTCATACCACGAGCCACGACTTAAAGCACGAGCAGAGTTATTGCTAAAGTCGTTGATGTTTGAGTTGTCAGATTCGGTTAACGTCCATTCCGACACATTTTTGTTTGTATCCATCAAACCATACAGAGACACACTATTTGGGAAAATACCTACTGCGCATGTTTGGTTGATGTTCAAATCATCAGTTTCAGTCGGATCGAACCCACTTAAATACGGGTACTCTCGCTCATATATGCCACATGCTGCATACCATTCGTCTTCAGTTGGCAAGCGAACTCCTTGACGGAGTTTTACGCTCAACCAGCGACAAAATACTACGGCATCGTACCACGAAACATTTTCGCGCGGATGATTCCAGAATTTGAAGCTCTGTTTGCCGGGTCCGCCTTGCTGTTGCACCAAGCCATCAGCATGAAAGCCATCCCACCACACCCTGTTCATATAACCATCTGGCGCGTCGATAAACGACTGGAATTGTTTATAGGTAATCGGATATTTTGCGATAAGGAATTTTGGTAATGTTACTATCTGCCTAGGATTATCATAGGCATAATAAGGTCCCACAACGAACTCACCTGCTGGCACTTCACACCAGAAAATATCCGGTAGTCCATCGGCGCGTAATCCGACGCCACGTCGTGCGTCAGCATCAAATATGCCCAAGATACGGTAAGCCGATGCACGACCATATGGATTGCGTTCATTTGTAAGCGATCGCGCCCCTGCAATCAGAGCAGTACGTGTAGTAACTTCCACATTGGCTAGTGTTGAGTTTTTGCTGCGTAAGAGTACACCAAGAGCCACTTGTGGACTGGCAGGCGCGAGCCACCGTGCAACACGGTTCGGTCCACTGATAGGTTCTTCCAACAGCTCGGTTAAAATGACGAGCGTTTCGCGCCATACTCCAGCATCCCACCAACCCACGCCCCCATGATCAGAAAAGAAACGAGCTGCACTATTGATGTAAGCAGCCTAGCTACCGGACACAAAATTGAAATCAGGAAAAAAACCAGGGAGGATTGGCTCTCCAAGCAGCAAACAGCGCTTGAGGAAGCCGACCCCACGACGAAAATAACTCAAATCACGACGGTCAGCGCGATCCACTTCGGACGCACGCCCACATTTTGTAAGCTCAATACCAAGAGCAACAAGGCGCACGTAAAGCAGGCTCACGGCCAATGTCAATCGATTAAGTTTGGCCGTGTTACGCAAATGGGTGGCTTGCAGGTCAAAGCCATTGCTTTTCATGTCACCGAACATCTCCTCGGTCCACATGCGGTAGGGATAAAGGGCCATGACGTCCGCCGCCGTCGATAAATTGGTCGCCAGCCACCACGGTTCGGCCTGTCCATCCGCCCAATAGCCCAATAAATTGGTTGGCAGCGAATTTTCTTCAGTCAAAAGCGTGTGTGGAAACCATTGTACGCCTAACCCTCTTAACTGGATTTGGTCAAGCCTCAGGAAGCCGTGGTCTTGTTTGCGCCAGACATTATTGCGACTTGACTGGCGCAGTGCAAACTGCCAGCCCCAGTATTTCAACTCTTCCAGCAGCCAACACCGTCCAAATTCCGTGTCACCCACCAACGCCACCGCCGCCCCTTCCGGCAGCCAGGTCTGCAACACCCTCAGCAATTCGACCTGCGTGGCCGTCAAGCGGTGCCCCTTCGGATAGTCCAACCACGTCCAAATCAATGGCAATGCGCGTCCCTGGT
>Ga0209724_1002425_pt1 | contig 15922 bp, 16 predicted proteins | sample grotaG_FD_184143 | JGI IMG/M metagenome (GOLD analysis project Ga0209724, IMG submission 184143) | Glacier valley bacterial and archeal communities from Borup Fiord, Nunavut, Canada, to study Microbial Dark Matter (Phase II) -... | ecosystem: Environmental > Aquatic > Freshwater > Ice > Glacier ...
CGGCGCAGGTTGCCGAGGGTGAGAACCTGCAAGAGAACCTGCAAGAGAACCTGCAAGAGAACCTGCAAGAGAACCTGCAAGAGAAGCAGCAAGAGAAGCAGCAAGAGAAGCAGCAAGAGAAGCAGCAAGAGAAGCAGCAAGAGAAGCAGCGAGACAGCTTCAAACTCTGGACCAAAGAAGAGGCCGAAGCACTGAGGAGAAAGTACCCGCCGGTATCGCCGTGGCGGGTGGTTGCGGTGCAAGCCGCAGCCGGGCTCGTATGTGTCGCAGTCGTTTGGGCATTCACGCAGCGCAGCGAAGCAGCCTGGTCGGCGCTTTACGGCGCTACAGCTGTTGTCCTGCCGAGCGCATTGTTGGCGCGCGGCATGACGCGGGACCTCGCAGGCAACCCGGGCGCAGCGATGTTCGGGTTCATGTTCTGGGAGATGGTCAAGATCGGGGTTGCAGTCGCCATGCTGGTGGCAGCAATCAGGGTGGTGCAGGGTTTGAGCTGGCCGGCGTTGCTGGTCGCGATGATCGTGTGCATGAAGGTGAACTGGTTCGCGTTGCTGTGGCGGCGCAAACCAGTGGTGAACGACATTACAACGAGAGTCTGATTCGACATGGCTGCCGAAGCTCACACCGCTGAACACGCTGGACCGACCGCTGGCGAATACATCAGCCATCACCTGACCCACCTGCGCTCCCAAGAGCAAAACAGCATCATCGATTTTCACGTGCTCAACTGGGACAGCCTGTTCTGGTCGATCCTGATGGGCGTGGTCGGCCTGTTCTTCCTGTGGCGCGTGGCGCGGTCGGTCACGTCGGGCGTGCCGGGCCGGGCCCAGGGCGCCGTCGAGTTCCTGCTCGAGATGGTCGACAACCAAGCCAAGTCGATTGTCCACAACGCCACGTCGCGCAAGTTCGTTGGGCCTCTGGCGCTGACCGTGTTCATCTGGATCCTGCTGATGAACGCGATGGACTTCCTGCCTGTCGACTTGCTGCCGCTGCTGTGGGAGAAGATCGTCGGCGCCGCCGGCGGCGACCCGCACCACGCCTACATGCGCAGTGTGCCCACGGCCGACTTGTCGACCACCCTGGGCATGTCGATCGGCGTGCTGCTGATCTGCCTCTACTACAACATAAAGATCAAGGGCGTGGGCGGCTGGCTGCACGAACTGGTGGCCGCACCGTTCGGCAACCACTTCCTGCTGTGGCCCTTCAACTTCGTGTTCCAGATGATCGAGTTCACAGCCAAGACCGTGTCCCACGGCATGCGGCTGTTCGGCAACATGTACGCCGGTGAATTGGTGTTTATGCTGATCGCGCTGATGGGCGCGGTCGGTTTCGGCTCGGCTACCGGCATTGTGCTGTGGCTGAGCCACGTGGTGGCCGGCACCGGGTGGATCCTGTTCCACGCGCTGATCGTTCCGCTGCAGGCGTTCATCTTCATGATGCTCACCCTGGTCTATGTCGGCCAGGCTCACGACCATCACTGATCTCGCCGTCAGTTCTTCCCTTTCCTTTCCCTTTCACAATCACAACCTTTTTTCACTGGAGTCAACATGGAACACGTTCTCGGTTTTGTCGCTCTCGCCGCTGGTCTGATCATTGGTCTGGGCGCCATCGGTGCCTGCATCGGCATCGGCATCATGGGCAGCAAGTACCTCGAGTCGGCCGCGCGCCAGCCCGAGTTGATGAACGAACTGCAGACCAAGATGTTCCTGCTCGCAGGCCTGATCGATGCGTCGTTCCTGATCGGCGTGGGCATCGCGATGATGTTCGCCTTCGCGAACCCGTTCGTCCTGAAGTAACGCGCTCGCCTGTTTGAACAACCTCCTGCACAGAAAGGTGTTGCCGTGAGCATCAACGCAACCCTGTTCGCACAGATGGTCGTGCTCTTCATTTTCGCGTGGGTCATGATGTCTTTCGTCTGGCCACCGATCGTGAAGGCGCTCGACGAGCGTGCGAAGAAGATCGCCGACGGCCTGTCGGCCGCCGACAAGGCGAAAGCTGAATTGACGAATGCGAACAAGCGTGTCGAAGAGCAGCTTTCCAGCGCCCGCAAGGACGCAGCGCAGCGCCTGGCCGATGCCGAGCGCCTAGCGCAAAGCATGGTCGAGGAAGCAAAAACGCGTGCTTCCGAAGAGGGCGCGAAGATCGTGGCCTCGGCCAAGGCCGAAGCCGAACAGGAAGCCATCAAGGTGCGCGAACAATTGCGCGACCAGGTGGCGGCCCTCGCGGTCAAGGGCGCCGAGCAGATCCTCCGCAAGGAAGTGAACGCCGGCGTGCACGCCGAGTTGCTGACGCAGTTGAAGGCCGAGCTATGAGCGAAGCCATGCGCTCTTTGGGAGCTTAAGGAATGGCCGAGCTCGCCACACTCGCCCGGCCCTATGCCGAAGCGCTGTTCCAGGTCGCCTCCAAGGGTGACCTGGCGCAGGCCGCACAGCAACTCGATGCACTCGCCTCGGTGGCTGGCAACCCGCAACTGCGGCAATTCGCCGACGCACCCAAGGTGAACGATGAGCAGGTGTTCGACGTGGTCACATCAGTCGCGAATGTGGCCCTGAACGACGCGTCGAAGAACCTTCTGCGCACCGTCATCGGCAACGGCCGCTTGAGCGTGTTGCCCGAAATTGCCACGCAATTCCATGCGCTGGTCAACGCCCGCTCGGGCGTGTCCGACGCCGCGATCTACAGCGCCTTCCCGATCGAGCCCGCGCAGCTGGCCGACGTCGTCGCTGCGCTGGAAAAGCGCTTCGCCCGCAAGCTCAACGCAAGCGTTGCGCTTCAGCCCGAGCTGATCGGCGGCATCCGCGTCGTCGTCGGTGACGAAGTGCTCGACACCTCGGTCAAGGCCCGCCTCGAACAAATGAAGGCCGCACTCACGGCGTGAGCGCCGTCGAGCCTGCATCCATCCGGAGATAGCTATGAACCTGAACCCTGCAGAAATTTCCGAGCTCATCAAGAGCCGCATCGAAGGCCTGGGCGCGTCCACGGACATTCGCAACCAGGGCACCGTGGTGTCGGTGACCGACGGCATCTGCCGCATCCACGGCCTGTCCGACGTGATGCAGGGCGAGATGCTCGAATTCCCGGCCACGGCCGACGGCACGCCGACCTTCGGCCTGGCGCTGAACCTCGAGCGCGACTCGGTCGGCTCGGTGATTCTGGGCGAGTACGAGCACATCTCCGAAGGCGACATCGTCAAGTGCACCGGCCGCATTCTCGAAGTGCCGGTCGGCCCCGAGCTGAAGGGGCGCGTGGTCAACGCACTCGGCCAGCCGATCGACGGCAAGGGCCCGGTCGGCGCCAAGATGCAGATGCCGATCGAGAAGATCGCCCCGGGCGTGATCGCCCGCAAATCGGTCGACCAGCCGATGCAGACCGGCCTGAAGTCGATCGACTCGATGGTGCCGATCGGCCGTGGCCAGCGCGAGCTCATCATCGGCGACCGCCAGACCGGCAAGACCGCAGTGGCGATCGACGCGATCATCAACCAGAAGGGTCAGAACATGACCTGCATCTACGTCGCCATCGGCCAGAAGGCGTCGTCGATCAAGAACGTGGTGCGCTCGCTCGAAGCCCACGGCGCGATGGAATACACCATCGTCGTGGCAGCCTCGGCCGCCGAGAGCGCGGCGATGCAGTACGTGTCGGCCTACTCGGGCTGCACGATGGGCGAGTACTTCCGTGATCGCGGCGAAGACGCGCTGATCGTGTACGACGACCTGTCGAAGCAGGCTGTTGCGTATCGCCAGGTGTCGCTGCTGCTGCGCCGCCCGCCGGGCCGCGAAGCGTACCCCGGCGATGTGTTCTATCTCCACAGCCGCCTGCTCGAACGCGCCGCGCGCGTGAACGCCGACTATGTCGAAGCGTTCACCAAGGGCGCCGTCAAGGGCAAGACCGGTTCGCTCACCGCGCTGCCGATCATCGAGACGCAAGCCGGCGACGTGTCGGCGTTCGTGCCGACCAACGTGATCTCGATCACCGACGGGCAGATCTTCCTGGAGACCTCGCTCTTCAACGCCGGCATCCGCCCCGCCATCAACGCCGGCATCTCGGTGTCGCGCGTGGGTTCGTCGGCGCAGACCAAGATCATCAAGGGCCAGTCGGGCGGAATCCGTACCGACCTGGCGCAATACCGCGAACTCGCCGCGTTTGCGCAGTTCGCCTCCGATCTGGATGAAGCCACCCGCAAGCAGCTCGACCGGGGCGCGCGCGTGACGGAGCTGCTGAAGCAGACGCAGTACTCGCCGCAGCCGATCAGCCTGATGGGTGCGACGCTGTTCGCGGTGAACAAGGGCTTCATGGACGACGTCGATGTCAAGAAGATCCTGGCGTTCGAGCACGGGCTGCACACGCACCTGAAGACAAGCCACGCCGCGATGCTGGCGAAGATCGAAGACACCAAGGCGCTCGACAAGGACGCCGAGGCCGAATTGACCGCCGCCATCACCGCGTTCAAGAAGTCATTTGCTTAATCTCTGACGACCTCGAACAAGGACATTCGTCATGGCAGCAGGCAAAGAAATCCGCGGCAAGATCAAGAGCTTCGAGAACACGAGGAAGATCACCAAGGCGATGGAAATGGTCTCGGTCGCGAAGATGCGCAAGGCGCAAGAGCGCATGCGCGCGGCGCGCCCGTACGCCGACAAGATCCGTAACCTCGCGGCCAACCTGGCGAAAGCGACGCCCGAGTACAAGCACCCGTTCATGGTGAAGAACGAGGCCGCGAAGACGGCGGGCTTCATCCTCGTCACCACCGACAAAGGCTTGTGCGGCGGCCTGAACACCAACGTGCTGCGCGCCGTCACGAACAAGCTGAAGGAAGTGGAAGCATCGGGCCAGAAGAGCGAAGCAGTGGCCATTGGCAACAAGGGCCTGGGCTTCCTCAACCGCATCGGCGCGAAGGTGGTGTCGCACGCCACGCACTTGGGTGACAAGCCCACGCTCGACAAGCTCATCGGCCCCGTGAAGGTGCTGCTCGACGCCTATGCCGAAGGCAAGCTCTCGGTGGTGTACCTGTGCTATACGCGCTTCATCAACACCATCAAGCAGGAGCCGGTGGTGATGCAGTTGCTGCCGCTCTCGCCCGAGAGCATGGTGGCCGACAAGGCACCCGATGGCCAGACCCACAGCTGGGACTACCTCTATGAGCCCGACGCGAACACCGTGATCGACGAGCTGCTCGTGCGCTACACCGAAGCCCTGGTGTTCCAGGCGCTGGCCGAAAACATGGCCTCCGAGCACTCGGCGCGCATGGTGGCCATGAAGGCTGCCACCGACAACGCGGGCAACCTGATCGGCGAATTGAAGCTGATCTACAACCGCACGCGCCAGGCCGCGATCACCAAAGAACTCTCGGAAATCGTTGCCGGTGCGGCAGCGGTTTGACGAACACCCGAACCTGAATTGAAGAGGATACGAACATGTCTGCAGTGATGACAGAAGGCAAGATCGTTCAGTGCATCGGCGCGGTGGTGGACGTCGAGTTCCCCCGCAACGCAATGCCCAAGATCTATGACGCGCTCAAGATGGAAGGCGGCCAGCTCACGCTAGAAGTGCAGCAGCAACTCGGCGACGGCATCGTGCGCACCATTGCGCTCGGCTCCTCCGACGGCCTGCGCCGCGGTCTGATGGTCACGAACACCGGCAAGCCGATCTCGGTGCCGGTCGGGCGCGCGACGCTCGGCCGCATCATGGACGTGCTGGGCGCGCCCATCGACGAACGCGGCCCCGTGAGCCAGGAGCTCACCGCATCGATCCACCGCAAGCCGCCGTCGTACGACGAGCTGAGCCCGTCGCAAGACCTGCTCGAGACCGGCATCAAGGTGATCGACCTGGTGTGTCCGTTCGCCAAGGGCGGCAAGGTCGGCCTGTTCGGCGGTGCCGGCGTGGGCAAGACCGTGAACATGATGGAGCTCATCAACAACATCGCCAAGGCGCACAGCGGCCTGTCGGTGTTTGCCGGTGTGGGCGAGCGCACCCGCGAGGGCAACGACTTCTATCACGAGATGTCGGACTCCGGCGTCGTCAACCTCGAGAACCTGCCCGAGTCGAAAGTGGCCATGGTCTATGGCCAGATGAACGAGCCGCCGGGCAACCGCCTGCGCGTGGCGCTGACGGGCTTGACGATTGCCGAGTCGTTCCGCGACGAAGGCAAGGACGTGCTCTTCTTCGTCGACAACATCTACCGCTACACGTTGGCCGGTACCGAAGTGTCGGCACTGCTGGGCCGCATGCCTTCCGCCGTGGGCTACCAGCCGACGCTGGCCGAAGAGATGGGGCGCCTGCAAGAGCGCATCACCTCGACGAAGGTCGGCTCGATCACGTCGATTCAAGCGGTGTACGTGCCCGCCGACGACCTGACCGACCCGTCGCCCGCCACGACCTTCGCCCACCTCGACTCGACCGTGGTGCTGTCGCGTGACATCGCCTCGCTGGGCATCTACCCGGCGGTCGACCCGCTCGACTCGACGAGCCGCCAGCTCGACCCGAACGTCGTCGGCGAAGACCACTACAACACCGCGCGCGCGGTGCAGGGCACGCTGCAGCGCTACAAGGAACTGCGCGACATCATCGCCGTGCTCGGCATGGACGAGTTGAGCCCCGAAGACAAGCTCGCCGTGGCCCGTGCGCGCAAGATCCAGCGCTTCCTGAGCCAGCCGTTCCACGTGGCCGAGGTGTTCACCGGCTCACCGGGCAAGTACGTGCCGCTCAAGGAAACCATCCGTGGTTTCAAGATGATCGTGGCCGGCGAGTGCGACTCTCTGCCCGAGCAGGCGTTCTACATGGTCGGCACCATCGACGAGGCCTTCGAGAAGGCCAAGAAGATCAACTGACCGGCGCCTTGAGCATGGCAACCCTGCACGTCAGCGTGGTCTCGGCCGAAGGCAGCATCTTCGAAGGTGAGGCCAAGTTCGTGGCCTTGCCCGGTGAAAGCGGCGAGCTCGGCATCCTGCCGCGCCACACGCCGCTGATCACCCGCATCAAGCCCGGCGCGGTGCGCATCGAGCGTGCCGACACAGGCGAAGAAGAGTTCGTGTTCGTGGCCGGCGGCATTCTCGAAGTGCAGCCCGGTACCGTGACCGTGCTCGCCGACACCGCGATCCGCGGCAAGGACCTCGACGAGGCGAAGGCATCCGAAGCCAAGCGCCTGGCCGAAGACGCAATGAAGAACGCGAAGAGCGACATCGACTTCGCCAAGGCCCAGGGCGAGTTCGCCGCCATGGCCGCGCAGATCGCTGCCATCCGCAAGTTCCGCGGCAAGTGAGCGCTGCGGCGCTGCGCGCCGCATACCAGAAAGGCCCGCCAGCGACCCTCGCCGGCGGGCCTTTTGCATGCTGTGCTTCGTTTGCTTAAGCGCTCGCTGCGCGACCCGTTCGCCGTGGTGGCGCGCGATGACGTCGAACAGTGCCGTGCGCACGTTCCACACGTCGCTGGCGCGGCGCATCGTGGACAAGCGCGCGAGCATCGACGTGCTGTCCAGCGGTGGCAGGTCGGCCAGCAACTCGGCGCAGAACTCGCGCATCGTCGTCATGCTGGCCGCAGGCTGAGGGGAGACGGGAACTTCTGCTGGATGTCGTTGAGCGTGACCATGGTGAAGTGCGGCTGAGTGGGCTGGTGATTGAGCGGGCGGTTGAGCAGGCGCACAAAACAGACACGGGCCAGCGCAAACAGGGGCGCGCTCTCGGCTTTCGGCTTGAGCACGGAGCGAAGTATTCAACGCAACGCCTGCACTGCGGCGCAGGGCAGGCGACCTAAATCGCGCAAGCAGTGAAGGCTGCACCGATCAAGGCCGCCGTGTGGGAAACAGTGCACTGGACTGAGACTTATGCCCACCGCTGCGAGCCCGCCGCGAGGGCCCCGCAACGGGCTTTCGCCCCGCTTCGCTGGCTATCATCGAAAGTCACCGTGGACCCGTCTCCTTGTCTTCTGCCCCCGAATCCCTGAACCCCGCACAGCTGGAAGCCGTGCACCACCTGAGTGGCCCGTGCCTCGTGCTGGCCGGCGCCGGTTCGGGCAAGACGCGCGTCATCACGCACAAGATCGCGCGGCTGCTGCAGGCGGGCTATGCGCCCGGGCAGATCGCCGCGATCACCTTCACCAACAAGGCCGCGCAGGAGATGCGCGAGCGCGCGAAAGAGATGGTCGGCGCGCGCGCCGCCAAGCACCTGGTCGTCAGCACCTTTCACTCGCTCGGCGTGCGCATCTTGCGCAGCGACGGCGACAAGCTCGGCCTGAAGCCGCAGTTCAGCATCCTCGACAGCGACGACGTGCTCGGTGTGCTGAAAGACGCCGGCACCAGCAGCGACAACGCGCTGGCCAGGCGCTGGCAATGGGCCATCAGCCTGTGGAAGAACCAGGGCCTGAACAGCGCGCAGGCGCAAGAGGTGGCGGCCAACGCCGACGAGCAGGCGGCCGCGCGCGTGATGCAGCGCTACGAAGAGCGCTTGGCGGCCTACCAGGCGGTCGACTTCGACGACCTGATCGGCCTGCCGCAAAAGCTGCTGCAAACCAACGCCGACGTGCGCGCCAAGTGGCAAGACACCTTGCGCTACGTGCTGGTCGACGAATACCAGGACACCAACGCCACGCAGTACGACATGCTCAAGTCGCTGGCCGGCGAACGCGCCCTGTTCACCGCCGTGGGCGACGACGACCAGAGCATCTACGGCTGGCGCGGCGCGACCATCGACAACCTCAAGCGCCTGCCGCAGGAGTACCCGCGCCTGAAGGTGATTGCGCTCGAACAGAACTACCGCTCGACCGGCAACATTCTTCGCGCCGCGAATAGGGTGATCGGCCACAACCCGAAGCTGTTCGAGAAGAAGCTCTGGAGCGCCTTCGGTGACGGCGAACCGGTGCGCGTGGTCGAGTGCGACAACGAAGAGCACGAAGCCGAACGCGTGGTGGCGCGCATTCAAAGCCTGCGCGGCGGTGGTGTGGCGGGCGCCAGCATCAGCGGTGGCGCGGAGCAAGAGTTCCGCGACTTCGCGGTGCTCTACCGCGCCAACCATCAGGCGCGCATCTTCGAGAAGGCGCTGCGCAAGGCGAGCATTCCGTACAAGGTGTCGGGCGGCCAGAGCTTCTTCGACCGCGCCGAGATCAAGGACCTGTGCGCCTGGCTGCGCCTGCTCGTCAACAACGACGACGACCCCGCCTTCCTGCGCGCCGTGGCCACGCCGAAGCGCGGCATCGGCCACCAGACGCTGGGCACGCTGGGCGAGTTCGCGGGCCGCTGGAAGACGAGCCTGTACGAGGCGTTGTTCGCCGAGTCGCTGGGCAGCGTGCTGAGCACACGCGCGGTCGGCTCGCTGCACGAGTTCGGCAGGTACGCGGCCGACCTGGCGTACCGCGCCCGCCACACCTCGGGAGCCGAAGACGCGAAGGCCTTGCTGCTGGGCTGGCTCACCGACATCGGCTACGAGAAGCACCTGTATGAGGGCGAAGACAGCGAGAAGCTCTCGGCCGCGCGCTGGAGCAACGTGCTCGACTTCGTCGACTGGGTCGCGCGGCGCTGCGGCGGTGAGATCGAGAACGACGGTGGGGTGAGCATCGAGACCGAGAAGAAGAGCGTGCTCGAAGTGGCGCAGACCATCTCGGTCATCATCAGCCTGGCCGAGCGCGGCGACGACCAGAACGTGGTGACCTTGTCCACCCTGCACGCCGCCAAGGGCCTGGAGTGGCCGCACGTGGTGCTGGTGGGCATCAACGAAGGCCTGCTCCCTTTCAGAAGCGAGCACGACGACATGACCGCCGAGCGGCTCGAAGAAGAGCGCCGCCTGATGTACGTGGGCATCACCCGCGCGCGCACCACGCTCGCCGTGAGCACGCTGAAGCGCCGCAAGCGCAACCGCGAGACGGTCATGGGCGTGCCCAGCCGCTTCATCGGCGAGATGAAGCTCGACGAGGTCAAGCGCAAGGAAGACCCGCGCGAGCGCATCAAGGCCCTGCGCGCGGCGGCCGCTGCGCGCGCCGCGCAGGTGCCTGCGGCCGACGAGGCCCGCTGAACACGCCACTGACGATCAACCAGAAGGAGCCCCACCATGGAAGTCGACCCGCTGGAGACGATCGAGTCCGCACAGCCAGACGAGCCGAAGAACCCGCGCTCGGCGCGGCTCAATGCGATGGTGGCCGTGACGATCGCCGTGCTTGCCACCTTCATGGGCATCTGCAAGGTCAAGGACGACAACATCGTCCAGGCCATGCAGCAAGCGCAGGCCGACAAGCTCGACCACTGGAACTTCTACCAGGCGCGCAACATCCGGCAGGAAGTGGCGATGGCCACCATCGAGCAGCTCAAGCTGGCCCGACTCGGCCGCGCCGCGCCCGAGGCTGCGGCGTACGACGCAACGATTGCGCGCTACGAGACCGTGGTGGCCGAGCAGAGCCAGAAGAAGGAAGAGCTGAAGCAGCAGGCCGCGCAAGACCAGAAGACCTACGACGCGCTGAACTTCCACGACGACCAGTTCGACCTGTCCGACGCTGCGCTGTCGCTCGCCATCGCCCTGCTCGCGGTCACCGCCCTGACCCACCTTTGGTGGCTCTACTGGGCCGCGTGGGTGCCCATCGGGTTCGGTGTGTTCATGGGCTTGTCGGGCTTGCTGGGCTGGGCGTTTCACCCGGATGCGCTGGTGAAGTTACTGACCTGACACACGGAACGCCCCGGCCGGTGCCATTCCGTTGTCGATCAGTCGTATATATTATGCATATACCGATAGGAGTTCCGCCATGGCTGCCGTTGCCGATTCGCTGCTGCTCAAGTTCCGCTCCAAAGACACGCGCTTCGGGGTAACACGTGAAACGGTCAAGGCGCTCGCGAGCGAGCTGGACACGACCGAAACCCAGGTCGTGCACATGGCGCTGTCCCGCTTGGCCGAGGAGCTGTTGCCGGCCTACGAGGCCGACGATGGCCCGCTCACGGCCAGCCAACTGGCCACCGTGCGGAAGATGGCCAAACCCCGGCTGCCCAAGGGCGCTGTGCCGATCAAGAGGAGCCTCTTCTGAGGCAGGGCACGTGGCGGCCGCCAGAGCCCGGCGACCTCGTCTGGTGCTGGTTTCCGGAATGGCCCGCCACGGTGCCCGGCCCGAAGCCGCGGCCTGCATTGGTCGTGGAAGTGGTGACACGGGAAGATGGCGTCGCCGTGCACGTCGTCTACGGAACGGCGCAACGTGTTGATCGCCTCCGGGCCGGTGAGTTCGCGATCAGCAAGGCCGTCAACCCGGCTGCATTCGCATTGGCGGGGCTGTCGTTCGACACCAAGTTCGACACGAAGGTGATGCTTGAGCTGCCGTGGACCGACCTGTTCTTCAAGGTGCCGCCGCGCGCCCCTCATGGCCAGACCCCCAAGTTGGGAACCTTGCACCCCTCACTGCTGCGCGCGGTCAAGGCGGCGCACGACGCGGTGTCGAGCCGATGACTGCGTAGCCAGCGCCGAACGGCGCTGATCGGAGAAACGCAGGAGACGTTGGCGTTATTGACAACATGCGGCCCTGTTGTTATGTTCTCCAACATGAAGGCTGCTGCGCTCGTACGCACCCGACTCGTCTACTCCGACGTTTCATTCGCAGAGTTGGTGCTGTGGGAGTTGCCCCAGCCGTTGGCGGGCTCAGCGCACAAGTTCAAGAACCGGCTCGCCTACGTGGTTCGGGGTGTCTGCGTCGTCCGCTATGACAACGAAGCCGGAAAAGGCGACCATCGCCATGTTGATGGCACAGAGCGCGCCTATGCATTCACAGACCCTGATGATCTGATCGCGGCCTTCCAGGCCGACATTGCGAGGTGGAACCATGACCACAGTGACGCTTGATGTCCGTTCACCACAAGAAGTGATGAGCGACTTTTCCACCGCGTGGAAGAGCGGCAAGGTGCAGAAGACTGCCCGCATCAGTTTTGCCACGCCTGAGCTGCTGTGGCAGGTGTTGACCGCGAAGCGCTGGGAGTTGCTCAAAGCGCTTTGCGGCGCCGGGCCGGTGTCGATCCGCGACGCGGCACGGCGCGTCGGGCGCGACGTGAAAGCGGTGCACGGCGATGTCACCGCGCTGCTCGCGGCCGGTGTACTTAAGCGTGCTGAAGCCGGCGGTGTCGAGTTCCCGTTCGATGCCGTCAAGGTCGAGTTTCTTCTGCAGGCGGCATGACGGGTGGGCCAACCCAACGTCATCGCCGCCATCGACGTAACCGCCGCCTTCATCACCCGCTGGCAAGCCGCCTCCGGCTCGGAGCGCGCCAACTACCAGCTCTTCGTCACTGAGCTGTGCGAGTTGCTCGGTGCACCCAAGCCCGACCCGGCGAGCATTGAGTCGCGCGACAACGCCTACGTGTTCGAGCGCCGCGTGCAGTTCGCGCATGGCGACGGCTCGGCCAGCAACGGTTTCATCGATTGCTACAAGCGCGGCCACTTCGTGCTCGAGGCCAAGAAGGTACGCGCCGGCAGCCACACCAAGGGCTTCGACGACGCGCTGCTGCGCGCTCGCGCGCAGGCCGAGAGCTATGCCCGCGCGCTGCCCGCAGCCGAAGGGCGCCCGCCGTTCCTGGTGGTCGTCGATGTCGGCCATGTGATCGAGCTGTATGCCGAGTTCAGCCGCAGCGGCGCCACCTACACGCCGTTCCCCGACCCGCGCTCGCACCGCATCCGGCTCGCAGACCTGCACGACGAACGCATCCGCGAGCGCCTGCGCACGCTCTGGCTCGACCCGCTCGCGCTGGACCCGGCGCGCATCAGCGCCAAGGTCACGCGCGAGGTGTCGGGCGAGCTGGCCGCGCTGGCCACCTCGCTTGAAGCCTCGGGCCACCCACCGCAACTCGTGGCCGCGTTCCTCACGCGCTGCCTGTTCAGCATGTTCGCCGAAGACGTGGCGCTGCTGCCCGAGCGCAGTTTCAAGGAGCTGCTGCAACACCACCGCGAAGACCCCGTCACGCTGCGCAAGATGCTCGGCGTGCTGTGGGCCGACATGGACCGTGGCGGCTTCAGCGCCGCGCTCGCGCGCGACGTGCTGCGTTTCAACGGCAAGCTGTTCAAGGGCTCGGCCGCCGATGGCTACGTGCTGCCGCTCACGCGCGACCAGATCGACGGCCTGCTGCGCGCCGCGAACGCCGACTGGCGCGAGGTCGAGCCCGCGATCTTCGGCACACTGCTCGAACGCGCGCTGGCACCCGACGAGCGCCACGCCCTCGGTGCGCACTACACGCCGCGTGCCTACGTCGAGCGGCTCGTGCTGCCCACCGTCGTGCAGCCGCTGCGCGCCGACTGGGCCGACGCGCAGGCCGCCGCCGTGCTGCTCGCCAACGAAGGCAAGCTCGATGAAGCGCGTGCCGAAGTGCGGCGCTTTCATCACCAGCTGTGCAGCACGCGCGTGCTCGATCCGGCCTGCGGCAGTGGCAACTTTCTGTATGTCACGCTGGAGCATTTGAAGCGCCTCGAAGGCGAGGTGTTGAACCAGTTGCAGGCCTTGGGCCAAGATACGGACACAGTGCGGCAAGACAAGCTCGGCTTCGCAGGCGAGACCGTCACGCTGCAACAGCTGCTCGGCATCGAGATCAACCCGCGCGCTGCGGCGCTCGCCGAGCTGGTGCTGTGGATCGGCTTCCTGCAATGGCACATCCGCACCTTCGGCAACGCGAGCGTGGCCGAGCCGGTGATTCACGACTACGGCAACATCGATTGCCGCGATGCCGTGCTGGCGTACGACCGCATGGACTACGTGATGGACGCGCAAGGCCAGGCCGTGACGCGCTGGGACGGCGTGCATTTCAAGCCGCACCCGGTGACCGGCGAGAAGGTGCCTGACGAAGCGTTTCAGACGGCCCTGGAGAAGTTCGCGAACCCGCACAAGGCGGTGTGGCCGAAGGTGGATTTCATCGTGGGGAACCCGCCGTTCATTGGCGCGAGCACAGTGCGCCGTGCGCTCGGAGACGGCTATGCAGATGCGCTGCGCAAGACGTGGAACGATGTGCCCGAGAGCGCCGACTTAGTGATGCACTGGTGGCACGCGGCCGCGCAGAAAGTGGCGCGTGGTGACACGCGGCGCTTCGGGTTCATCACCACCAACAGCTTGCCGCAGACCTTCAATCGACGGGTGGTGCAGGCTGCGCTGATGGACGCGAAACCGGTCCATCTGGCTTACGCCATTGCGGACCATCCGTGGGTGGACAACGCTAATGGCGCGGCGGTACGCATCAGCATGACAGTGGGCGCGCCGGGCAAAGGTGAAGGCGAGTTGCAGAAGGTCGTGCGCGAGAACCTGCTGCCCGACGGCAGCAGCGAATTGAGCCTCGACTCAAGTGTCGGTGTGGTGCATGCTGACTTGCGCGTTGGCGCGAATGTTGCCGCTACGCAGGCATTGCAAGCCAACGAAGGGCTTGGCAACCGCGGCGTTCAACTGCTTGCACCGGGCTTCTTGGTCACTGAGCTGGAAGCGGCCAGCCTTGGCGCGGGGGCCATCGCGAGGCCGCTTCGCAACGGCAAGGACGTAATGGATCGGGCGCGTGGTGTGCTCGCTCTGGACACCTTCGGCCTCACCAGCGACCAACTTCGAACACGCTTTCCAGTTGTCTATCAATGGCTGCTGAATCGGGCCAAACCTGAGCGCGACCAGAACCCGCGCGAGTCGTATCGCGATAACTGGTGGCTCTTTGGCGAGACTCAGCCAGCGATGCGATTGGCTATTGCCGAGCTGCCGCGCTACGTCTGCACGGCGATCACGGCGCGGCACCGCGTGTTCCAGTTTCTGGAGCGCGTGACGCTTGCTGACCAGGCGCTGCTGACCATCGCGACGGCGACTGCCGAGAACCTCGGCGTGTTGTCGAGTCGCACGCACATTCAGTGGGCGCTCAGCGCAGGCGGCACGCTCGAAGATCGTCCTCGCTATAACAAGACCGTCTGCTTCGAGCGCTTCCCCTTCCCCAACCTCGCCGACCAACCCACCCTCGCCGCGCAGATCGCCGACACCGGCGAAGAACTCGACGCGCTGCGCAAACGCCAGCAAGCCACCCACCCCACGCTCACGCTCACCGACATGTACAACGTGCTCGACGCGCTGCGCCTCGACCGCCCGCTCACGGCGAAAGAAAAACTAACGCATCAACATGGGTTGGTGAGCGTGCTCGCCGAGCTGCACGACCGTATCGACACGCTCGTGCTGCAAGCCTATGGCTGGGCCGACCTTGCGCCTGCGCTCGTCGGCCAGCCCGGCGGCACGCTGCCGTGGCCCGAGAAGCCGGCCGCGCAGGCGGCCGCCGAAGAAGAACTGCTGGTGCGCCTCGTCGCGCTCAACGCCGAGCGCGCCGCGGAGGAAGCGCGCGGTCAGGTGCGCTGGCTGCGGCCCGAGTTTCAAGACCCGGCACGGCGTGTATCGGGCACCGCGGCCACCGCAGCCACCGCGCCCACCGCCACCCAGGACGAGATGGACCTCGGCGATGTGCCTGTGCCGATGCCGCCGAAGAAGGGCAGCAAGGCCGCAGCCACGCCCGCGCGCCGGCCTTGGCCGAACACCTTGCCGGAGCAGATGCGGGCCGTCTCGGGTGTGCTGGTTGCTGCGGGCCGGCCGGTCGCGTTGGCGGCCATGGAAGCCGAGTTCACCGGGCGCGGGCCCTGGAAGCGGCGGCTGCCCCAGATCCTCGACGCGCTCGCAGCACTCGGCCGCGCGCGGCCCGTGGCAGGCGGGTGGACGCTCGGCTGAGCCCGCGCCGTCAAGCAGCGCGCAAGCTGTCGTCGCGCGGCACCGGCTCGGGCCCTGGCGACCGCAGCAATGTCACGCTGCCGCAGCGCCACGCCACGTCGAAGTCGGCCTCGATCTGGCGCAGCTCCTCGCGCGATGCGGCCGTGGTCGACTCAATGCCGACCGCGCGGTTGCGGCCCTGGTTCTTCGCGGTGTAGAGCGCCATGTCGGCGAGGTTGATCGCCTGCTCCCACGGCACGTCGGTGCCGTGCGGCGGCAA
>Ga0209724_1002431_pt1 | contig 15909 bp, 13 predicted proteins | sample grotaG_FD_184143 | JGI IMG/M metagenome (GOLD analysis project Ga0209724, IMG submission 184143) | Glacier valley bacterial and archeal communities from Borup Fiord, Nunavut, Canada, to study Microbial Dark Matter (Phase II) -... | ecosystem: Environmental > Aquatic > Freshwater > Ice > Glacier ...
GAGTCATGTCAATACTTGGTGATTTTACAGCTATTTTTATTTTACTCATTATTTCTCATTTTGTTTTTCTTCAATGTCTGTCTAAGCAAAATATAAAACATTACTTCAATGTTGAAGCAAATGTTGATGTAAGGCTAAAACTGGCCTCATCCATTTTGTAGGTTACTCCATCGATCCTGGCTGAGAAATAGTTGTAAGCGATGATAGCGATCGTTGATCCAGTAATACCAAATGCAGTATTAACAAGAGCTTCCGAAATACCGTTTGCCAAAGCCAATGAATCGGGGGCACCAGCAGTAGCCAAAGCACCGAATGCACGGATCATACCGAGTACTGTACCAATAAGTCCGACAAGTACAGAAACAGAAGCGATGGTCGACATAATAATCAAGTTCTGAGAAAGTACAGGTAATTCCAGAGCTGTAGCTTCTTCAAGATCCTTCTGAAGTGCAAGAACTTTTTGGTCGTTCATCAAAGTTTTGTCAGCTTGTAAGACTCTGTAACGTGATAAACCTGCTTTCATAACATTTGCAAGAGAACCTCTTTGTTTGTCACATAAATTTGAAGCTTCTTCAATTTTGTTGTCGTTGAGCTTTGTCTGGAGTTCACGTACAAAAGCGTTTAGGTTTCCTTTACCACTGGCTGCTGATAAACTGATCATGCGCTCAACAATAAATGTGAGAAGGATCAGGTTAATTGCGATAAGTATTGGTACAATAAAACCACCTTTGTAAACAATTGCCAAGTAGTTTCCTGGAATTGGATGACCTGCATTATTTCCACCTTCAAAGTTAACAGGGCTACCCATAATCTGAGCCCAAATAATGTAACCAGCTAATGCGCAAAGCACGATAACCGCCAATACGAAAGACGATTTAAATGCATCTTTTAATGTTTGTCCTTTCATTTTCAATTTTTGTTTAATGTAAATATAACGTTTAGTGAATATTCAATGGGTACAAAGAAAGTGATTTTTTTTATACTGACATACCCTATGTCAAATTTTAGTTGCAATTTTTGCTTTTTTTTAAGTAAAAAGTTAGATATCTATTTTGTGTTATTTTTTTTGAGCAGCAGCAGCTGCCGCAGCACCCTTTATTGCTTTGTTGTAATCACTAATTGTTTTGTCAACATTTGGGTAAGCAGGATCGAGTTTTTTAATTTCGATGAAAAAATCCCGGGCATCCGCATATTTCTTTTCTGAATGAGAAATCGTAGCTTGCAATATCAAAGACTGTATTTGCCATTTTTTGTTTGATGGATCAAGATCAAATAATTTTTTGGCCCATGTTCTGGAAGTTGTGTAGTCTTTCTTTTGAAGGTAATATGGGACAAGATATGAATAGGCTTCCTGTAATTCTTTCGGATATTTCGTAGTTTCTGCACCTATCTTTTCAATCATTGCTTCAAATTTTGGCTTTGCTAAGCCTTGTTCACTTGTTGGATCCATACTTGAGTATGTTCTGGCCACCCAAAGATATGCCTGCATGTTTTCAGGTTGATTTACTATGATCTGGCTAAATACACTATCTGCTTTGGGAAATTCTGCAAGTTGATAATACGCTTTACCAATTAACATCTGGTCTTCTGCACCAGATTTACCCTTCTTGTTTTTTATGTTGAGCCAAACAATTGCTTCTTTATACCAATGTGAATAGTAATAATTCAAAGCAATTTCAGATACCAGGTTAACATTGTTTGAATCTGCGGCATAAGCTTTTTTGTAGGTGTCAAAAGCCTTGATTAACATCACCGAATCATTTTTTGCACTCTTAAAAAGTATCTGACTGTAATAGAGGTAATCTCTTGGAATAATACTTTCCGGATTGGCGTTTTTAAAGAAGGTCTCGATATACATCTTTCCTTTTTCAAGTTCCGGCGGTTTTTTATCATAACAGCAATAAGCAGCAAGGCGGTTCAAATAATTGCGCGATTTATCAACCGCTAAAACCTCTTCAAGGGTTTCTAATGCTGTGGCATAATCTTTTGTTCTAAAAAGTGCCGTAGCGTATTGAATTTTGGCAGGAATGTTATCGCCTGACAAATCGAGGAATTTACGAAAATTGGACTTAGCAAGGCTGAACTGACCAGCCATTGTATAAAGTTCACCAAGTTGACGATAAACCGGGGCGAAGGTAGAATCAATATCACGGGCCTCTTCAAAGTAAGGGCGGGCTGCATTTAAATTTGGGGCGCGCATGTAAATATCACCAATTTTAATTTTTGGTAATGGCGATTTTGGATCAAAATAAAGTGATCTGTTATAACTTGCAAGTGCATTTTTAGCATCGTTCTGCATGATGTACACGTTACCCATTGCAAGGTAAATCGCTGCATTGTTGGGATCTATTTCCTGAGCTCTTGTAAGATAATTAATTGCCTTATTAAACCTGTTTACAGTACCCAGAAGTTGAGATGTTCCTAATTTTGTAAGTATTCGGGCATCTCTGGGTGACATTAATTTTTGTTTCGTCGGCAGTGCAGCTTCTGCTAATGAAAAGTATTTATCAGCTGCAACTGTATCACTCGTAAGGAAAAGAACAATTGAACCTAAACCAACGTTATTAATTTGGTTTGCCGGATCTTGTGCAATACCTTTTTTAAATAACTGATCAGCTTTGTTTGCCATCTCTTTCAATGAATTAGATAGCGTATCTGCCAGATACTCTTTGATAACTGTTTCGCCGTAATAATAATATACATCACCATTTGCGGGCTCTTTCTTTAATAAAGCCTCGAAAGCTTGTCCGGCATTTTCATATTGCTCACTTGCAGCAAGCTTTAAGGCAGCAGTTAACTCAGGGCCAAACGCAGAAACAGCAGGGGCATTAGCGTCAGATTTTTTTCTCTGGCTAAATCCCGTAACTGTAATCAGCGAGAACAGTACTATTAGTATGAGTCTCATTTTAAATAAATATTTAGTTACAATAATTTCTAATTTATTTTAATCTCTACAAGCTTGTTTTGATCTCTACAAGTCTTACTGGCTGCGATGCCGGCAACATTCCCATTCTCAATATGATTCTTTGTCCTGAATCTCCGGCAATAAATGATGTTAAACCTGTACCAAGTCCTGAAAAGGTTTCCCGGTTAATCGTATACACCTCACGGGTAAAGGGGTACATCTGATTTGCTATGTAGGCTGGATGTGGTGAATAGAAGTCAGAACCATCTGAATCGAATTCGGAGGTTATCGAAACCACTTTTATTTTAGTTAGAAACGAATGACTGATTGAGTCACTCGGATCACTAATCCAATTCACGCTTATGATGCCCATTGCTCCAGGATTCTTCTCAACAAAACTTACAACTTCAGCATTTTTATTCGCAGAATAACAATTGCTTGGTAACGTACCTGTTATTCCAAATTTGTTCATGATGGTTTTCACATTGTTCGAACCTGGGTTATCAAATACAACCCTAATATCGCCTAATTTCGATTTTGGATTAATTTGATCCCATTTTGAGGTTTTGCCTGCAAAAATATCTTTAATTGTGTTATACCTTATTAATGAATCAGGATTCGATTTATTAACGATGAAAGCAAGCGCATCGTATGCAATTTTCGTAGTTCTGGCAATGATTGCTTTTCCACGGAGATATGCAACTTCATTGTCGGTCAATTTCGTACTTGAAATAATTACGTTTATTGAGTCTGCCAGTAATAACTTCAATATGCTGTCTCCTGATAAATAGATCGGTGTAACCTTCGCATCTTTGTAGATGGACTGGAATGTCGAAAGTTCAGCCTCCGCCATCAATTGGTATGATTCATCAACTGCAATCTTGATGGTTCCCCGTGTTGGTGTTTCATCCGTGAATTTTTTAGGAGTCATTTTACATGAAAACACGCAAATAGTGGCCACAATTATTAGTAAACCAGCTGTCGATTTTAAAAGGTTCATTGCTTATCCTCCTTATTTTTAAATTTACTGAATATAGTCACTGCGCGATAAAACCCGTATGTCATAATAACACCTGCAAAAATCATGCGGAAATACTTAGGTTGATTGTCTAATGAAGGTGATAATAAAATGTAAACCCCTAAAGCAATGATGAGGACTACGATCATTATTCCAAAAACTAACATCAAATGTACTAAATATTCTTTTTTCATCTATTTCTACTCAACTTCCAATTTCACGGCATTGATATGACTAATTGTTTTTTGACGCCGTAAAACTATTAAAAAAATTAGTACAAAACCAACAACTAATGAAAATGTTTATTTTTAAACCGAAAATAATGAAGTTGATTCAATGTTGCTGAAAAAAAATATTCTGTAGCCATATAAATATTCACAGGAGTTTAAGCACCCAGTAAAAAAGTTAAGTGCGATGAGTTTCGCAATAAAGTATCGACTTATATTATATTATAGGGAAAGGGGTAAGAAGTCCTTGTTTTTTGCTGTAATTATTAACTTTGCGGTTGGCAGATTTGAAAAAATCAACTGCTAAATATATATTGTAGTAATATTTTGAAAAAATGGAAGCAAAGGAACGTATTTATTTGATTTTTAGGTTTTTTATGGTTTTGATTTATTTGGCGTTGGGCGTGATGATATTGTTTTTCGACACATTGCCGTTCCCTATAAGCAATACTGGTAAAGCCTTAATTGGAATTGTATTTTTGCTTTATGGTGTATTCCGAATCTATACCATCATTAAATCTTTCATGGCGAAAGATGATGAAGATTAATTATGAATCTGTTTTTACTTTTGGCTACCTGTGATTGTAAGTCCTAAAAAGCGTTATTATGACTGAAAAAGAAAAAATGTTAGCCGGAAAGTTTTACGATTGCGGTGAGCCTGAATTGATGAATCGTTGGCATAGGGCGAAACAACTCCTTAATGAATACAATCAAACGGATTCAACAAAAGAGAAAAGACTAAGCGAAATTTTGGGTGATCTTTTAGGCTCAAGAGGTGATTCCCTATGGATTACTGCTCCGTTTTATTGTGATTATGGTGAGAATATTCATATTGGTAATAATTGCGAAATAAATGCCAATTGCGTGTTCCTTGATTGTAACAGTATTAGAATTGGGTCCAATGCCCTCATCGGTCCGAATGTGCAGATTTACACTGTTTTTCATCCGGTTAAAGCTGAGGACAGGCTTCCAAAAAAGGAGAATGAGGCATTTCCTTTCTGTAAATCGTTGACGGCTCCGGTAACAATTGGCAACAACGTTTGGATTTGCGGAGGTGCAATCATTTTACCTGGTGTTACGATTGGCAACAATGTAACAATAGGAGCAGGGTCGGTCGTAACGAAGGACATTCCGGATAACGTTTTAGCGTTTGGTAATCCGTGCAGCGTGATCCGGGAATTGTAAAGGAAAGCAGCAGAAAAATTATTTACCTGAAACCAAAACCTAATGATATGCAGGTTTATACTACCTTTGTAAGCAAATGTATCAGTCTTTATTCCTGTAAGCAGGATGCCAGAAATTGATTTTGTTAGTGCTGGTAAGAAGATCTTTTTGATAGAAATTTTGACAAAATATGATAAGAATCCGAAAAATATCCAATCCGTATCTTGAGGTAAATATTCGGAAGATGGAGAAGGTGAAGGAGATTATCAAGGCTCAGATTCCTCTTCTTGCCGAGAAAAAGATCGAAGAAATCGAAGAGCAGATGATCGATCCGCTCAAATATAAATACCAGACAACCTTGTTTATTGCTGAAGATATAAATGACGCAGTAAGAGGATTTGCCCTGATGTTGTACATGTCGGACCTTGGGTTTTGCTTTCTTGATTACATCGCGGTTTCGCCCGAAAAGACTTCGTCAGGTTTGGGCGGAGCATTATATGAAAGAATCAGGGAAGAGGCGGAATCGCTGGATGCCTTTGGAATTCTTTTCGAATGTTTACCAGATGACCCCGACCTATGTGGCGATGATGCGTTGTTATTAAAACAAAATCAACAGCGGCTCGCTTTTTACGAACGTTTCGGGGCAAGGCCTGTTGCAAATACAAGCTACGAAACAACCGTCGACCCGGAGGATGATTCTCCGCCATACCTTGTTTTTGACGGACTAAGCAAGCGAAACAGTATTCCAAATGCAAGGGCGCGCGAAATTGTAAAGGCGATTCTTGACCGAAAATATGGCGACTATTGTCCGAAATCATATATTCAAATGGTGATTGATAGTATTCAGGATGATCCGGTTGTGCTCCGGTCACCTAAGTACACACGTAAGAAAGATCTCCGTTTATATAAGCAACCGCTCAACGAAAAGAATAAGATTCTGTTGATTGTGAATGACAAACACATTATTCATCACATCAAGGAAAGGGGTTATGTGGAATCTCCCGTTCGCGTAAAGAGTATTCAGAAGGAACTCGATAAATCGGGACTTTTTCGGTATGGAAAGGTGCGGGAATATCCCGATAAATTTATTCTGGAGGTTCACGACCGTCATTATTTTAACTTCTTCAGGAAAGTATGCCAGAATCTGCCAAAGGGTAAGTCGGTCTATCCATATGTATTTCCAATTCGGAATCCGGCAAGGCCACCCAAGGATTTGTCGGTAAGAGCAGGATATTATTGCTTCGATACGTTTACACCACTGAATCAGAATGCCTACCTTGCTGCGCGCGGAGGCGTTAATTGTACCTTAACAGCAACCGACGAGATTGTGGCGGGCCGTAAGATTGCTTATGTGCTGACCCGGCCACCAGGTCATCATACAGAACGATCGGTGTTTGGAGGGTTCTGCTACTTTAATAATTGTGCCATCGCTGCAAACCGTTTTAGTAAATTAGGGAAAGTGGCCATCCTCGACATCGATTTTCACCATGGAAACGGACAACAACAGATCTTCTACCATCGCAATGATGTTTTGACGGTCTCAATTCATGGTCATCCTTCGTTTGCATATCCTTATTTTACAGGGTTTGTTGACGAAAAAGGGGAAGATCAGGGCCTGGGGTTCAATGTGAACTTCCCTTTGCCCGAAAAAATATCCTTCGATTACTATATAAAAACGCTTGGCAAAGCGCTGAAATTGATCCAGGATTTTAAACCTGAATACCTTGTTGTCGCTTTAGGACTCGACACTGCCAAGGGCGATCCGACGGGAACATGGGATTTCACCCAGGTTAATTTTCAATCTACAGGTAAGTTAATTGGAGACTTAAGAATTCCGACACTGATTGTGCAGGAAGGTGGATACAAAAGTCAATCTTTAGGGTCGAACGCCAGGGCATTTTTCACGGGATTTCACCAGGCATTCAGCAACTAATGAATTCAAGGATGTGTAGAGACGCACGGCCGTGCCTCTCTACATCATGAAATTACGCATCCGGTGTATGCAACAATTTTTCGATGTCCTTCAATTTGCCAAACAAGACGACCAGGTCGCCTGACTGCAGTCGCTGGTTAGCGGATGGCAGACCAAGTGATTTCTTCTTTAGCTGAACATGGCCGAATATCGATTTTGATTCTTCGGTTTTAATGATTGTTAGAACCAGCAACGAATGTGTGTTCGTAAAATCAACTTCACTCAACAACATCCCATCATACCGGTCGGGCAGACGTGCTTCAATAATTTTATAATCGTCAGTTACATCAAAGGAATTGCTGAGGCCCGAAAACAGGATGCTGTCTGCAAACCGCGATGCGGCATCATACTCAGGCTGGAGGATGAGATCGACGCCAAGCGCTTCGATTACTTTGTGATGCAGCGGGTTTATGGCCCTGCTCACGATTTTTTTGACGCCTGCCTGTTTCAGCAGGGCTGTCACCATGATAGATGCCCCAAAGTCTTCTCCGATTGTGACAATGGCATAGTCACACTCTTTTAACGGTAGTGTTGAAAGTGCCTGTTCGCTGGTGCTGTCAAGACAGATGGTCTGGGTGATCAAATCTTTATAAATTTCAACCTTTTCCTTCTTTTCGTCGATGCCAATCACTTCGTGACCCATTGAGGTGAGCCTGACTGCAAGTGATGAACCAAAATTACCAAGGCCAATAACAATGAATTTCATATGTGAGTAATTAGTTTTTTTTAACATTATTTCTTCAACCGTGCACGAATAAATATTTTGAAAATTTCATTGAACAGCAACGGAACCAATCCTAACGAAATGGCTATTATCCAACCTTCAAAATCAAGCATTTGCAAATGAAATGCTTTTTGCATCACAGGAATTTCTATTACAATCAATTGAAGAATCACACCCAATACAATGGCTCCTATCAGATATTTATTGGAAAAAACTCCAATCTGAAAAATTGATTTTGAACTATTCCTAACAGCAAGGGAGTAGAACAGCTGGCACATCACCAATACCATAAAAGCCATAGTACGGGCATATTCCACGGTACTTTCGGGGACAGATTCGGCAAACGGGCTGTATCCATGTTCATAATACCCAAACCAGAAGGCTAAAATTGTCAATATTCCAATTAAAACACCACCAAGAATAACATGAAGACCTGCACCCCCGGCAAAAAAACTCTCTTTTGCGTCACGTGGTTTTTCTTTCATCACATCGGGGTTTCCGGGATCCATGCCCAGCGCAATTGCCGGGAAGGAGTCTGTGATAAGGTTGATCCATAAGAGTTGAGTGGCAATTAGTGGGGCTTGCAGACCCAAAAGCAAAGTTACAAACATCGTGATAACTTCTCCCAGATTACATGTTAGAAGAAATATAACCGATTTTTTAATGTTATTGTAAATATTTCGGCCTTGTTCGATCGCAGAAACAATTGTTGAAAAATTATCATCCATGAGGATCATATCCGAGGCTCCTTTTGCAACATCGGTACCGGTAATTCCCATTGCAACACCGATATCAGCCGCATTTAGAGAGGGGGCGTCGTTAACCCCGTCACCTGTCATGGATACAATATTACCATGTGACTTAAGCGCGTGAACAATTTTCACTTTATGCTCCGGCGAAACTCGTGCAAATACCCTGTACCCTATAACTTTTTCGATGAATTCCTTATCTGAAAAATCATCCATCTCCTTACCTGTAATTGCCTGATCAATGTTTTCGGCCATTCCCAGTTCATAGGCAATGGCGAAGGCCGTGTTTTTATGATCGCCGGTAATCATCATCGATGTAATCCCGGCGCCTTTCGCTAATAGAATAGACGCCTTCACTTCTGGTCGTGGCGGATCGATCATTCCGACGAGCCCGGCAAAGATCAGGTCTTTCTCCATCTCAGAAGCTTCAATGACCGTATTTGTCGGTTTATAAGCCACTGCAAGTGTCCGGAGTGCATTGTTCGACATCTTATCGGTTGCAATTTGGTACCTTTTTCTGTGTGCTTCTGTAAACGGAACTACCTCTCCCTTCTCTAAAACATGCGTTGAAATATCGATCAGGTTTCCGATTGCCCCTTTCGTATAAACGGTATACTTTCCGTTTTCTTCCGTCAGTGTCGACATTAATTTACGGTCGGAATTGAATGAATATTCACCGGCACGTTTGTTATTGGCATTCAATTCTTTTCTGTCAATTCCCAGATCATCGCCTAAAAGCAACAACGCAATTTCTGTTGGGTCGCCTGTTCCATGTCCGTTTTCGAAAGTTGCATCGGAACTTAGGATCATGGCTTTTGCAAGTAATATCACATCATCGGTGGCACTGTTTTTATTATTCCGTTCAACGACCATTTCCCCCTCCAGGTTGAAATAGGTTGTTACAGTCATCTTGTTTTGGGTTAAGGTTCCCGTTTTATCGGAGCAGATAATATTGACAGAACCGAGCGTTTCAACAGCGGGTAACTTTTTAATAATAGCTTTCTTCTTCGACATACTGGTTACGCCAATGGAAAGCACAACTGCTACAATGGCTGCGAGACCTTCGGGTATGGCCGCCACCGCCAGCGAAACTGACAGAATAAACATATCTGCCAGATCGCGACCTTGTAATAAGGCGATGATAAAAATAATAATACAGATTCCGATGGCATACTTTCCAAGGGTTTTCCCTAACTGATCTAACCTGATTTCCAAAGGTGTTTTCGCCTTTTCTTCCGTGTTGATGAGATTTGCTATTTTACCAACTTCGGTATTCATGCCCGTTTCAATCACTACACCTACCCCTCTTCCACTGGTTACGAGGGTCGACATAAAAGCAATGTTCGCTCTGTCTCCCAACGGAGTTTTAGGATCGCTGAGAAGAAGCGATGCATCTTTACTGGCAGGAACAGACTCACCCGTCAGTGCAGATTCCTCTATCTGAAGATTGGCCGACTCAATTAAACGAATATCCGCAGCTATGATCCGTCCGGCATCAAGAATCAAAATATCACCGGGCACAACTTCATGGGAATTCACCTCTTTAACTTCCCCGTTTCTGCGGACAAGCGCCTTTGGAAATGACATTTTCTGAAGCGCTTCAATCGCTTTGCCTGCTTTAACTTCCTGAATTACCCCAAGAACCGCATTTGTAATGATAACGAGGATGATGATTGTTGCATCAATGTACTCACCCATAAACAGCGTAATAATTACAGCTGCAAATAAGATATAAATAAGCCATTCCTGAAGTTGGGCAACGAACATTTGGAATAGGTTCTTCTTCTTTTTACCCAGCAGCCTGTTTGCACCATATTGACCCAATCTGGCTTTTGCTTCATCTGCTGAAAGGCCCTGCGCCTGATCAACATTAATTTCTTTAAGTACTTCTTCTGTTGATTTGGAAAACCACATTCTTACAAGTATAAATAATTTAAAGTCGCTTTCTGTATCTGGTTTGCGTTCTATCCGGATTTTTCTGCCATACAATATCAGGCAAAAATAGGCGAACTCCGGGACAGAATTGTTACACAATTCGGATGCAGATTTACATGATTCATAGATTTGTTCTGATCCGCTGTTTTCGGTACCTTTTAACTTTCACAAATTTCATACTTATAAAATTTGTTTTTTAGTTGATCATTACATCTTCCGTAGGATAGTTGTATTCGTAGTTTCGCATTTTCCTGAACAGACCTACCAGGATCGTAAGTGTCCCGACACGCCCGAGGAACATCGTAACAATCAGTACCCATTTCCCTGTCAACGACAATTGTGAAGTAATCCCCAGCGACAATCCTACCGTACCTAAAGCCGAAATCACTTCAAAGATAATTTTAGTGAGATCTAAATCAGGATCCGAAATTGTGATCATCAGCACTGACAATCCAATGACAAAGAACGACAGGAAGATCACCGAAAAGGCCCTTCTCCCCGATTCGTTGGTCAGTTCGCGGCCAAAAACTTCCGTGCGGTCTTTCCCTTTTGCCATGCTCACAAAGTTCAGTATCGCTACGGCAAAAGTGGTTGTCTTGATTCCGCCCCCCGTTGAAGCGGGTGAAGCGCCAACCCACATCAGGAAGAAATAGACCAAAATAGTTGCCGGTGCGAGCATCGACATATCAACCGAATTAAATCCGGCAGTTCTTGTGGTTACAGATCCGAAAAATGCACCTGCCACTTTCCCGCCCCACGAAAGTCCTTTAAGGGAATGATCGTATTCCGAAAACATAAAGAAGACAAATCCACCAGCCAGCAGAAGTAGCGTTGTGATCACGACTAACCGCGTATTTGCATTGATAATCTTGGGCGTATGAACATATTTTGACCCTCGGATGAACTGCTTGTACTTATTCTTAATCAAATGGTTTAACAGGCGATAATAGTTAAGAACGATGGGAAATCCCAATCCTCCCAAAATAATCAACACACCAATGATATAATGAAGGTTGTAATTATTCCTGAACCCAGGTTCGTAAAGATTTCCCGAAAGCGTTGAAAAACCGGCATTGCAAAAGGCCGAAATTGAATGAAAAACTGAAAAGCCAAGAACGTTTAAACGGCCGTTAAATAAAGAGAGATCGAGTGTCGAATAAATAATCAAAGCTCCGATTGCCTCAATGGAGAACGTGATCGCAATGATCTTTAAGAGGGTATTAAATATTTCGCCTAACTTCTCCTCATTAATCAGGTCTTTCAGCAGAAACTCGTTGCCAAAACTCGCTCCGCCCCGGAAGAAATAACCAAAAAAGCTTGTAAATGTCATGATTCCCAGTCCGCCTATCTGTATCAGAATGATGATGAAGATCTGGCCCAACGGGGTAAAATAGGTGGCAGTATCGACCACGATCAGGCCGGTGACACAAACGGCGCTTGTCGAAGTAAAGAACGCATCTGTAAACCCGATTCCGGAATAGGTCGCATTGGGCAGCAACAACAGTCCCGTACCTAAAAGAATGATAAAAATGAAACTGAATGCAAAAAGGAGCCCGGGATTCGTATTGCGGTTATTAAAGCTAAGTGAGCTGGTGGAGATTTCAACAATCAGGGAAATGATGAGGATTGTATGGACAGCCAGACTGCGGTTAAGAAAATGGTGAAGTGCTGTCTGCGACCAATCAATACCGGTATAACCCGTTCGGGCCTCAAGAATCAGTAAAAGAACCGGCACGATTGCCAGTTCGGCAATCCGGAACTTGAGCTGACCATCCTTCCATTTTTTGATGTACACCCCTGCCAGTGCACTAAAAATAATAATCCAGAGGATGACATTGAATAAATGCTGGATAACAAGCAATTCATCCGCCACATGCGTGTACCCGATGTGATAGATAAAGATGAGGAACCCGGCAAGTGCTGCCAGAATACCGATCGCATCCAGAAAACCCATAAACTGCTTGCGCTTACGGTTGAAAAAATCAATAATCCTGATTATCCTGATCCTTGAAGGCATGAAATCTTTGAATGATATAAGTCAATATACAAAGTAAGCGATAATTTTTGCAACACCGCGTGCGGCAGAGACAAGGCGTTTGTAGAAACAAGGCGTTTGTAGAGACAAGGCATGCCTTGTCTCTACAAACGCCGCAATTGCATGAACAATTATCAGGGAAAATATAGGTAAATAGGATTGAAATGAATAACAATCTGCTGAATGGAAGGCTTAAGGTCCCCGATGTCAAACCTGCGCCAACTGTGCATTAAGCAAGTGTGAAGTCTTCATCAAAAGTGAAGGCTTCACTTTTTTCAAATAACTTGTCATTCAGCATTCCAAAAAGATTTTTCGAATTCCTGCTATTTAAAAGACATCGGCAGATATCGCTGAATGTAAATATTATTGAAAAAAAAGTTACCTTGCTAAACAATTTAAAACGCGATACTTCCTAATAAGTGTATGAACTAAATGAAATATTCATTGTTATTGATTCAATAAAGATTTATATAAAATGCCGCAAGATTATATACCTGTTTTAATTCAGACGTTTGTTGTTCTGGGCTTCGTGATTACCACAATGGTTCTGACCCATTTCCTTGGTCCCAAAAGATCATCACTTGCCAAACTTGAAAATTTTGAGTGTGGTATCGAAGGAATGGGAAATGCCAGAAGTCCATTCTCGGTTAAATATTTCCTGATCGCGATTCTGTTTGTCCTTTTCGATGTGGAGGTTATATTTATGTATCCATGGGCAGTTAATTTTAAAGAACTTGGTAAAGAAGGTTTTCTTGATATGTTATTATTTATGACCCTTCTGCTTGCGGGTTTTATTTATATCATTCTGAAAGGCGCTTTGAAATGGGATAAGCGTTAATGTGTGTTATAAATACTGATAGTCATGTCTGAAAATCAAAAACAAATAGATAAGCCAACCGTAGCCGAACCACCCGAAGGTGTTTCAGGTCAGGGATTTTTTGCCACCTCGTTTGAAAAAGCGGTTGGACTGGCACGAAAAAATTCGCTGTGGCCATTGCCTTTTGCCACATCGTGTTGCGGTATCGAATTTATGGCGACGATGGGTGCTCATTACGACCTTGCACGGTTTGGTTCAGAGCGGTTAAGCTTTTCGCCCCGGCAAAGCGACCTGCTGATGGTGATGGGAACGGTTGCGAAGAAAATGGGGCCTGTATTACGTGAAGTCTACATACAAATGGCAGAACCTAAATGGGTGATTGCTGTTGGTGCTTGTGCCTCCAGCGGAGGTATTTTCGATACATACAGCGTTATGCAGGGAATTGACCGCGTAATTCCTGTCGATGTATATGTCCCGGGCTGTCCGCCGCGTCCTGAACAGATTATTGACGGTCTGATGAAAATACAGGAATTGGCCGGTAATGAATCGCTTAGGCGGAGACATTCGCAGGAATATGAGGATTTAATGAAAAAATACGATATTGAATAACGTGCAGAAGGGTTTTGATTCACCCGAAATTGTTGTGCGAATAGTTCGAACCATATAAAATATAATTTAGTGTTCCCAATCATTCCAGAAAGAAACCAGTTGGTTGTTACGAAGCTTATTGACAATTTCGGTGAAGCCATTGAAAGTCATGAACTTTTAAAAGACATGCTTTGCATCACGGTTCCGAAAGAGGTTATTCACGAGGTCCTGCTTTTCCTTCGCGATGAAAAGGAGATGCAATTCAACTTTTTAACAACGTTGTGCGGAATGCATTACCCCGAAAAAGAACAACTCGGCGTCGTATATCACCTGCATAGTTTCGTGAACAACCACAGGATCAGGATCAAAACATCGACTGATATTAAGAACCCTGTAATCCCCACAGCAACCATACTCTGGCCTGCGGCGAACTGGATGGAGCGTGAAACGTACGATTTCTACGGTATCCTTTTCGAAGGTCATCCGAACCTGGTACGTATCCTGAATATGGAAGATATGACCGACTTCCCGATGCGAAAAGAGTTCCCGCTCGAAGACCAGACCCGCGAGGATAAGGATGATTCGATGTTTGGGAGATAATTTTTAGATTTTAGATTTAAGATTTATGTTTTAAGTGAAGTATGAAGAATTGCCACGGGTTTTATCCCGGGGATTAGATACAAGAATACAATTTTACAGATATACAGTATACCATAAATGGCAATAGACTTTGATACTGATTATTGGGACAAAGATGTAGTCAGACCGGAAGAACCGAAAGAGTACAATACCCTGAATGTTGGCCCCACACATCCTGCAACACATGGCGTATTCCAGAATGTGATGCTGATGGACGGTGAGTTTATTGTAAGTACGGAACAGACAATCGGCTACATACACCGTGCGTTCGAGAAAATTGCCGAGCGCAGGCCTTTTTACCAGATCACCCCGCTTACCGACAGGTTGAATTACTGTTCATCCCCGATCAATAACATGGGGTGGCACATGACCGTCGAGAAATTGCTGGGGATCGAAACACCCAAACGTGTCGATTACCTTCGCATTGTAATTATGGAGCTTGCCCGGATTGCCGATCACATCATCTGCAACAGCGTAATCGGCGTCGACAGTGGTGCGCTGACCGGGTTCACCTATATTTTTCAGGACCGGGAATATATTTACGAGATCTACGAAGAGATCTGCGGGGCGCGGCTCACCACGAATATGGGGAGAATTGGCGGGTTCGAACGCAATTTCAGCGACAAAGCCTGGACGAAAATCCGCCATTTCCTGAAGACATTTCCTGCACATCTTAAAGAATTCGAGACGCTGCTGGCAAGGAATCGTATTTTTATGGATCGCACGATCAATGTCGGGCCTTTCCCTGCCGACCGTGCGCTTGCCTACGGATTTACAGGCCCGAATCTGCGTGCCTGTGGTGTCGATTACGACGTCAGGGTGATGAATCCCTATTGTTCTTACGAAGAGTTCGACTTTATTGTCCCGATCGGCCAGAATGGCGATACCTACGACCGGTTCATGGTCAGGCAGGAAGAGATGAAACAAAGTATGCACATCATTGAGCAGGCAATCGCCAAACTTGATAAGATGGAGGATAAAGAGACCTATTTTGCGAGCGATCCGCGCTTTGTACTTCCTCCCAAAGAGAAAGTATACAACAACATGGAGGCACTGATCTGGCATTTCAAGATTGTGATGGGCGAAACCGACATTCCTGTGGGTGAAGTTTACCATTGTGTTGAAGCGGCTAACGG
>Ga0209724_1002435_pt1 | contig 15898 bp, 6 predicted proteins | sample grotaG_FD_184143 | JGI IMG/M metagenome (GOLD analysis project Ga0209724, IMG submission 184143) | Glacier valley bacterial and archeal communities from Borup Fiord, Nunavut, Canada, to study Microbial Dark Matter (Phase II) -... | ecosystem: Environmental > Aquatic > Freshwater > Ice > Glacier ...
GAGGATGTAAGCAACACAAACTGGTAGATAATAATAAAGATGGTATAATTCCGAACCAGTACATTGTATTTATGAGTGATGCTTTTGAGCAACCGGTAATCAAGAGTCGCATTAATGATGCTGACAGAGAAAAACAGAAAGAAAAAAATAACGCGGCAAGGGATACGAAAGAAAAAAATGTGGTGAAGTATTTAAAAAGCAAGGGGATTGATGGAGCAAAATTAAAGACTTTATTTGCCGATATACGGGTAGGTGCTGTGGTAAATATGAGCGAAGCGGAAGCCGAAATTGTTATTGCAGACAAAGCTAATGTTGATACGGTTATACAAGATGTAACCATTCAAATAAATCCCATTCAGCAAACTGACCCTTCTATAAACATTAATCCCATTCAACAATGGGAATCTCCTGTAGTTCCGGCAGCTCAAATAAATCCTATTCAGCAATCCGATGCATCACAACTTCGTTACGATATTGATCCAGCCAATCATGAAACCAAAGCGTTGTTAATGGCTGGCGGCTTTACAAATGGTACCGGTAGAACAACAGTACTGTGGTTTTTAGATACCGGAATTGATCCCGCTAACCCTTATTTAAATGTGAACGCTGCACTCGGTGCTTCATTTATTGTTTCGGAACCCACCACGCAAGATTTTTACGGACATGGAACTTTCTGTGCCGGTGTGGCGGCAGGCAAACCAATTGGTATTGCACCACAAATACATATTGGCGTTGCAGAAGGGGCAACTGTGGTACCGGTTAAAGTATTGGATAAAACCGGTACAGGATCATGGGGCTCTGTTATTGCCGGACTGAATTATGTTGCCAAGGTTAGCCATGCCGGAGATGTAGTTAATTTAAGCCTTGGAGCTTACGACGCAGGAAATCAGGAGTGCTATTTTCCAGGGTTGACTCGTGCCATTAATAATGTTACCTCCAACGGCGTATTTGTAACCTTATCAGCTGGCAACGATGCCGGTAATGCACAATGTAACCGGCCCGGATGTATAAATGGAACAAATATATTTACAGCCTCGTCTATTAATGCAGATAAAACCTGTGCTCCTTATGCCAATTTTGGGCCGTCGGTTGATTATGTAACCGTAGGGTCACGGGTCTTCTCCTTATGGATTGGCAATTCCTTTATAATGGCTTCCGGCACATCAATATCGAGTGCTGTATTGGCTGGGATTATTTATGCAAGAGCTGCGCCGCCGGCATCAGGTGGTACAGTTTCCTGCATGACGCCACCGGTTACCATTGCGGTTCGTTAAAAAGTAATTGATGTTAAAACCAAAGAGCCATCTTTTAAAGGATGGTTCTTTTTTGTGAAGCTTGTAGTAGAGGTTGTCAACAGAATCTTGACACACCACCAAACAACTGTTGAAAAAGATTGCCGCATCTCTCTGCGGCAAATAACTTCTTTACGGAGAAAAGAAATGCATAAAAACTTGCTGCCGGGTATTTAAACAACAAAATAGATCAGCCTTATTTACTTTACTTTTTTAGAAGCTGTTTGAGTAATTTATTTTTACTTTATTTGGCTAAAGCCGGCTACCTTAAGCTTTATTACCACGCCTTCAAAGTGGTGATAATATAATACAAATGCACGCAGCTTTAGCCAAATTGTATTTGTGTTTTATTAATTCAAACAGCTTCTTAAGATTTCTGATTTACTTTACACTTATAACTGATCTGCCTTAACCCTCATTTCACTGACCTCCTTTTTTACGGTATTGATCATTTGTTTAAACCTTGGGTCGGTATTAATTTTTTCGAACCAGGGGTTTGTTTCTGCAAGTCCGTACTCCAGCCATTTTACATCAACGGCTTTTTGCATCCACAAAAGGGCTTCTTCCTTTTTTCCCTGTACGGCTAGTATCGCTGCTACTCCTATTCTAAATTCATCATCCTGTTTGCCTTTTTTTATTTCATCCAAAAACAATGATAAAGATCTGGATAAAAGAATTTCAGCATCAATTTTATGGCCTTCTTTTAATAAAATAGCACCAAGACCTATGGGAGCAAAAGTGCTTGCATCAGTGTTGAGCGATGTATTCATATCAACTGCTTTTTGAAAATAGATTTTTGCTTTCGGTATGTCGCCTGCCTGCAAACAAACCAATGCAGCTTCTTCATACGAACTGTAAATGGTAGTATCTGAAGCAATGATGGAAGGCACCAATTGCATGGCTTGTTCTTTCTTACCTTCCTGCAAATAAGTAAAGGCAAGCTCACGGTAACTGTCTTTAAAAGGTTTTAGTTCAAGCGATTTATTGAACCACAGCTCGGCATTTTCAAAGTCACCTAACAGGCGATAAATCCACCCAATTATTTGGAAAGGAATATTGTTTTTCGGATTAAGGGCTGTAGCTTTTTTCTCCCACCGCAGCGCCTCTGGCAAATCGCCCCTCAAAAAATAACTTACTCCAAGATTGCCTACCGCAGGTGAGTAATTAGGGTTAAACCTAACAGCTGTTTGCAACAATTTAAATCCTTTGTCGTATTGCGAATCGTAGTTGTAAGCATTGGCCAATGCCTTGTTGGCTTCAGAAGAAGTACTGTCGAGTGCAATGGCTTTGTTGGCCGCATTTTTACTGGAGTCTATCCATGATTTATCAAAACCAAAACGGCCATACTTCTGGCTGTAAGCATCACCCAATCCTGCCCATGCAAGCACGTAATTTTTATCCAGTTGCAGTGCTTTTTTAAATAACACTACAGCCTTTTCATTTTCTTCCTTTTTATAATGTAAATAAGCCTCTCTCCCTTTTAAGTAATACTCATAAGCTGTAAGATTATCGGTGGGAATCTTTACAATCCTTGCTCTTTCTTCCGGAGAAAGTCTTGCTTTTAAAACGGCTGCAATGTTCTGTGCAATCTCACTTTGTATTTCAAATACTTTGGCATAATCCCGTTCGTAAGTTTCAGTCCATAAACTTCTGCCAGATGAAGCATCTACCAGCTGAACAAAAATGCGAATCTTATCTTCATTGCGGCGAACACTCCCTTCCAATATAGAACCTGCATTTAGTTCACGTCCTATTTCCTGAACAGATTTTTTACTGTTTTTAAACAAGGCCATGGTTGAGTTAGAAATCACATTCAGTTCGCTGATTCTTGAAATTTGTGTCAGTATATCTTCTGTGATACCATCGCTAAAAAATTCACTTTCCGGATCATTGTTCATGTTTTGCATTGGCATAACTGCCACAGATCTCATAAGTGCCGAACTACCTGTATTTGCTAGTTTAAGATAACCGGCAACAAATGCTACTGCAATCAGAAGGCATATAAATAACAAAAGGATATTTTTTCTTGAAAAAAAACCTTTATCAACAATAGCAATTCCTTTACCTTCTATTTCATTTTTATTGGGAACCAGTATACCGGGGTTGGCAACGGCAAATAATTCAACCGGTTCTTTAATGTTTTTAAACTGGTAGCGGCCCAGCGATACTGTTGAAATATCCGGTTGGTTTTTTATTTCGTCATTAATTTTACCTGATAAAAATATGCCTCCTGCAACAGCGAAGGATTCTACCCTTGACGCTACATTTACACCCTCCCCATAAATCTCGTTTTCTTCCAGCAATACATCTCCTGAATGAATGCCAATCCTTACCGGTATCATCGGTTCTTCCCTCATGGTAAGCTGAATGTTTATGGCTGCCTGCACTGCTTCTATGGCACTGTTAAACATACACAGGCTGCCATCGCCGGCAAATTTTACCACACGGCCATGATGTTTTGATACCTGCTGATTTATTGATGAAAACATCTTCTCCCTCACCAACGTTGCCGCTTGCTCATTGTCCTCCATTAACTTAGAAAAGTCTTTGATGTCGGTAAACATGATTGCCGCTAATTGTCTTGTTTGGGCCATTTTTGTTCTGATAAAAGATGTTCTTTAAAATTAGGCTTAATTATTAAAAAATCATAATGGTTAATACTGTTTATAAACATTCTTATATCTGGTAACTTCTCCGTTATTACTGTTATACTGGCCGCAGCTGCTTTATTTTATTCTTTTGCAATGCTCCCTTCCAGCGATGCTGCCACAAAAACGCAGATCATATCTTATAGCTAAATTATAATTTAAATGGTTTTTGTAACTATATTACTGAAGTTTTAATTTTATTGAAATTGCTTTTAAAACAGTATTGGCTTATGCAAGCTGTGCTACAGAAAATATTGTCGAAAAGAAATGACATTTTAACGGCGCTGTTTTAATAAATAGCAATCAACGGAAAAAGAGGTATAGCTTACTTTGTTTGTTTGTTTTTATTTTTTTATTTAATATTGACACTATAAAAGAGTAAATAACGCATATACCTGAATCTATTATGTGGTGCTCTTAAAAATTAAATGTTTACATTCATTTCAATAAATCTACTTACTATTAAACGCTACTATCTGCTCGTTGCAATGTTACCGCTTGTAATTGTTGCCTGTAATAACAAAGCCTCCATTCCTTTTCCTGCTGATGAAACGGGGTTTTCGCAACCTGTAAGCAAGCCATTTAAGTTTAGTGAACCACACCCCTTACAATGGATAGATATAAGTCCCGATAGTATTAAGCCGCCTACAACTATACCTTTAGATATTAATAAACTTCCTTCAAAGCCCTTTACCGTAAATGATTTTAAGCCACTGAAAAATCCAATTCAACAAAAAAAATTAGACTGGGATAATATTCCTGACAGTGCCATTAACCTGGATACCATTTCCGAAAAATCTTTCAGGATACAAAAATCAATACTGCCAAAACCGATAGTAACAAAAGCAGGCATTCCTACACTAATGCCTAATACCACTTCAGGTATCCTTCAGTTTAGTGAAGATGAGGGCTTACCGGGATCAATCATTACTGCTTCGCTGATAGACAAAAACGGTATGGTATGGTTAGCTACCAACAGGGGCTTGTGCAGGTACACCGGAGACAATTTATTTGTTTACTCGTTTTTAAATAAAACACCACAGGGAAGTGATTATTCCATTAGCCGCATCGCAGAGGATCATTCGGGAAAAATTTGGCTATCTACTTCGGGCGATGGTATTTATATACTTGACATTGATAACGGAATTTTATTTCATAACAATATTTATCCGTATGGGGCTGATATTATCTGCGACCATTTGGGGATGATTTGGTTAACATCTTATGCAAATGGATTGTATATTATCAACCCGCAAAAAGAAACAATAAAAAATATACTTCCCAATGATAAAAGAAATGAAAAAAATTTGGTACTAAGCCTTATAGAAGATCAATACCACAACATATGGATGGGTAGCACTGGTCATATCTCCATCCTTGATTCAAGCAGGCAAAAAATAAAAAAAATAACCCGCAAACAGGGACTTGACATCAACTACCCAATCAATTTTTTTGAAGACAGCAAAGGTGATATGTGGACGAGTTCTTTTGCAAGAGAAATAAATTTTGTTTCACTTAAAAACAAAACAATAACTACCATCAATGCCAATAACGGTTTTACCGGCATGGGGCTGGCATTTACAGAAGACAGTAACGGCGGTATCTGGGCCATACAGAAGGATACTATTTTTATATTTAATCAACAAAGAAATGCCGTCAAAAATTTAATTATAAATGTAAAAATTATAGACCCCCAAACAGGCAACAGGGGCACTTTTTTTTCAGATAAACATGGTAATATGTGGGTAGGCTCTGTAGATAAGGGCGTTCTTCTAATTGATTCAAAAGGCCCTTTGCCAGAAAACGTGGATAGTAAAAATGGATTAATAGATAATAATGTATGGGGGCTTATGGAAGATAAAAATGATAATATCTGGATATCAACCCACCGGGGATTAAATATTTATGATCCGCACAAAAACCGATTGCTATTATTGTCAACTAAACAAGGTCTTGGAGATGACGATGTAAGAAGGATAAATGAGTTTGATAAGGACAATATATTTGTTTCAACCGTATCAGGCTTTTCTATTATCAATACGCTTAAAAAAACACTCGCTAACTATGGTAAAGAACAGCATTTATCAAAATACAATTTGATGAACAGTGTAAAAGACGATAAAAATCAATTGTGGTTAGGTTCACTCAACGGAATAGCAATATATGATATAAGCAAAAACTATCTGAAAGTAATAAATAAATCAACTGGGCTTTTATCGAATACTATATGGGATATGCAAGTTGACCTGCATGGGAATTTTTGGGTCGGAACTGATAGTGGTATCGTCATTATAAATCCTGTAAACAATACGTTACAGTATTTACGTGAATCGGAAGGCTTGTGCAATAATATTATACAAAAAATGGTAGTCCGTAAAAATGGGGAGATATGGGTGGCTACGCAAAAAGGCATCTCAATAGTAGACCCCGAAAAATATACTATTATAAACCTCAGTGCAAAAGAAGGGTTGGTACCGGAAACAATTTACGACCTGATAGAGCAAAATAATAAATTATATGCGGGGTCATCTGACGGGCTGATTATTATAACAAAACCTGATTCTAATAAAATAGAAAAAAATAAGTGGAACATCGTTAACTATGGTAAAAGAGAAGGTTTTCCTTACAACGATTATAATCAAAACACAGGTATGGCTGCTAAAAATGGACAAACCTGGTGGGGTATTACGCCTGTACTTACCATTGTTACACAACAGCCGGCAGCAGATACTATTGCACCAAATGTATACCTCACCCGTATCACCATAATGGATCAGAACCCTTCCTTTCTTTCCTATAACACATTAAATAATCAGTTAAAAAATAACGATACATTATGGGACGTTTCAAAAAAGAAATATTATGTAAAAAATAGCCTGCCAAAAGATTCCGGATATCTGCAGAGTAATAATATTGAATGGGATAGTATTACATCACTTTTTAAATTACCGGTTGGCTTATCGTTACCCCATAATCAAAATGCCATTAATTTTTCATTTACAAATAATGAAATTAAAGGAAGGGAAAAAATTGTTTATTGTTATATACTGGAAGGCGCAGATAAAAAATGGTCTGACATTTACGGAAGGCCTTCTTCAAAAAATTATTATAATCTTTCTCCCGGTAAATACACCTTCAAAGTAGTAACAAAAGGTTTCAATGGTTTATGGAGCAAACCTGCCGAATTAAATTTTACCATCCGTTCGCCCTGGTGGCAAACATGGTGGGCTTTTTTATTATATACAATGCTTGCTGCATTTATTATTAGTACTTACGCCCGTTACAGGTCTCGTCAATTACAGCTAAAAAATATTGATCTTGAAAATAAAATAAAGCAACGTACCGCTGAACTCACCCGGTCGCTGGATGATTTAAAATCAACACAGGCACAATTGGTGCAAGCTGAAAAGATGGCCTCTCTTGGGGAACTTACTGCCGGCATTGCACATGAAATTCAAAACCCATTAAACTTTGTAAATAATTTTAGTGAAGTAAATAAAGAATTGTTGGTGGAAATGAAAGATGAAATGGATAAAGGAAATATGGAGGATGCAAAAGCAATTGCCAATGATGTAATTGACAACGAAGAAAAAATAAATCATCATGGTAAAAGAGCTGACGCCATCGTAAAAGGAATGCTGGAACACAGCCGCAGTAATAGTGGACAAAAGGAGCCTGCTGATATTAATGCACTGGCAGATGAATATTTGCGGCTCTCCTATCATGGTCTTCGTGCAAAAGACAAATCTTTCAATGCCACAATGAAAACAGATTTTGATAATCAAATTGGCAATATCAATATTGTTTCGCAGGATATCGGAAGGGTATTGCTTAATTTAATTAACAATGCTTTTTATGCAGTAAATGAAAAAAAGAAAAGCAGCCCCCAAACTCCTGAAGGGGAGAAAGGTACAGCTTTAGAAAATTACCAGCCAACAGTAACCTTAACAACCCGAAGGCTCAACTCCACTTCAGCAGATGGGGATAAAGTTTTTATTTCAGTAAAAGATAACGGAAACGGAATTCCCCAAAAAATAGTTGATAAAATATTTCAGCCATTCTTTACTACAAAACCAACAGGGCAGGGAACTGGACTGGGGTTGAGTTTGAGCTATGATATTATTAAAGCACATGGCGGAACGATAAATGTAGATACCGGTGAGGGGAAATTTACAGAGTTTGTAATTCAGTTACCACTGGTATAACCAGTTTGCAATGGCGAAACAAAAAAGATAAATTACTCACCAAATACAGCTAATTTACTATTTTAGTATACATGTTATCAAGCTGGCAAAGATGTATCTTACTATGTGCTATTGTTGCTTATCTTCCTTCAGCATTTTCATCATTCATGCCGGTTATGCAAAATAGCCCCGCAAATCTTTAGCAGCATTCAAGGAAATTTTTTATTTTGTCTATACAGCATAGCGACTGCTAAAACATATTATTTAACTAAATGGGGCCTTTTTTCAAATTCCAGCACAGCCTTATACAACTTTGAAAGCATCTGAACTTCCACATCAGCCAAATCTTGTCTATAAGTACTATTTGCTTTTGATTGAATGAATGTAAAAACTGCATTGATGTTGGGTTCCCCAATCCTGTCATATTTAAAACCTTGGGGCAAGAGATCATCTCATTATTGTGGCTGCTAAATTGGTGTCTGAACCATGATTTATTTGATTCTTATGATTGATTGCTTTGTAATAATATTTTTTCCTGGCATCAGTCAATCACAAAAATTATAGCTCAGTATGTCTTAGTAACCTGCCAGCATTGTAAACCTTCCCACAAAACCATAGCACCAAGGCAGTTCCTTATAAAAGTATAAAACGAAATAAATATTCTTAATCACTATTAAACCCAAAATAAATATTATACTTTACCCTCTAACCTAATAAAACATAAAAAATAAAGATGAGAAAATTTAAAAAGTCTTTTGGAAGACTATTAATAATCCTCTTATTAATTGTACTTTCAGCAGTTGGTTATATCAAAGCTTTTTTACCAAATGTTGGCGCTGCTCCGGTAATGAAGATTGAGCAAACACCCGAACGGGTTGCACGGGGCGAATACCTTGCCAACCATGTAACCATTTGCATTGATTGTCATTCAAACCGAGACTGGACAAAGTTTTCTGGACCTCCACTAGAAGGAACGCACGGAAAAGGTGGTGAAGTATTTGATGAAAAATTTGGTTTTCCCGGAACTTACTATGCTAAAAATATTACACCGGAAGGTATCAGCCGATACACTGATGGTGAGCTTTTCAGGGTAATTACAACTGGTGTTACTAAAGAAGGTAAAGCTATTTTTCCGGTGATGCCCTATTCTTATTATGGACGGATGGATGAAGAAGATATCAAAAGTGTGATTGCCTATATCCGAACATTAAAGCCCATCCAAAATGCGGTGTCGCAGGCAAGCTCCGACTTTCCTATGAATATCCTTATCAATACAATTCCACAAAAAGCTGAACTAACAAAAATACCTGCTAAAACAGATGTAGTAAATTATGGAAAATATATAGTGAATGCTGCCGCATGTAAAGAATGCCACACACAATTTGCTAAAGGCAAACTGGTAGCTGGTACTGAGTTTGGCGGAGGAAGGGAATTCCCATTTCCTGATGGAAGTAAAGTTCGCTCGGGTAACATAACCCCTGACAATGCAACTGGAATTGGCAACTGGACTGAAGAGACGTTTATTGCTTTGTTCCATGCCCGTTCTGACTCAGCCACACTTGCTACTAAATTAAAGCCAGGAGAATTTAACAGTCTAATGCCCTGGACCATGTATGGCAAGATGCATGATGAAGACCTTAAAGCTATTTATGCATATTTAAAAACTATTGTGCCCTTAAATAATAAAGTACAAAAATATTCGCCTGCTGTAGCAGCAAAATAATATAATACAAAATAAAAAAGAGAGCCGTTAAAATAACTGCTCTCTTTTTGTTTTAAAGGTCCTGTGTTACCCAATATTTTTGCCGGGCCAAAGTTGCTGCAGACTATTAGCCAACGAACCTTGAAGCAAATTACTGTTACACTTTTGTATCGTCATATTCCTGATCAGCTTCGTCTTTATTAGACCAGTCTCTCAGTGCATCTTTAATTTTTTGTACAACCGTTTTATGTTCTTCCTTGTTTACAGGAGTTTTTTGTGCATCTTCCTGTTTATCCTCCTTATTATCTGAAGCAATATTACCGCTTTCATTTTCGCCACCGGGGCTGTAAATGATTTTTATAAAATTTTTCATTGTATGATTTTTAAAAGTTAAAAGAAAACTTGTTGCATTAAATTTTGCTTTTAAATTTAACGAATAAAATCCAAAGACACAAGCAGTGGTTTTCTGGGATGCATTTCAAATTGTCACAGACTCCAGGGTTGCCACCCTTTCGAAAGCTACTGCTAAATGGGAATAATCCTACAAAAGGTTGGCAACCCTTTCGACAATTTGAATTACACCCGTTTCCTGTGTGCAACCAAAATGCGGTAAAATTTTGAAATTTATATTTTGGGATTATTTTTTACTATCAATAATAAAAACCTGCTTTAAGTGATGAATCTTTTAGTTGTAATTTCCATAACTTATATTTTATTGAAGATAATTAAAATAGCGGCTTTACATTTACGCAACAATTATATCAATAAAAACATGAAATGCATTTACAGTAACATTGCTTTTTTATTTTTTATAGTTTGTACAGTTCAGGCACAAGTTATAACATCAGGCAACCCAATTATTAAAGGTTGGTATGCAGATCCCGAAGCAGCTATATTTAATAGCCGTTACTGGATATATCCCACCTATTCGGAGAAATATGAGCAACAGGTTTTCTTTGATGCTTTTTCGTCTGGTGACCTGGTGCATTGGAAAACACATGCTCATATTTTGGATACAGCAGCCGTTAAGTGGGCAAAACGTGCCATGTGGGCTCCTGCCATTGTTGAAAAAGATAAAAAATATTATTTCTTTTTTGCAGCCAATGACATACAAAACAACAACGAGTACGGCGGTATTGGTATTGCTGTTTCAGATAAACCTGAAGGACCCTTTAAAGACTATTTGGGCAAACCATTAATCGATAAATTTTACAATGGTGCTCAGCCGATAGACCAGTTTGTATTTAAAGACCTGGATGGCCAATACTACATTATTTATGGTGGCTGGCAGCATTGCAATATTGCCCGGTTAAGAAATGATTTTAAAGGCATTGTTCCTTTTGATGATGGCACAGAATACAAAGAAATTACACCAAAAGGTTATGTTGAAGGGCCTTTGATGTTTATGCGCAACAATAAATATTATTTTATGTGGAGCGAAGGCGGCTGGACCGGCCCTGACTATTCGGTTGCTTATGCAGTAGGAGATAATCCATTTGGACCATTTGAAAGAGTAGGTAAAATATTGCAGCAGGATACCGCTGTTGCAACTGGTGCCGGGCATCATTCCATTATGCACAATGCTAACAAAGATCTATGGTACATTCTGTATCACCGCAGACCTTTTGGCGAAACTGCTGCCAATAACAGAGCTACCTGCATTGAACAATTATTTTTTGATGACAAGGGTTTTATATTACCAGTTAAACTAAGTTTTGCAGGTGTTCCCCAACAAATATTAAAATAGTTTTTGTTTAAACGCAGATAACTAAATTGTGGATATATCAACCACTTCATCACAAAAAATTTATTCAAGCAGTTATTCAAAAATGAACAAAAAATTATTAGTGATTTTGGCAGTTACAATAATACTGCTGAACTTTTTCACTCAATGCAATTCAGGTAAGTCATCAAGTAAATATACAATTGCAACAGATACTGGTACGATTGCAGCGGGTGAGCTTTCTTTTAATAAAAACTGCACGGGTTGTCACAACTTCAGGCAGGATGGAATTGGTCCGCAATTGAGTGGCGTAACAAACGGCGTTTCGGAAGACTGGCTACTGTCTTTTGTAAAAAATTCACAGCAGGTAATTGCATCCGGTGATAAACGGGCTGTTGAGTTATTTACAAAATACAAACAGGCAGTGATGCCATCATTTGATGGATTAGATGACGAAGAGCTTAAGGCAAACATTGCTTTTATTCACTCCCACCAAGAAATGGTTCATCAAGGATCGAAGAAAAATAGCAACGGCATCTCCAACCCTATTCCCGAACCCATTGCACTTTCAAATCTCGTAGTAAATATTCAACCCTTCACACAAATTACTGCATCAAGTAATAAGCCGCCCTTGGCAAGAATTACCAAACTTAGTTTTCAACCAATTACCGGAAAAATATTTATCAATGATCTGCAGGGTAAGCTGTATAAAATGAACAATGATAAAGCCGTTGTTTACTTGGATATAGAAAAACAAAAAGCTACATTCATTAATAAACCCGGCCTGGCCGCAGGATTCGGCAGTTTTGCTTTTCATCCTGACTTTGCTAAAAACGGTATTTTTTACACCACCCATTCAGAAGCACCCGGTTCAGCCAAAGCCGACTTTAGCTATGCAGATTCTATTAAAGTTACCATGCAATGGGTACTTACAGAATGGAAGACAAAAAATCTTAATGCAGATAGTTTTGCCGGAAAAAGCAGGGAGTTATTAAGAGTAAATGTGGTTAAAGGCATTCATGGTGTGCAGGAGATAATCTTCAACCCACTTTCTAAACCCGGTGATAAGGACTACGGAAACTTGTACATAGGTATAGGCGATGGTGGCAGTGTGGAAGAAGGTGTTGGTTTCCTTGCACACAGTACAGAAAGAATTTGGGGTAGCATTATTCGCATTAACCCAATGGGCAAAAACAGCACCAATGGTAAGTATGGAATTCCTGCAGACAATCCTTTTGCAAAAAACTGCAATAGCAAAACTGTTAAAGAAATGTATGCCTATGGCTTTAGAAATCCACATCGTATTACCTGGACAAAGTCAGGTGAGATGCTGGTAAGTAATGTAGGGCAGGCAAATATTGAATCTCTCAACCTGGTAATGCCGGGCCATGATTATGGCTGGCCTCTAAGGGAAGGCAATTTTGTTTCTGCGGATATCACTGATAATTCAGGCAATATTTATCCGCTTCCTGCCAATGACAGCATTTATAAAATCACTTACCCTGTTGCTGAATTTGATCATGATGAAGGCAAAGCTATTTCGGGTGGATTTGAATATTGGGGCAATGCTATACCGGAATTAAAAGGCAAATTTTTATTTGGTGATATTCCTTCCGGAAGATTATTTTATTTAGATGTGACCGATCTGAAACCAGGCAAACTGGCCACCATTAAAGAATGGAAAATTACAATCAATAACCAACTGCACACATTAAAGGAAGTTTGCGGTAGCGACCGCATAGACCTGCATTTTGGAAGAGATATGCAGGGTGAGTTATACATCTTAACCAAAGCAGATGGAAAAGTATATAAGCTGGTAAGTGCAACAACAAAACCTTAGGCCCCGAAATAAAAAACAATCATAAAATAAATTTTCTCTTATCAATAACAACCTGTCTATGTTGTTTAGAGGAATTAATCTTTAAACAACATAGATAGCAACCACATAACGCCTGCTGTTGTATGCGTCCAAATTTCTTTATAAGTTGCATTAACCTGTGTTGGCATATAAGGTGCATCTTCATTTTCAAAAGTCTCAATACCAACCGGAACAGCACCTACTACATCTCCCGCATAAGCTCCGTAAAGTGGAGGATAGTCATAACCATCCCCATAAATAGTACTCATAGCAAAAGGGTTGTAACCAACAATGTATTCCAATTGCCTGGTGGCAATATTTTTTAACGAAGCATCACCCAATAAATTCGAAAGTATAAACGCCGCTTTTGCTTTTCCCATTAACACCGCATGAAAACCACGAAACTGGTAGGCAACAGGAAACCGACGCAGGTAAAATTTATCTGATAAACGGATACCATTTTTTACCTCCGCATTGTACTCCTCCATGGAGGGCATTCCAACCTGATCGCCTTCATGATATATACCTGAAAAATCAGCATTGTTTAATTCATACACGGCAGCGGGCAATATGCCGTAAGGACTAATGCTGTTTGAAATAGCATGAAGGTAATCTGCATATGCCTGGCAGGAGGCTTTCCATTCAGCAGCATTACTATGTTTGGGCGCATCAATCAATAACATGCTCAGTCCCTGTATCATTAATTCTTCATTGCTTTTATGAAAAAATTCAAGAATTCTTTTCTTCTGTGTTGACTCATAAAAAAATCCATGAAGCGGTATCGACCAATCTTTACGTCGCTCCATCTGTTGGCAATTCATCACCACCTGTGCATACTGAACAGCCCAATCAAGGTAAGCCTGTTCTGCTGTTAGCCTGTATAAATGCATGGCAGACACCATCGCCTGAGAATACAATTCCGTTTCATTCATATTGGTTACTGACATAGCAAGCAACGCATTAGCGAACCTAAAATCTTCTATTGCACTGGTGCGGCACCAACGTGCAAATACCGGATCATCATTTTTATAAAATGGAACTGCCAACGCACAATATGAGGACGCTATAAAATTATCAAATGGATTATTGGTCGCCTTTCCCTCTATATCATCTTTAGTACCGGTAATATTATCTGTCCATATCCCAATTATCAATCCAACTTCTCTGAAGCCATCACCAAAACGGGTACTCATGGTCCAGTTTAAACCCCACCTAGCTTCTTCCAGCAGACGTTGGTACAACTGCTTATTTTTATTTTTTACAACCTTAGCCAACTCAAGCATTGCTGTGCCTCCACGGGCAGTGTTACCTACCCCTTGTGTTAAATCAGCAGCATCATGCCAACCACCATTAACAGGCAGGCGACGGCCATCGGGATGAACACATACCACGTCCTGGTGGCATGGCTGGTGTATCCCCGGCTGATCATAGCCACATCTTTCGGCATAGAAAAAATTTAGTGTATGCCATGCTGTAGCCAGCCAGGCATCTTCACCAATTGCAAATGGTTTGGTTACCCTGCCATCTATTTTAAGTGTGTAAAATCCGGGGTTATTAAAATTGCTGAAATCAAGCTGCACAAAACCGCTATCTAATTTTTGGCCTTTGCCTGTAAATACAATCTTATTTTTTTTATTCAACAGTTGAAATGTTGGATTTAATATATTTTGTATCAGTGCCTGTTTTAAAGAACCAGGCTTATAACCACTATGACTATATGCTATTGCATTGTTGCGTAAATTAAAGCCCTTACTGTTCTCTGCATCCACATGTTCTATGCGCATGTCATCAATGTATAATCTTAGCTGATCGCTTGCGCCTTTTGGAGACCCGGTCAACATAATATTTACAGAAAACCCTGTAACTGAGTCACGATATAAATCTGGAATTTCCCAGATGATGCGGTGCCATTTATTGAGGTAAACAGTTTCAAAATGCTGGCCTTCAAAGCGGCCGGGAGTTGGCATAATATGTTTGCCTCCATTGTATAAAGTGCATCCCACAAATACAGCATAAAACCCCGGCGCATCTGCATACACCCAAACAGAAAAGCGGTTGAAGCCGTTTAAATTTTCTCCTGTTAAAGGCCGTATCATTTCAGCAGAAGCGTAACTGCGGTTGGTAGGATTTTTAACAGGGAGCGATGCCGGTGTTTCCAATAAAATACTTCCCCCGCCGGATATTGATATCGTATGCTCAATTTTTATAGTGCCGGGGCCGCTTGTTTTTAATCCGTAAAAATCTGCTGCCAGTGGCAATATCCTCGAATTTGTAACTTTCTTTTTTAACCATCTTGTCAATCCTGCCTGCGAACTATCAGCCTTCATAACAGTTCGCAAATAATGGCTTTGTTCAAGCTGTTTCAACAATGCTGTATCCTGCGCAGTTACAGTGTTAATGACTAGAGTAATTAAACCCAGTAAAATAAAAGTGAACAAAAAACATTTATTTACCTGCATATTATTTTTATAAAATTGATTATTGTGATTTT
>Ga0209724_1002437_pt1 | contig 15895 bp, 15 predicted proteins | sample grotaG_FD_184143 | JGI IMG/M metagenome (GOLD analysis project Ga0209724, IMG submission 184143) | Glacier valley bacterial and archeal communities from Borup Fiord, Nunavut, Canada, to study Microbial Dark Matter (Phase II) -... | ecosystem: Environmental > Aquatic > Freshwater > Ice > Glacier ...
ATTTAATGAAACATTTAAAAATACAAAGATCTCCGGTTGAGTTAGATTTGAAAGATTTTAGTTTGAAAGGCGACCCAGTAATCAGCCAGCTACGTGTTTTAAAAGATATTGCTTCCATTTTTCTCGATCAGGAAGCTGTAAAATTGATCCCGCCTGAAACGACTGTTTATCATGTACAATCATGGTTGCCGGTTGATGAAGGCACTCCGGGAGGGCTTTCCTTTGGTACTTCGACCATATTGCCGGGAAAAGTTGGCAATGAATATTTTATGACAAAAGGCCATTTTCATGCAAAGTCCGATCGCGCTGAATTCTATTGGGGAGTTCAGGGAAAAGGGATGCTGATTCTGATGGATCGTGACCGGAATACGTGGGCCGAAGAAGTATATCCAGGTAGCCTTCATTACATTGGAGGTGAAATTGCGCACCGTCTGGCTAATACATGTTGTGAAAACCTTGTAGTTGGTGCTTGCTGGCCTTCGGATGCCGGACATGATTACGAGCAGATTGCAACGAATGGATTCTCTGCACGATTAGTTGAAGTTGATGGTAAACCGGAACTGTTGGAAGAAAAAATTCGGATGTAAACAGGGCGTAAATCTATTACATCCAGTATCATAAATCATAATTCACAAATTAATGAAAGGTTACGTCATCTTAATTTCTATTGTTGCAGCACTGGGAGGGCTTTTATTCGGTTTCGATACTGCGGTTATTTCCGGAACGATTAATTTTATCCAACCTTATTTCGGTTTGTCTGAAGCGGGATTAGGCTGGACCGTGAGCAGTTTGCTGTTTGGCTGTATCGTCGGGGTTTTTCTGGCCGGAATAGCTGGCGACCGTTACGGACGTAAAAAGATGTTAATGTTGGCAGCCATGCTTTTTTTTGTTTCTGCCATTGGTAGTGCATCAGCTCAATCGCTCATCCTATTTATCTTTGCGCGTACATTGGGCGGTCTGGCTGTTGGGGTCGCATCGATCCTTTCTCCCATGTATATTGCAGAATTGGCTCCTGCCAAATACCGCGGGACACTGGTTTCGTTGAATCAACTGGCCATTGTGATTGGTATTCTTGTTGCTTTTTTCAGCAATTACCTGTTGGTTGATTCTGGCGAAAATAATTGGCGCTATATGTTACTTGTGATGGCGGCCCCAGCTATACTACTGTTTTTTAGTCTGTTTATGGTCCCTGAAAGCCCGCGTTGGCTGGTTGCCCGTAATCAAAACGAAGAAGCATTGAAGGTGCTGATAAGAACTTCCGGAGAAAAGTTTGCTCATATCGAATTAAAGGAAATTCAACAAACCTTAAAAAATCAGGAAGAATCAACATACCGCGATTTGCTGGCACCAAAAATCAAACCGCTTCTGTTTATTGGAATTATTCTCGCAATTTTTCAGCAGATTACCGGAATCAATACCATTATGTATTATGCACCTAAAATTTTTGCAAATGTTGGTCAGTCGAATGGTCCGGCCTTATTACAGACAATTGCTATCGGTGGCATAAACCTGATTTTCACTTTAGTTGCCATGGTTCTGATCGATCGGTTTGGCCGAAAGCTTTTGATTTTGTTTGGGTCAACTGGTATGATGCTGATGCTTGCCGGACTGTCGGTATTATTTTTCACAAAGCAAACGTCTGGTATTATGGTGCTTGCATTTATTCTCGGATACATTGCTTTTTTTGCAGCCTCTTTGGGGCCTGCGCTTTGGGTGGTGACGGCCGAATTATTCCCCAACCGGCTGCGCAGCAAAGGAATGTCGGTTGCAATAGTATCGCTATGGATAGCCTGTGCCATCGTTACCATCACATTCCCCATCATGCTCGAAAAATTGAGTGGGGGGATTACATTTCTGATTTTTGCTATAATTTGTCTTGCAAATCTACTATATGTCTGGTGGTATGTTCCGGAAACCAAAGGAAAGACTTTGGAAGAACTGGAAAAGGAATTTAGCCGATAATTGTAGAGAGGCACGGCCGTGCGTCTCTACAATATTGCATCTCAAAATAAAAACAGAAAATATGAAACACACCATTGCAATCGATTTAGGCGGAACGATTATAAAAATAGGTTTATTGAAAAACGGTCAATTGATTGACCGGACAGAAATCAAAGCGCAATCTGCATCCGGATTGAAACCACAGCTTCCAGAGTTGGAAAAAGTCATCGGGATATTACTTCATGCAAATCAACTGTCAGCCGCAGATGTTCTGGGTATTGGATTATCTTTTGCAGGGTTGGTCGACTCATCAAAGAACCGGATTCTCTCGACCAATCAAAAGTATGATGATGGTCCTGATACGGATCTGGTTGGTTGGGCTATGGAGAAATGGAACTGGCCGCTTTATGCGATGAACGATGCAAGAATGGCTTTGCTGGGTGAATGGCAATGCGGAGCTGGAAAAGGATATTCTGATCTGGTGATGGTTACCATGGGAACCGGAATCGGATCGGCTGTTTTAATTAACGGAGAATTGCTGATTGGTAAACATTTTCAGGCAGGAAACCTTGGGGGTCATTTTGTAGTCAATCACAAAGGTTCTGTCTGTACATGCGGAGGGAAAGGGTGTGTTGAAGCCGAAGCATCCACCTGGCGTTTGCCCTCTTTGTTGAATGAGCATCCAAAATTTAAGAATAGTGCCTTAAGAGACGAGAAAATCCTCGATTTTAAAGCGCTTTTCCATCATGCGGAAAATAGCGATTTTGTTGCTAAAGAGGTACTTGCTCACTGTTTGTCGGCATGGTCTGCAGGAATAATCACGATGATTCATGCTTTCGACCCGGAAATAATTATACTAAGCGGCGGAATAATGAAAAGCGCATCTGCATTTTTTCCCATTCTTCAGGAAAATGTTAATAAATTTGCATGGACACCATGGGGAAAAGTGAAGTTGATTGAGGCAAGATTCCCTGATTCAGCCGCTCTTTATGGAGCGGATTATTTGGTACATTCATCGACATGTGAAAAATTAACCACATAGTCACATAGAAAACATAGGGAACTTCATTGTGATCTATGTGTCTATGTGGTAATATAAATAAATTGAAAATGAAATATTTAAATAAGCCATCAAAATTCGATAACCTCCCGGTTGTTGAAGTCAAAAATGATAAGTACAGGGTTGTAAATGGTTGGGAAGCCATTTATACCCGTTTAAACAAGGAGATATCATCTCTTGGAGGAAAGAAAAAAATCGTGGTTATTGAAACTTATCAGGGTGTAATCCACGAAGAATTAATTGCCAATCTGAAGAATGGTTTGAATCATTCCCGGTTTATACTGGCAGAAGATTTTATGCTTCCTGAAAAAGAGATCGAAAATCTTGTATTTCAGGATGTAACCGACGATCGTATTTTTGGTTTTCTAACAAGATTGACGCTGAATTTCTTTTTCGATACGGATAAAGTTTCTGCAATTCAGTCTGAAATTGAATCGGCAGAAGAAGGTGTGATCGTGATATATGGTTATGGTGCTGCACTACTTTGTCCAAAACCTGATTTGCTCGTGTATGCCGATATGGCACGTTGGGAGATTCAGTTGCGGATGCGCCAACACCTGGTTGACAACCTGGGAGTAAAAAACCGGGATACCACCGATTGGATGTTACTCTATAAACAAGGATATTTTGTGGACTGGCGTGTTTGCGACCGACTGAAAAAGACACTGTTTGACAAATGGGATTTTCTGCTTGATACGAATAAGATTGGTCAGCCTAAAATGGTTGAAGGAAAGGCGATTCTTGAAGGCATGGAAATTGCAATCAATCGTCCGTTCAGTGTGGTTCCGTTTTTCGATCCGGGGCCCTGGGGTGGTCAGTGGATGAAAGAGGTTTGCAATCTTGATGCATCGGCTCCTAATTACGCATGGTGTTTCAACTGTGTTCCCGAAGAAAACAGTCTTTTGCTGAAATTTGGTGAAGACATTATCGAAATTCCTTCAATCAACCTGGTATTCAGCCATCCACGTGAGTTGCTTGGCGATCCGGTTCATGGACGTTTTGGCGATGAATTCCCGATCCGATTCGATTTTCTGGATACAATGGAAGGTGGCCACTTAAGTTTGCAGGTTCATCCGCTCACCGAATATATCCAGGAAAAATTCGGGATGCATTACACGCAGGATGAAAGCTATTACATGATGGATACCGAAGAAGATGCGATTGTTTACATTGGTTTGCGCGAAGATGTAAATCCAGAAGCAATGCTGGCTGATCTGGAAGAAGCCCAGGCGGGTGGAAAACCATTCGACGCCGAAAAACATGTGCAGACCTGGCCAATGAAAAAGCATGACCATGTGCTGATTCCTGCAGGGACAGTTCACTGCTCCGGCAAAAACAGTATGGTCCTCGAAATTAGTGCAACACCCTACATTTTCACCTTCAAACTTTGGGACTGGGGACGATTGGGGATGGATGGCAAACCGCGACCTATCAATATTGAGCACGGCAAACCCAATATTCAGTGGGATCGGAAGACAAAATGGACAAAAGAGAATCTGATTAACAATGTTCATATAGTTGCTGAAGGCGATGGCTGGGTGGAGGAAAGCACCGGGTTGCATGAACGCGAGTTTATTGAAACGCGCAGACATTGGTTCACAAAAAAGGTGGAACATCACACCAACGGCGGTGTTCATGTGATTTGCCTGGTTGAAGGTGATGAAGTGATCGTCGAAAGCCCCTTGAATGCATTTGAACCTTTTGTCGTCAATTATGCCGAAGTGTTTATTGTTCCCGCCAAGGTTGGAGCCTACACCATTCGCCCATTCGGAGCTGGTGAAGGCCAAAAGTGCGGTACATTAAAAGGATATGTGAGGTTTTAAATAATTGGATTAATCAATCTTACCTCCTATTTACTTTCAAGGCAGATTAAAACACTTGAAAAGGAATTTCTAAATGAAGGTGGTTTGCGAGAAAGGATGTCACAGGCAAGAATTGACGTAAGGAAAAAACAGAAATAAGAAGTTGGACAATAAAATTATTCATCAGACAATAAAGGAGATATGAAATTCCATCCCGGATTTGATATCAATCCAACAACCCAGCCAATGGGTTTCGAATACGGGGCAAATGTTTTTGGCCCTGTTGTCGAAAACCGCAGGCTCGATTCAATTCGAAAAAGCTTGCGCGACCCACAATGTTCAGGTCCTGATCCGGTTTATGCCATTGCGATGGATGTAGGAAAAATCGAACACCTCCTCCAACTAGAGCAACATCATTTACTCTATGGTGCGGTGACATATGCAGCTGGCAGGTTGGGTGATGAGCCTGTTAGAAGTCAGGGGCATATTCACAAAATATCGCCTCTTTCAGGCTGGTCGACGCCCGAAGTTTACGAAATCTGGTCGGGGAAGGCTATCATATACATGCAGGAGACTGCCGAAGATCAACCGGGGCGGTGTTTTGCAGTTATAGCTCATCCGAGTGATGTCGTGATTGTTCCTCCCTTCTGGGCACACGCCACGATAAGCGCTGATCAGGAGCAGCCACTGACTTTTGGAGCATGGTGCGACCGTGAATACGGATTTGAATATGAAGCAGTACGCAGGCATAAAGGCCTGGCATGGTTTCCGGTTATTTCGGAGAATGGGGCCATTGAATGGCAAAAAAACCTGAATTATCTTGATTGTGAATTGGTTGTAAAAAGACCGGAAATATACCTTCAATTTGGCATCCAACCTGGGAAATCCATCTATAAACAGTTTGAAGAAGATCCACTTAAATTTGAATTTATACCTCAGCCACAAACGGTTGCAGAAAAATGGAAAGGATTCACGCCTTAATCATCACAATAAACCGATATCTGATTATCATTTAATATATTTACAATAGTTATTGAATCACATTAAAAACTGCAAACAAATTAATTATGAAGAAAGTATTTCTATTTTCGTCGATCTTTATTTGTTTCTCGCTGTTGACTTCAGCCCAAACAAGTAAAGTATCCGACAACCTCACAATTACCAGTAAAATTCTGAAAAGCGACCGGAAATATGCTATCTATCTGCCAGACGGTTACGAAACATCGCAACGAAGTTATCCCGTGCTCTATCTTTTGCACGGAGCCACCGACAATCATACGGGCTGGGTACAATTCGGAGAGGTTCAACGAATTGCAGATAAAGCAATTCAGGATGGAACAGCCACTGCAATGATTATTGTAATGCCCGATGGCGATACGGGCAGAATGGGATACTTCAACAGTATTGGAGGTGACTGGAATTACGAAGACTTCTTTTTCCAGGAGTTTCTACCCACAATTGAAAAAACTTACCGGATAAAAGCAGAAAAGCGCTATCGCGCAGTAGCTGGTCTGTCAATGGGCGGAGGTGGAACCTTTATGTATGCGCTACATCATCCAGAGCTATTCTCATCTGCCTGTCCATTAAGTGCCTATATTGGTCCATTGAGCATTGAGGAGGCCAAGTCCCGCATGAGTAAAAGTGATCCAAAAATTACGGATGAAGCGCAGATTAAAGCCTATTTCGAAAAGCATAATGCGCTGAACCTGATCAACCAAATACCTGATGATCAAAAGAAGGCGGTACGCTGGTACATCGACTGCGGGGATGATGATTTTCTTTACGAAGGAAACTCACTGGTTCACATCGCTATGCGCAAAAAGGAGATTCCCCACGAATTTAGAGTTCGTGACGGTGCACATAACTGGACTTACTGGCGCAAAGCTTTGCCTATCGTTTTGGGATTTGTATCTGAGACTTTTCATCAGAAATAATACTTGATTTTCAATGTATAGCAAAAATAAAGGCTGTCCCGGATTTTGGGACAGCCTTTATTTATTTTGCCAGAAATAATTTATTGTCTTTTTAACAAATCTCTTATTTCCATCAATAATTTTTCTTCGTTTGAGGGTTCAGGTGGAGGTGCAGGTGCGGCAGGAGCAGGAACCTTCTTCTTATTCATTGAATTCATCATTTTAATCATCATAAAAATGGCAAAAGCGATAATCAGAAAATCGATGGTCACCTGAATAAAATTGCCATAATTGATGGTGACAGCTTCTGAAATAACCTTGTCAGCCTCCATCACTTTATCCTTAAGAATAATCTTAAGGCCGGTAAAATCTGTCCCACCAAGCAATACCCCGATTGGAGGCATTAACACATCAGCCACAAAAGAGGAGATAATCTTCCCAAATGCTCCACCAATGATAATACCCACCGCCATATCCATCACGTTTCCGCGCATGGCAAATTCTTTGAACTCTTTAACCATTCCCATAATAAATTAGTTTTAAGGATTATTTATACCAAATTTAACTGTTTATCTTTAAAATTGTTTCAAAAAAATTAAAAATAAAAATTTAAAAGCAACACTCATGCCTTTCAAATTATTTCCTTTCCCATCTACTAATTGAAAATTTTCCGATTTATTGAATTAATATCATTTTTTTGCTCTTAACCCCCATCTCAAGCATACTACTTTCAATCTGTAAGCATATATTCATTCTAAATACCCTTATTAAAACATGACCAATATCATTTTTTATACTTTTGCACGACAAAATCAAAAAAACTAAACTTTTAAAATAAATGATCGACAAAGGGGTTACAACATTTATGGTATTGGCGACAAGTCTGGTCATGCTGATGACTCCTGGACTGGCATTTTTCTATGGGGGACTGGGTAACAAAAAAAACATCCTCAACATCATGATGCAGAGTTTTGTTTCGCTGGGATTGACCACTGTACTATGGTTTAGTTTCGGTTATTCACTTTGTTTTAGTGGGACCTTAGCTGGCGGCACAGATCTTTGGGGCATCATTGGAAACCTTGACAAAGCATTTCTTCATGGGATAACACCCAAGACTATTATGCCGGGCAAAGCTTTTCCAGAATACGTTTTCTTTGCTTATCAGATGATGTTTGCGATTATTACTCCGGCATTGATCACAGGTGCCTTCATCAATCGTGTCACTTTTAAATCGTATGTCGTCTTTCTTATTTTCTGGCAGATACTTGTTTATTATCCTTTTGTTCACATGGTTTGGGGTGGTGGAATTCTTCAGCAATGGGGGGTCCTTGATTTTGCAGGAGGGATAGTTGTCCACGCGACAGCCGGATTTGCTGCTTTGGTGGCCACAATATATGTCGGGAAAAGAAAAGGGAGCGAACATGAACCCAATAATATCCCGCTTGTAGCCATCGGAACGACGCTGTTGTGGTTTGGCTGGTACGGATTTAATGCAGGTAGCGAACTCGATATGAATGACATTACTGTCGCAGCTTTTATTAATACCGATATATCAGCTTCATTTGCAGCAATTACCTGGTTGATGATCGACTGGAACAGAGGAAAAAAGAAACCAACCCTGATAGGACTGATGACCGGAGCTGTGGCTGGTCTTGCAACGATCACACCTGCAGCTGGCTATGTCACAGTAGGTTCTGCGGCCATGATCGGGACAATGTCAGGAATGGTTTGCTATATGGCAGTTTCTTTTAAAAACCGGATGAAATGGGACGATGCCCTTGACGTTTGGGGAGTTCATGGAGTAGGCGGTGTTTTCGGAACAGTTCTGCTGGGATTATTTGCGTCTAACGTGATAAATCCCAGTACGCCGAATGGACTGCTTTATGGCGGCGGAATCGAACTGATATTTAAAGAATTGGTTGCACTGTTGATTGCCATCGTATGGGCAAGTTCTTTCACATGGGGAATGCTTCACGCCATCAACAGATATGTCCCGGTAAAAGTAACCGATGCGTACAGAAAAGCGGATTGGATTTCCATATCCATGGCGAAGTTGCCCGTGTAATTTAGAAAGAAATAATTGGAGAAATTTGTGGAGAAAAGGTATGCCTTATCTCTACAAATATATTTTCTACTTATTTTCCAATAATTTTCTGAATTTCATTCAGCTTATTAAGCGCCTCCATGGGGGTGAGGTTATTCACATCAAGATTCTTGATTTCGTCGCGGATTTGTTTGAGAACCGGATCGTCGAGCTGGAAGAAACTCAACTGAAAACCTTCACGCATTTCTGCGAGGTCTTTTACCCTTTTGGCTGGAAGCTCTTTGCGATTCGCTTTTTCAAGCTGCTTCAGGATTTCGGTTGCACGATTTACGACGCTCTTTGGCATCCCTGCCATTTGTGCCACATGAATCCCAAAACTATGGTTACTGCCACCTGGAACTAACTTTCGGAGGAAGATCACTTTATTTCCAACCTCCTTAACCGTGACATTATAATTGCGTACCCTGCTGAACGATTTTTCCATCTCATTCAACTCGTGGTAGTGGGTAGCAAAGAGGGTTTTAGCACGACCTTTTGGATGCTCGTGAATATATTCCACAATCGACCATGCAATTGAAATACCGTCGTAGGTACTTGTTCCACGACCTAACTCATCGAGTAAAATTAGACTTCGGTCCGACATATTATTCAGGATACTCGCAGCTTCGTTCATTTCAACCATAAAGGTTGATTCTCCAAGCGAGATATTATCTGAGGCTCCCACGCGCGTGAAAATCTTATCAACATATCCAATTTTAGCTGCTTCTGCGGGAACAAAGGAACCCATCTGGGCCATCAGTACTATCAATGCTGTTTGTCGCAACAAAGCCGATTTACCAGCCATATTGGGCCCCGTAATAATGATGATCTGCTGCTCTTCGTTGTCGAGGTAAACATCGTTGGTGATGTATTTTTCACCGATCGGAAGCGCCCGTTCAATCACCGGATGCCGGCCATCCTTAATATCTATTACTTGTGAATCATTAATCTCAGGCCGGTTGTATTTATTCTGTTGTGCAATTGTTGCAAACGAGAGTAAACAATCGATCTGGGCCAACACCGAAGCATTCAACTGGATCGCCTGAATGTATTCCGTCAGCGCAGAAACAAGCTCTCCAAACAATCGGATTTCAATCGCGAGGATCTTCTCTTCCGCGCCTAAAATTTTTGACTCGTAATTCTTTAGTTCTTCAGTAATATATCGCTCGGCACTAACGAGTGTTTGTTTGCGAATCCAGGTCTCAGGAACTTTATCCTTATGCATATTCCTGACTTCGATGTAGTATCCAAAGACATTGTTGAAAGCAATTTTAAGTGAAGTTATTCCTGTGGCAAGAATTTCGCGTTCCTGCATTTTCTGAAGGTAATCCTTACCAGAAAAGGCAAGATCACGCAGCTCGTCCAGTTCAGCCGAAACACCCTTCGCAATCACATGCCCTTTAACAATCATCATAGGTGGATCAGGGAAAATCTCATGCTCAATCCGGTCTTTGATGGTCTGGCATAAATTTAACTGTTCTGCAAGACGGACCAATACTCCATTTCCGGAGGCTGCACACAACTCTTTAACAGGTCCGATTGCATTTAACGCAACCTTTAGTTGAACCACTTCACGTGGATTCACACGTCCAACTGCCGCTTTTGAAATAATGCGTTCCAGATCGCCAATATGTCGAAGCTGTTCCTCTATATCGATCTTTAATTCAGCATTCTCGGTAAATTTCTGAACAACATCGAGCCGGTCATTGATCCTGTGAATATCTTTTAGCGGAAGTGCGACCCAACGTTTCAGTAACCTTGCTCCCATGGGAGAAATCGTCTGATCGATCACCTGCACAAGCGTCTTCGCTCCTTCATTAATTGTATGAAAAAGTTCAAGATTACGAACCGTAAAACGATCAAGCCAAACATACCGATCCTCTTCAATACGTGAAAGTCCCGAGATATGTTGAAGATGTGAATGTTGTGTAAAATCAAGGTAATGAAGGATGGCACCCGAAGCAATGATACCTAACTGGAGTGACTGAACGCCAAAACCTTTAAGGGATACTGTTTCAAAATGGCGCAGAAGCCTGTCATTGGCGGCATCTTCGGTATAAACCCAGTCATCCAGTTTATAAGTATAGAACTTACTTCCAAACAATTCAATAAAAAGTTTCTCTTTCCCCTTCTGGAAAAGCACCTCTTTGGGCTGGAAGCTGTTCAGCAATTTATCGATGTATTCAAATGACCCTTCGGCTGTGAGGAACTCGCCAGTTGAGATATCAAGAAAAGCAACTCCTGCCATCGTCTTTTCTATATGTACCGAGGCAAGGAAGTTATTCTCACGATGTTCGAGCACATTGTCATCAATTGAAACGCCAGGAGTGACAAGCTCGGTTATTCCCCGCTTAACGATATTCTTCGTAAGTTTCGGATCTTCGAGCTGTTCGCATATTGCCACACGCTGACCGGCCCTCACCAATTTGGGAAGGTAAGTATCGAGTGCATGATATGGGAAGCCCGCCAATTCAACAAAACTGGCAGAACCATTTGCACGCCGGGTGAGCGTAATACCCAAAATACCAGATGCTTTGATGGCATCCTCCCCGAAAGTCTCGTAGAAGTCACCCACACGGAAAAGTAATACCGCATCCGGGTATTTATTTTTAACCGCGTAATATTGTTTCATCAGCGGTGTCTCGGCGTATTTATTCGGAACTTGTGTCAAAGCAGGTGTATAAATGTTACTCGTTCAAACAAAGATAAGACAATCGAATGAGCAAAAAAGATTTCAAAATCGAAGTTTTCAACAAAGTCTGAATCATGTGCTTTTTAAACTTTGTTTTCTTTTACGAAAAAGCTCAATTTCAAACTACTGAATGTCCGTAGTAATATAGTCAGGCAAAGCGGTACAACCAGCCAATGAAATGTTTGCGGGAGGAATATCATGGTAATCAGGAACAACAAAATAATTCCGGCCGTAAATTTCAAATACCATTCAAGTTTAGTTCGTAAAGAAGGTATAAGCCAAAGAAATGCGAAAACAAAATGAGTTGGCAATGCCCAAACCAAGTTCAGGTTCCATTCGGTAGCTTCTGTAACTGAGATAAAACAGAGGAAACTTAGTAAAATTCCGGCAAAACCTATCGAAAGGAAGACCAGAAAATCAAGCCAGATCATCCTCCTTTTTCTCCGATATTCGATAAAAGAAAACAATGCAACAAAAAGGAATAACAGATTGATAACAACAGCCGGAGAAGTGAAACTAAAGCCCGAATGGATTGGGTTTGCCTCAAAAAGGGTGGTCCGGGGTAATACAAAGGGCACACCTACCCCATCCTTAACGACCTTAGCAGTTGCCATGCTATTCATAAGATAATCGGGAAGAAACATTTTCTGAGAATATGTGGTCACTTTATCAGCAGGAATACCGAGTGCCAGTTTAATGCCAAAACCGTTCCAGCTATTTCCGGGGACACACTGATCGACCAAATTCCTATAGGTCAGTCTTGTATCCTGTAAAGTATCATACTGAAGCTGGTGATTGACACATTTCTCGAACTGGTCACGCACACGCGTGGAACAATTATCCGAAAAATGGCGATAACGATAAACCCGGTTTTCCTTTTTTGCATTTTCGACCAACGCATCAAAAAGTGACTGCTTTTCAGTTTGTGTAATATTCAATACCTGTTCATAAACACTTCGCTGTTCTTCGTGATAGGAAGCCATGAAGGATGCCATGCGTTCCCCGGCAATTATATAATCGGTCTCCCCTTTGGCAAATCGCCATACAAAATTGGGGCCAACAAAATTATATACACCATAATTAAACACAGAATCAATACCAGATTGCGGATCAGTTATCCGGATTGCGCTATGTCCAAAGTAGGTAGCGATTTCATCTCCTGGTCCACACGTCAGCAATGAAATCTGGGATTCGGGTGATAGTTGCGTTGAATGAGCTTTTGGAAATAGTAAAAGAGTAAATATTGCCAGCAATGCCAATGTCTTCATAGAAGTTTGTTTTGAGTTTTCGGCTCAAAAGTAGCAATTATCTGCGGTGAATGAAGGGTTTAAATACAAATGGATATGAATACTAAACTTAGCGAAAAATTGGCGATGATGCGAGCCGTAACTCTTTATCTTTAGCTAATTAAGAAAGAAACCACAGCCTTAAATCGGAAATTATTTATATATTTGTAAAGACTTGATAAGGATGGCAAAGATTTCTCAAAAAGTTGACAGGCTTACAAATTCGATCGTAAACAGACTTTCTGGGGATAGTTTCGATACGGATGTCGTTGAATTACAAAAAGCAGAACTAAAGTATTTGAAAAAAGGATGGAAATTTGATTGGAAGATAGAAGTTCAAGAATCAAAAGTGTATAAATTGGTAATCCGAAGTTCACCTGATATAATACAAGGTTTAATCAGTATTGAAGAGCAAAAAGACTTTATATTTATGAGACTAGTGGAAACGGCACCTCACAATTATGGAAGTAATAAAGTTTACGAAGGTGTTTTAGGTAATTTGGTTGCTTTCGCATGTAAAGTATCTTTTGAACATGGCTTTTACGGATACGTTGCATTCGAAGCAAAAAGCAAATTAGTCAACCATTATATTTTGATTCTAAAAGCAAAGTCAATTAGTGGAACCAGAATGTTTATCGATACCGAGGCAGCAGATTTCTTAGTCAATACATATTTTAAAGATTAAGTTATGGGATACATTAAAGAGCCAAAGGGAGTCTATTTAGCAATACCTCCTTCTAAATTAACACAAAAGGAAGCTGATGAAATTTCTGATTTTATCCAAAAGGATAAGCTGAAAAATAAAAACTCAAAAGATAAAATGGTTGTAAAAGCGCTGAAAACCATCAAAAAATACGATGATGATCATGCGTAATTTTCTGCTATTCTAAACTTTTGAATAATTTGACAGTCTTTACCATGGAGAGAATTGAAATAAATAAGGTCGCATGTCGAATTATCAATGCCAACCCCCTAAAATAGCACCCATTGCCATATAACTACAAATATCGTAGCCCGCATGAATCAGATAATGCTTAAGTGAGTAGTTCTCGTAAAGAGTAGTATTTGCTTTTGATGTTGAAATCCAAACAATTGAAATAATTGCACCCATTCCTGCCCCTGATATCATGTTCCATTGCGGAGTAATAAAAGTTGCCATCGCCAATGCGGCAACAAAAGCAAAGAATAGCGAAAGAAGTGCCATCAGCCAGATCGGGTGTCCTTTTATAAAGTCGGCTTCCGTGAACCCATTTTCGCGCATCCAGCTCTTTCCCAGAATAAGAGGGGAATACCAAAAGCTTCCCATGATCACTTTCGTAATAGCAGCAAGTAAAACTGCCCAGATATTAATATTTTCAAACAGAGACATCGACTTTCATTAAAACTGTTATAAACATATTAACAAAATCAACATATAAAAGTTTCAGAAAGCGGGATAATAGGATGAGGTAAGTGTCTTGTAATCCTCCGTGTAATATCCGCCTTCATCCAGAATGACTAACTCATTATTAATCGGATAACCTGGTTGCACTGTAAATTCCAATAAAACCCGCTTCGGAGATCTCCCAATTTTGGGGATAACCTGCGTTTGCTGTCTCAGATAGAAGCCTGCCAGGCGGGCACATCCCCTGAATTCCTCACTACTCGTAAAAGGGATAATAACGCAAAGAGTACCGTTATAGTTGAGTAATTTCCTTGCGCAGGTCACCAACTGATCGAAAGTTAGAACATCGTTGTGGCGGGCAACTGAAAGTGCTGCATTTTTAGTTTTTAAAGAGTTAACAAAGAAAGGTGGATTACTAACAATCAAATCGTAAGGTTCAAACGGCAAATTGGCAAATAGTTGAAAATCGGTATTGATTACCTTTAGCCGATCATTCCAGGGCGATTGAGCAAAATTAAATTCAGCTTCCTCGCTAGCCAACTTGTCAATTTCGACAGCATCAATCCAGGCATTCGAACGTTGTGCAAGCATCAAAGCGATGAGTCCGGTTCCAGTTCCAATATCAAGAATCCGCTGACTATCCTCCACCGGAGTCCAGGCGCCCAAAAGAACTCCGTCGGTGCCAACTTTCATGGCAGCCTTTTGTTGTTCTATCCTGAATTGTTTGAATTCGAACCAGTTATTTTGGGCCATTTACAAATGCATTGGAGATTTTCCTATAAACCTAATTATCGGACTATCCAATTTTCAATTTTAATTTTCGAAATCCGACTAAGATGTTTTTGATTGTCAGTTACTAAAACTAAATTATTTGCTACAGCAGAAACCCCAATCAGGATGTCAAAATCATCAATAAGTTTTCCTGCTTTTCTCAGTCTCGCTTTCTCTTTAGCATAAAAACTAAGTGAATTATATATTGGAACAATTGTTATTACTTTTGAAAAATCATCAACCATTTTAATGTTATCAGCAATTTGGTCACTACATTCAGCACCATATTTTAGTTCTGCCAGTGTAATTTCCGAAATGCAGCAGTTTTGTAAACCAACTTTCTTTAATTGCTCATTAAGATTATATTTCCCTTTTAGGAAAAAAACGCAAATATTAGTATCCAAAAGAAATTTTTCCATTTGCTCAAAATGCTTCAATTGTACGATTAAATTTGCGGCTTTCCCGAATCTCCTTTATAAGGTCTTCCGCACTTTTTTCAGATTTAAAAGCACCGAAAAAATTATCAACGACATTCTCATTCTCAGTAGATTCTTCAATAATTGAATTTGACAGTTTTGCTATTAGTCGTATTTTATTTTCCTTGCTCAAGCTACTAAGCAATCCATAATAGTTATCAATCAATACTGTATTTGATTTCATGGCGATGCGTTTTTTACAAATATACAAAAATTAAAATTTCTCAAAAGCTCCTAATCCAAAGAGCGCAAAATCGTACTTAACAGGATCAGCTGGATCAAAAATTCTTAGATTGGCAGTTAACTCCTCCACCGCCTGCCAGTCATTTTGAGTCCGCTGCAGTAATCCTAGTTTCCGGGCAACGCTACCGGAATGGACATCCAAAGGCATCATTAATACAGAAACAGGAATCGAATTCCACAAGCCAAAATCGACACCAAAATTTGATGGCCGAACCATCCAACGCAAGAACATATTGATCCGTTT
>Ga0209724_1002438_pt1 | contig 15884 bp, 12 predicted proteins | sample grotaG_FD_184143 | JGI IMG/M metagenome (GOLD analysis project Ga0209724, IMG submission 184143) | Glacier valley bacterial and archeal communities from Borup Fiord, Nunavut, Canada, to study Microbial Dark Matter (Phase II) -... | ecosystem: Environmental > Aquatic > Freshwater > Ice > Glacier ...
TGCAAATGTCACGCCTTCGTTCACGATCAGCCGCTGCAAGGTCGGTGCATCGAAATGCGGGCCGCCGAGCACCAGCTTCGCCCCGACGGCGGCGGCCGAATAGGGCATGCTCCACGCATTGGCATGATACATCGGCGCGACCGGCAGGATCACGGCGCGCGCCGTCAGGCCGAGGCAGTCGGCTCCCGACGCGGCAAAGGCGTGCAGCACGTTCGACCGGTGGCTGTACAGCACCCCCTTGGGATTGCCGGTCGTCCCGCTGGTATAGCAGAGCCCGGCAGCGTCATTCTCGTCGACCACGACCCAATCGAAATCGCCGTCGGCGGCCGCTAGCAGATACTCGTAACAAAGCAGGTCGACGCTGCTGGCGCCCGGCATATGCGCGGCATCAGTCATCAGCACGAACCGCTCGATGCTGGTCAGGCGCGGCGCGATCCGTTCGACGAGCGCGAGGAAACTCAAGTCGAAAAACAGCACGCGGTCTTCGGCGTGATTGGCGATGTAGACGATCTGGTCGTCGAACAGCCGCGGATTGATCGTATGCGCGACCGCGCCAAGGCCCGAAATGCCGTACCAGCATTCGACATGGCGGTGCGTATTCCATGCCAGCGTCGCCACGCGGTCGCCCGGCACGATGCCAAACGCTCGCAGCGCCTGCGCGGCCCGCTTTGCACGGCCCCGCACCGTTGACCAGTTCGAACGATGCTCGGGCCCTTCGACGGTGAGCGTCACGACCTCGCGCGCCGGGTGGTTGACCGCGGCATGGTCGATCAACTGCCAGACCAGCAACGGCCAGTTCTGCATTCCACCGTCACTCATCCCGCGTCTCCCCGGCGCGATGCTAGCAGCGGCAACTGCACTTGCCTATGGCTTGACAGGAAAGAACATATAGTGAACATTGGGGGCAGCAACAGGGGAAATGCGATGACCATCGTTGACGGTATCGGGATTTTGAGTGTGTTGGGCGTACTGGCGCTATTGACGCTAATCACCGGATTGGTGCTGCAATCGTCGGACGCTGTCCGCGATGCCTTGCGCGGCGTGCCGCGAGCGCGGGTTAGTCGGGCGTCGTCGCGCTGGGTGCCGACCGCGCCCGTGCACGCAGCCTGATCCGCCGGGCGCTACGGAGCGACAGCGGCACCGACACCGCATAGGCGAGCGACAGCAGCGACAGCGTCATCCACGGTGCAGAGAACAGCGCCGCCGCAAACAGCCCGACGAGCAGCAGCAGCGGCATCCGCCACTCGGGCCGAACGCGGGCCGAGCTCCAGCTGAATGTCGGCAGGCTCGACGCCATCAGAAAGGCAACGATGCTGACAACGCTTGCGACCACGATCGCCCGAATGGTCGGATCATCGAGCCATGCCGGGGCGAGCCAGAACGACACGAACATCGGGCTGAGCGTCAGCCCGGCGCCGACGGGTGCCGGGATGCCCGTCAGGAAGCCGGCGCGCTTGACGGGCGCTTCTTCGTCGCCAAGTCCGGCATTGAACCGCGCCAGCCGCAGCGCGCACGTCACAGCATGCGCCATTGCAAACACCCAGCCGATACCCGGCAGCGTCTGCAGCGACCATAGATAGACGATCAACGCCGGGGCAACGCCGAACGCGGTGACATCCGACAGCGAGTCGAGTTCGGCGCCGAAGCGACTGGTCCCCTTGAGCAATCGCGCGATCCGCCCGTCGATGCCGTCGAGCACGCCGGCAACGATGATCGAGGCGACGGCCTTCTCCCATTCGCCCGCAATGCCGAACCGCACGCCGGTCAGCCCGAAGCACAGCGCCAGGACGGTGACGGCATTTGGAATCAGCGCGCGGATGGGAATGACACGGCGGAACCGGCGCGGCGGCTCGGCTCCTTCGACGATCATTGCGTCGTGCCTGCCACCACCTCGGCCGATCCGAGCCGCGCGAGCACGGTTTCGCCCGCGACGCAGCGCTGGCCGGGCAGCACTTGGCAGGCATAGCCCGCGGGCAAATACACATCGACGCGGCTGCCGAAGCGAATGAGCCCGATCCGCTCGCCCGCCGTCACCACGTCGCCCTCATTGCTGAAGCGCATGATGCGGCGCGCCACCAGCCCGGCGATCTGCGTCAGCGCGACCTTCACGCCGCCCGGCGTTTCGACGATGAAATACTGACGTTCGTTGTCGTCGCTCGCCTTGTCGAGATCGGCATTGAGAAACTTGCCGGGGACATAGACAATGCGGCGCACGATGCCCGCCACCGGTGAGCGGTTGATGTGGACGTCGAAGACATTCATGAATACCGACACGCGCTTGTACGTGCCCGCCACCAGCCCGCCGTCGCCGTTCAGGTGGCGGGGCGGCTCGACGTCGGCAATCATGCACACCATGCCGTCGGCTGGCGAGATGATCAGTCCCTCGCCACCGGGCGTGGTGCGCTCGGGATCGCGGAAGAACGCCGCGACCCATGCGGTGATGCCCGCCATCAGCCAGCCCGCGACCGCCCAGTGCAGCGCAAAGCCCAGCACAAGCGTGATCCCGGCGCTGATCGCGATGAACTTGCGCCCTTCAGGGTGCACCGGCGGCAAATGATATTTGGCGGTCGCGGGGACCGTAGGCAGTTGTGTCGTGTCCATATAGATCACCTTAGCCGTGCCCGTCCCCGCTGACAACGCGGACGCGCCCTGCTACGCGGCGACGATGACATCTCCCATTGCCAGCCTGTGCCTGTTCTGCGGTTCGAAGCCCGGAACCGATCCGCGTCACCTCGCGCTCGCCGAGGCGTTCGGAGGCTTCTGCGCCGCGCAGTCGCTGACGCTGGTTTATGGCGGCGGCGGGCTGGGGTTGATGGGGGCGGCGGCCCGCGCGGCGCTTGCCGGGGGTGGCCGTGTGGTCGGCATCCTGCCGCAATGCCTCGTCGAAGCCGAGGTCGCGCAGGCCGGGCTGAGCGAGCTGCGCATCGCGCCCACGCTGCATGCGCGCAAGGCCGAGATGCACGACCGGTCGGATGCGATCGTCGTGCTACCCGGTGGTATCGGCACCTTCGACGAGCTGTTCGAGGTGATGACGTGGCGCAACCTCGGGCTGCACGACAAGCCGATCTGGCTGCTGGGGGCGGCATCCTATTGGGAGCCGTTCCTTGCGTTCCTGCGGCACCTCGATGCCGAGGGCTTCGCCTATCCGCGCACACTGGCGCTGATCGAGGCGCTCGACGGGCTCGACACGCTGGCGGAGCGCGTGGCTGCCAGTCGCATCGGGCCCAGCCGCATCGGGCGTTGATCGCACGCGGGTTGCCCCCTACAGCAGCGCCACACCACGCGAGGATGCCATGCCCAAGATCAAGGTAGCGAAACCGGTCGTCGAGCTCGACGGCGACGAGATGACGCGGATCATCTGGCACTGGATCCGCGAGCAGCTCATCCTGCCCTATCTCGACATCGAGCTGATCTATTTCGATCTCGGCATGGAAAACCGCGACCTGACCGACGACAAGGTCACCGTGCAGTCGGCGAACGCGATTCGCGAGCATGGCGTCGGCGTCAAATGCGCCACGATCACGCCCGACGAGGCGCGCGTGAAGGAGTTCGGCCTCAAGAAGATGTGGAAGTCGCCGAACGGCACCATCCGCAACATCCTTGGCGGCGTGGTCTTCCGCGAGCCGATCGTGATTTCGACGATCCCGCGGCTGATCCCCGGCTGGACCGACCCGATCGTCATCGGCCGCCACGCGTTCGGCGACCAGTATCGCGCCACCGACTTCCTCGTTCCCGCACCCGGCACGCTGATGATGAAGTGGGTCAGCGAAGACGGCAAGGACGTGATCGAGCACGAGGTCTTTCATTACCCGTCCGCCGGCGTTGCGATGGGCATGTACAACCTCGACGATTCGATCCGTGACTTTGCGCGCGCCTGCCTCAACTATGGCGTCGCGCGGCAATGGCCGGTGTACCTCAGCACCAAGAACACGATCCTCAAGGCCTATGACGGCCGCTTCAAGGACCTGTTCGAGGAGATATACGTCAAGGATTTCAAGGCTCAGTACGTGAAACTTGGCATCGTGTACGAACATCGCCTGATCGACGACCTCGTCGCCTCGGCGCTCAAATGGTCGGGCAAGTTCATCTGGGCGTGCAAGAATTACGACGGCGACGTGCAGTCGGACATGGTCGCGCAGGGCTTCGGTTCGCTCGGCCTGATGACGTCGATCCTGATGACGCCCGACGGCCAGACCGTCGAGGCGGAGGCTGCGCACGGCACCGTGACGCGCCATTACCGCATGCATCAGGCCGGCAAGCCGACCAGCACCAACCCGATCGCGTCGATCTTCGCGTGGACCGGCGGGCTGAAGCACCGCGGCAAGCTCGACAACACCCCCGAAGTCACACGCTTTGCCGAAACGCTCGAGCGGGTCTGCATCGAAACCGTCGAAAACGGCGCGATGACCAAGGATCTGGCGCTGCTCGTCGGCCCCGATCAGGCGTGGCTGACCACCGAGCAGTTTTTCGAAGCGGTCCGCGCCAATCTCGACGCCGCCATTACGGGGTAAACATCTGCCGCCCGGTCGGTGACCGGGGCATGACACGTGTCACGATTTTTTGTGTCACGGCGTCTCAGGCGTTCCAGCCGGTGTCGGTACCCTATGCGGCGCGAAGTTCACGATGTTCACGATCGTACGCATGCGTTTTCCTGCCCTGCCCCGCGCTTGCGAAAAACTCGCGGCGCTTTGAATAATTGAGTTATGTACCATAGCGGTTCATAAAAGTCAATCCGGCCGGCGCAGGTTTCACCAGACCGTCACATCCGCAGGTTAGGGGATCAGGTGCCACGGCGTCTGCGTGGCACATGCGTCGCCGTTCCATCAGCCTTGAAGGAATTTTCGCCCGTGAAATTGCGCTATTCCTTGGCCGCCGCCTGCGCCGCCGCCACGCTCCTTGCCGCCTGCAACGAAGACGCACCGTCGAACTCGCCGTCGTCGCCGCCGGTGGTGACGCCGGTGGTCGCGACGCGGACGATCATCATGGTGTGGGACGGGCTGCGGCCGGACGATGTGACCGCCACCGACACGCCGAACCTGTATGCGCTGCGCCAGGCGGGTACCAATTTCAGCGACAATCATTCGACCTATCCGACGTTCACGATGATGAACGGCTCGTCGTTCGCGACCGGCTCGTTCCCGCGGACTTCGGGCTTTTACGGCAATACTTTCTGGACGCCGCCGCAGGGCACGACGAATACGATCCCGGTCGGGCTGTCGGCGGCCGGCACGGCGCAGGATTATCAGGACCCGGTGTTCACCGAAGATTATCAGGTGCTCACCACGCTCAACACCTATTATTCGGGACAGCTGCTGCTGGTGAAAAGCCTGTTTGCCGCCGCGCAAGGGGCCGGGCTGGTCACGGCGACGATCGGCAAAAGCGGTGCGGCCTATATCCAGGATCTCGGCCAGGGCGGCTATTTCCTCGACGAGAATACCGTCAAGCCGCGAAGCCTCGTCACCGAGTTGCAGGCGGCCAATATCGCGCTGCCGGTCAATGTCACCAAGGATTATACCGGCGCCAACGCCGTGACGCTTGCCGCGACCAACGGCTCGCCGACGGCGCGCGCGGGCTATGTGACGTTCAACACGACCGCGTTCGACCCCGCCGGGACGTTGACCGTCGCGGCGCGCGATTCGACCGATACCAGCCAGGGCGCGCCCGAAGACGCCGCCAACAAATATATGATGTCGGTGTTCACGCAGTATATCCTGCCGATGAAGAAGCCGATGCTGTCGCTGATCTGGTTCCGGACGCCCGACAATGTCGAGCATGGCTATGGCCCCGGCACCGCCAATGTCCGCGCCGGGCTGCGGTCGCAGGATGCGCGGCTGGGTGAATTGCTCGCCGGGTTGAAGGCGAACGGCCTCGACAAGACGACCAATGTCATCGTGGTCTCGGATCACGGCCATTCGACCGTGTCGGGCCCGACGGGGCTGTACCCGCTGCGCGCGATCGCCGCATCGGCAACCGCGCCCAACGGCCCGCTGGTCAACGGCTCGACGAGCGGCACCAGCGCAGCCACGCTCGGCGCGGTGAACGCGGCGGGCTATTCCTTCTCGGGCGATGTGCGCTCGGCCGATCTGCTGACGTACCGCCGGTTCGCCGCCTATGACGGCAACGGCTGCTCGACCAGCGCGATGTACGGGCTGTCGGCGAGCGGCACGCCGACGGTTCCGGTCCGGAACGATGCGACCGGCGCGCTATGCGGCGCGGCGAACACCAAATATCAGGCGATCAGCGCGGTCGCCAGCTTCAAGGTCCCCGCCCCCGGCAGCCTGCCGGCAAAGGGCATCGTCGTCGCGGCGAACGGCGGGTCGGACTATTTCTACGTCCCCGGGCATGACGCGACAACGGTCAAGAACCTCGTCAAATTCCTCCAGCAGCGCGAGGAATATGGCGCGATCTTCGTCGACAGCCGCTACGGCGCGATCCCCGGCGCGCTGACGATGGACCAGGTCAACCTCGAAAATGCGACGCGCCAGAACAACGGCCAGCCCGATGTCGTGGTGTCGTTCGCATGGGACGACAGCGTGGTCGTGCAGGGCAAGAACGGCATCGAGTTCGAAAGCACCGGCGGCCAGCGCGGCATGCACGGCAGCTTCGGCACCACCGATGTGCGCAACACGCTGATCGCCAACGGCCCGTCGTTCCAGTCGGGCGCGACGGTCACCAACCCGTCGGGCAATGTCGATGTCGCGCCGACGGTCGCCTATCTGCTCGGGTTGACGTTTGTGCAGGCCGATGGGCGCATCCTGAACGAGGCGCTGACCACACCGGCGAGCAAGACCAAGCCGAGCGTCGACGGCCCGATCACCGTGGCCAGCACCACTGCCACCGGGCTGTCGTTCGAACTGCCGACCGATCCGACGGGTGCCACCAAGGACACGTCGTTCACCTCGGGCAGCTACACCGTCAACCTCGTCGTCAAGGACTTGAACGTCGACGGCAAGAACTACCGCTATTTCGACTATGCCAAGGCGGTCCGGCAATAGCGCGTCCGGTTTAGGACAGCCGTTGACCACCTTCAGTCTTCGCCGTCTGCTGATCGGCCTGTTGAGCATGGCGGCGGTGCCGGTTGGTGCCGCTGCCGCGCCGCTGCGGTTCGAGGCGGTGTTCCGGGCGGCGGGCGAACCGGCGTCGTTGCACTATCGCGCCACGTTCCGCTCGGGCGGCGGCGCGCATCGGCTCGAAGTCTGGCGCGACGGCGACCGGCGGATCAAGCGCGTCACCGACGGCGCGGTCGAGACCTATGTCATGCACCGCCCCGGCGATGACAATTTCCAGATGCAGGCGCTCGACTTGCGCAAACGGATCAACACGCACATCGACCGCACGACGATGTACCGGATGGGCAACTTCACCGACTGGTTCGATCTTGGCCACGGCGTGCGGATGCCCAAGGGCGTCTATCAGCTCACCCAGACTGCGGCGCCGGCCGTCGCGACAAAGCCGCTCGCCGACTGCGACTGGTACACGCTGACGCAAGGCGCGCGGCGCACGCAACTGTGCTGGGACCCGTCGAACCGGTTGCCGCTGCTGATCGTCTCCGGCGGCCTGACGATCTGGCAGATCACCGCAATCGACCGCACACCATTCAAGCCATCGGTGTTCGAAATCAACGACAAGGGCTTCGTCCGCGTCGATGCGGTGCGCGACACCGAACGCGATTAGCCCTCTTCCCCGCCTGCTCGCGACCGGCTAGCACCGGCGGCATGGCGTCGCCTTTTGCATATCCCGGATTTCGGGCCTTTTGGGCGGCGAGGCTCGCCGCGACGCTGGGCGCGACGATGCTGGTCGTCGTCATCGGCTGGCAGGTTTACGACATTGCGCGCCAGACGATGCAGCCCAAGCAGGCGGCGTTCCTGCTCGGCATGGTCGGGCTGGCGCAGTTCCTGCCGCTGTTCGGGCTGACGCTGGTGGTCGGCTATGTCGCCGACCGGCTCGACCGGCGACATATCGCGCGGGCGGCGATCGCGCTGACGCTGTTCTGTGCCGCCTTGCTGGGCGGGCTGGCGCTGGCGCATGCGGTGACGCTGCCTTGGCTGTTCGGCATCGCGGCGCTGCTTGGCGTCGGGCGTGCCTTTTCAGGTCCGTCGATGTCGGCGCTGGCCCCGAACCTTGTGCCACGCGAGATTTTGCCGACGGCGATCGCGTGGAATTCGATCGGCTGGCAATCGGGATCGGTCGTCGGGCCGCCGGTCGGGGCGTTCCTTTATGCCGCAGCCCCCGCCGCGCCGTATCTGGTGGCGGTCGTGCTGTTCGGCGTGTCGCTCGCCGCGCTGTTCGCCATTCCGCCGGTGGCGCTACCGCCGCGGTCGGAGCTGTCGCCGTGGCGCAGCACGGTCGAGGGGCTGGGCTATGTCCGCCGCAACCGCATCGTGCTCGGCGCGATCAGCCTCGACCTGTTCGCCGTGCTGCTCGGCGGCGCGACCGCGATGCTGCCGATCTATGCGCGCGATATCCTGCATGTCGGCGTCGAGGGGCTGGGGCCGCTGCGTGCCGCCCCGGCGCTCGGCGCGGCACTGACGGCGGTCGCGCTCGCCTCGAAGCCGCTGCGCAACCGCGTCGGCATCACGATGTTCGGCGGCGTCGCGCTGTTCGGTGTTGCGACGGTGGTGTTCGGACTGTCGCAGAACCTGCTGCTGTCGCTTGGCTGCCTGACCGTGCTGGGCGCGGCCGACATGATCAGCGTCTATGTCCGCAGCTCGCTGATCCAGCTGCACACCCCGGATGCGATGCGCGGGCGGGTGTCGGCGGTATCGATGTTGTTCATCTCGGCATCGAACGAGCTCGGTGAGTTCGAAAGCGGGCTGACGGCGGCATGGTTCGGCCCGGTCGAGGCGGTCGTGCTGGGCGGCATCGGCGCGATCATCGTCACCGGGCTGTGGATGTGGGGCTTTCCCGAACTGCGCCGCGCCGACAAGTTTGTGGCACCCGAAACCGCCTGACGCTATGGGTGGCGGGCAATTCCGGAGGACGACCATGAAAGCCGATACGATTCTGGCCACCATCGGCAACACGCCGCACGTCCGCATGGGGCGGCTGTTCCCGCACGCCGAGGTGTGGATCAAGTCCGAACGCTCGAACCCCGGCGGGTCGATCAAGGACCGCATCGCGCTGGCGATGGTCGAGGCGGCCGAAGCCGATGGCAGCCTGCAGCCCGGCGGCACGATCGTCGAGCCGACCAGCGGCAACACCGGCATCGGGCTGGCGATCGTCGGCGCGATCAAAGGCTATAAGGTCATCCTCGTCATGCCCGAATCGATGTCGATCGAGCGGCGGCGGCTGATGCTCGCGTACGGCGCGACCTTTGCGCTGACGCCGCGCGAAAAGGGCGTCAAGGGCGCGATCGAACGCGCGCACGAAATCTGCGATGCGACGCCGGGTGCGTGGATTCCGGGGCAGTTCGAAAACCCGGCGAACGTCGACATCCACGTCCGCACCACCGCGATCGAAATCCTGAACGACTTTGCCGACACGCCGATCGACGCACTGATTACCGGTGTCGGCACCGGCGGGCACATCACCGGCGTCGCGCAGGCGTTGAAGCCGCACTGGCCCAACCTGAAGGTCTTTGCCGTCGAGCCGACGCTGTCGCCGGTAATCTCGGGTGGGCAGCCCGGCCCGCATGCGATCCAGGGCATCGGCGCGGGCTTCATTCCGGCGAACCTCCACACGCAGCTGCTCGATGGTGTCATCCAGGTTTCGCCCGACGATGCCAAGGCATGGGCGCTGCGCTCGGCCCGCGAGGAGGGCATGCTGGTCGGGATCTCGAGCGGCGCGACACTGAGCGCGATCGCGCAAAAGCTGCCCGAACTGGCTCCCAACGCCCGCGTGCTCGGCTTCAACTACGACACCGGCGAGCGTTATCTTTCGGTGCCGGAATTCCTGCCGACCGAATAGAGCGTCACCTCGACGATTTCGGGCGGCGTGCCGAACCGGATCGGGATCGCGGTGGTGCCAAGCCCGCAGCTGACGATCAGCCGCCGCGCGCCTTCGACGACGAGGCCGTACAGAAAGCGCTGGCCGTTGACCGAGCCCGTCAACGGCGCGCCAATGAGCGGCAGCTTGATCTGCCCGCCATGCGTGTGCCCGGCAAGCGTCAGCGCGACCGACGCCGGCACCTGCGGCCATGCATCGGGGTTGTGCATCAGCATCAGGACTGGCTTCCCCGTCGGCACCCCGGCGAGCGCGACGCGCGCATCGGGGTGGCCCGACAGATAATCGTCCATGCCCGCGACCACGATCGGCCCGGCATCGGCCCAGCGGTTGTTGAGATAGGTGATGCCGTAGCGCGGGATAACCTGCTGCGACCAAAAGATATTGTCATGGTTGCCGCGCACCGCGAACACCCCGAGCCGCGGGCGCAGCGCCGCGAACGGCCGGATGCCGTCGTCGAGGTTTTCGCCGACCGGCGGCCGCCCGACCTTGCCGCCGACATAGTCGCCGGTCAGCGCGACGAGATCGGGCGCGAGTGCATTGACCTGCGCAACGATGGCGCGAACCCGCGCCGGCGGCATGTCATAGCTCAGGTGCTCGTCGCTGAGCTGGACGATCCGCAGCGGCGCGGCCAACCCCTCGACGGCGATCCGGTAGCGCACCACCACCGGCGTTGCGGTCGCGTTGCGATAGCCGAAGGCGGCGAGCACGGCAGCAAGGACAAGGCCCGCAACGACGAGGCGCAAGGCGAGTTTGAGCGTCAACGATTCCGCCTGCGTTGGCCATCCCCCGGCCTGACGGGTGAGGGTTGGGTGAGCGTCTGTCTTTCTTCGTTCAGCACAAAGGAAGCAAGGCCCTCACCCGACCCACTCCCGCACGTGCGGGAGGGGAGCGATTAAGCCGCCGCCTTGAACTTGGCGCGCCCATAGAAGGTCTCGCCCGCCGCCGCCATGTCGCGGAGCAGCTGCGGCGCCGCGAAGCGTTCGCCGTGGCGCTGCGCCAGCGCGTCGAGCACCGCGACGACATTTGCGAGGCCGAGCGTGTCCATGTGGCTGAACGGCCCACCGGTGAACGGCGCAAAGCCCCAGCCGAAGATCGCGCCGAGGTCGCCGTCCTCGGGCGTCTCGAGCACGCCTTCGGCAAAGCAGCGCGCGCATTCGACCAGCTGGCGGAACATCAGCCGCTCGCGCACCGCCAGCGGATCGGTCTCGCCGTGCGCGTCGGGCTTGGCGACCGTCGCGCCGAGTTCGGGCCACAGATACTTCTTCGCCGGCGCGTCGGGATAGACGTAAAACCCCTTGCCGTTCTTGCGCCCCAGCCGCCCGAGCGTGTTCATCTCCTCGATGACCGCCTCGGCCGCGCTCGGCTTGTACGCATCGCCCAGATCGGCCTTGGTCTGCTTGGCGACCTTGAGCGACAGGTCGAGCCCGACTTCGTCGTTCACTGCGAGCGGGCCGACGGGCATGCCCATCTGCTTGCCGATATTCTCGATCAACGCGGGCACGGTGCCCTCGGCGAGCAGCGCCAGCCCTTCCTGGACATAGGTGCCAAAGCAGCGCGACGTATAGAAACCGCGGCTGTCGTTGACGACGATCGGCACCTTGCGGATCGCCGCGACATAATCGAGTGCCTTGGCGATCGCCTCCGGCCCAGTTTCCTTGCCGACGATAATCTCGACCAGTGGCATCTTTTCGACCGGCGAAAAGAAGTGGATGCCGATGAAGTTCGCGGGCTTCGACCATGCCGCGCTCAGCCCGGTGATCGGCAGCGTCGAGGTGTTCGACCCGAAGATCGTGTCCGCACCGACCACCGCCTCGGTCTTGTGCGTGACATCGGCCTTGATGCCGCGATCCTCGAACACCGCCTCGATGATCAGGTCGCAGCCTTTCAGGTCGTCATAGTTCGACGTCGCATGGATGCGCCCGAGGATTTCGGCCATCTTCGCCGGGTCGGTGCGGCGCTTGGCCAGCCGCTCCTCGGTATAGGCCTTGCCCTTGTCGGCGGCGGCCTGATCGCGGTCGAGCAGCACCACCTCGATGCCGGCCTGCGCGCTGACCATCGCGACGCCTGCGCCCATCAGCCCGGCACCGAGCATGCCGATCTTTTTCGGCGGCATCGGCGCAATGCCCTTGGGACGGCGCGCGCCCTTTTCGGCCGCCTGCTTCGACACGAACAGCGAGCGGATCATGTTGCCCGCCTGGGGATCGGCGACGACCTTGGCGAAATATTTGCTCTCGACGCGGATCGCGGTGTCCATCGGCAGCTGCGTGCCTTCGTACACCGCCGACATGATCGCCATCGGCGCGTTCATATTGTGCTGGGTCGTCTTGTGCGTGATCGCGTTGCCCGCCACGAAGGTCTGTGCAAACGCCGGGTTCATCGCGCCGACGCCGCCGGGGAAACGGAAGCCCTTGTCGTCCCATGGCTGCGTGATCTTGGTCGGGTTGGCCAGCACCCACGCCTTGGCGCGCGCCACGACGTCGGCGGCGGGCGCGAGTTCGCCGACCACGCCGAAACCGAGCGCCTCCTGCGGCGACATGCTTTTGCCCTGCAGCAGATACATCAGCGCCGACTGGACTCCCATCAGGCGCGGCAGGCGCTGCGTCCCACCCGCGCCGGGAAACAGCCCGACGAGCACTTCGGGGAGGCCAAGCTGCACCTTGGGATTGTCGCTGCACACCCGGTAATGGCAGGCGAGACAGAATTCGAGCCCGCCGCCGAGCGCGAGGCCGTTGATCGCCGCCGCCACCGGCTTGCCGCAGGTCTCGAGGTCGCGCAGCAGGCGGTTGAGGCCGAACACACCGTCGAATAGCGCAGCGAGCTTCGACTTGCCCTCCGGCGTCGCGCCGCCACCGAACAAGGCACCCATGCCCTTCAAATCGGCCCCGGCCATGAAGCCCGACGCCTTGCCGCTGGTCAGCACGGCACCCTTGACGGCCGGGTCGGTCTTGATCCGCTCGATCGCGGCGGCAAGGTCGCGACTGACTTCGGGTGTGATGACGTTCATCGACTGCCCCGGCACGTCGATGGTGAGCAACAGGATGCCGTCGGCGTCGAGGGCCTGGCGGATGGCGGTGTCGGTCATTGTCGTTACTCCCCAGAACCCGTTCAAATCCGCTCGATCACCGTCGCGGTGCCCATGCCGGCCCCGACGCATAGTGTCACCAGCGCGGTGCCCTTGCCGGTGCGCTCGAGCTCGTCGAGGACGGTGCCGAGGATCATCGCGCCGGTCGCTCCGAGCGGGTGCCCCATCGCGATCGCGCCGCCGTTGACGTTGATCTTGTCGTGATCGATGTTGAGCGCCTGCATATACCGCAGCACGACGCTCGCGAACGCCTCGTTCAGCTCGAACAGGTCGATGTCGGCAACCGTCATGCCGAGCCGCTTGAGCAGCTTTTCGGTGACCGGCGTCGGGCCGGTGAGCATGATCGCGGGTTCCGAACCGATCGACGCCATGCCCTTGATGCGCGCGCGCGGCTTCAGGCCGTATTTCGCCCCGATGTCGCGGTTGCCGATCAGCACGGCCGCCGCACCGTCGACGATGCCCGAGCTGTTGCCGCCGTGATGGACATGGCTGATCCGCTCGATTTCAGGATATTTGAGCAGCGCGATCGCGTCGAAACCGGGCATCCCCTCGCCGATCGCCTCGAACGCCGGGGCAAGGCTGCCGAGCGACTGCATATCGGTCTGCGGGCGCATATGCTCGTCCCGGTCGAGCACGACCTCACCGATGACATCGCGGACGCCGACCACCGACTTGGCAAAGCGCCCCTCGTTCCACGCGCGTGCGGCGCGCTTCTGGCTTTCGACGGCATAGGCATCGACGTCGTTGCGGCTGAAGCCATATTTGGTCGCGATCAGGTCGGCACCGATCCCCTGCGGCACGAAATAGGTCTTATAGGCCACGGCGGGGTCCATCGGCCACGCGCCGCCATCTGCACCCATCGGCACGCGGCTCATGCTCTCGACGCCGCCGCCGATCGCAAACATCGCCTCGCCGCTGATCACCTTGGCAGCCGCCATGTTGCACGCCTCGAGCCCGCTGGCGCAGAAGCGGTTGATCTGCACACCGGCCGTGGTTTCGGCATAATCGGCGTTGAGCACGGCGGTGCGCGCCACATCGCTGCCCTGCTCGCCGACCGGCGCGACGCAGCCGAGCACGACGTCATCGACATCGGCGGTATCGATATGCGTGCGGTCGCGGATCGCCTCGAGCACCTGCGTCGCCAGCTGGACCGGCGTAATCTCGTGCAGCTTGCCGTCCTTGCGGCCCTTGCCGCGCGGCGTACGAACCGCGTCGTAGATAAAGGCTTCGGCCATTGGTGGTCTCCTATTTTAACACGTCGGAAGCATGCATCAGAAACAGAACCTTCACCGCTGGCATTAAGGCCAGGGCGGAATAAGATTTAGCGTCGATAGCTTCTCAAGTTCTTCAATCCGCTGTCGATTGAGCTCGATCAAGCACGTCGAAGCTATTTCGCCCATTCCCGTCCCACCCGACCATTGAGAACTTATCATCTCGCATTGAGCGTTTCGGTATTTAAGCCATGCCGATTGCGAATTCAGCAGCGCGCCAACCATCGGCGTTCGATTTTCCTTGGCTTCTCCGGTCTCTTTATCGACCTGACGAAGCGACGATAATGTCTCTTTCAGCTGTGCTTCCATCTCGTGATCGGTCTGCTCTGCCAAGCGTCCGTAACATATTCTCTGATCCAGCCCGGATCCGGCTGTCGTACACGCCGAGCCTGCAGCCAAAAGCATGAGTAGGATCATGATTCCAGATTCGTAGTCAAAACGCTTCGGCAGGAAGCGCCATCATGGCTTCGGCCCCGGCCTCGAGCTTGCGGCGGAGCGCGCCCGCGTCGGGGAAATAGCGTTCGGCGAAATAGCGCGCGGTGATCAGCTTGGCGTCATAGAACGCCTTGTCCGATGCGCCGGCGTCGATCGCGGCATGGCTCGCCTTCGCCATCACCAGCCACATATGGCCGAGCGCGACGATGCCCATCAGGTGCAGATACGCAGTTGCCGCCGCCCCGGCATTGTCGGGATTGCTCATGCCGTTCTGCATCAGCCACAGCGTCGCCGCCTGCAATTCGCCGAGCGCCTTTCCGAGCGGCGCGGCGATCACGGTCAGCCGCGCATCGGTCTTCGCATCGGCGAGCAGGTCGCCGACGAGGGCGAGATAGGCGCGCAACCCCCGGCCGCCGTTCATGCCGAGCTTGCGCCCGACAAGGTCCATCGCCTGAATGCCGTTGGTGCCTTCATAGATTTGCGCGATCCGCGCATCGCGGACGAACTGCTCCATGCCCCATTCGCGGACATAGCCGTGGCCGCCGTACACCTGCTGCGACGCGGTCGCGATGTCATAGCCCTTGTCGGTGCAATAGCCCTTGATGACCGGCGTCAGCAGCGAGATCAGGTCGTCCGCCGTCTGCCGCTCCTCGGGCGTTGCGGCGGCATGCGCGAGATCGACCTGCAGCGCCCCCCACAGGATCAGCGCGCGAGCGCCTTCGTTGAACGCGCGCCCGTCCATCAGCATGCGCCGCACATCGGGGTGGACGATGATCGGATCGGCTTTCGATGCGACTGCCACCGGGCCGGGCGCCGGCGCGACGGTGGCAGCGACGGTCAGCGCCTTGCCCTGCAGCCGGTCGCGCGCATAGATCGCGGCGTTCTGATAGGCGATTTCGCCCTGTGCCAGCCCCTGTACGCCAACCCCCAGCCGCGCGGCGTTCATCATGATGAACATCGCGCGCAGGCCCTTGTTCTCCTCGCCGATCAGATAGCCGGTCGCGCCGTCGTAGTTCATCACGCAAGTCGAGTTGGCGTGGATGCCCATCTTGTGCTCGATCGACCCGCAGGTCACCGCGTTGCGCGCACCCAGCGTACCGTCGTCGCCGACCATGATCTTGGGCACGATGAATAGCGAGATGCCCTTGACG
>Ga0209724_1002439_pt1 | contig 15882 bp, 10 predicted proteins | sample grotaG_FD_184143 | JGI IMG/M metagenome (GOLD analysis project Ga0209724, IMG submission 184143) | Glacier valley bacterial and archeal communities from Borup Fiord, Nunavut, Canada, to study Microbial Dark Matter (Phase II) -... | ecosystem: Environmental > Aquatic > Freshwater > Ice > Glacier ...
GCAATCCTGCCGTTGGTGGAATAGCGAAGGGACAAATTGTTCGCGAAATTGATGCGCTCGGTGGAAATATGGGAGTTATTACCGATTTATCCACGATTCAGTTTAGAATGTTAAACCTCTCGAAAGGACCGGCAATGTGGAGTCCGCGGGCACAGTGCGATAAAATTAAATTCTCAGCGATTTGGAAAAGCACCCTTGAGGGCATTAAAAACCTTGATTTTTGGCAGGGAACTGTTGTAAAACTGGTTTTTGATGGTAATTCTGTTTGTGGAGTCGAAACTGAGATTGGTGTAGTTTTTAAGTGTAAAAGTGTAATATTAACAAATGGAACTTTTTTGAATGGACTAATGCATTTTGGTTCAGCAAAGGTTTCAGGAGGAAGAATTTCTGAACCGTCATCGTTAGGCATAACTGAGCAATTAATTTCAGCAGGTTTCACAGCTGGAAGAATGAAAACAGGCACGCCGGTTCGGATCGATAAAAGGACGATCGATTTTTCAAAGTTACAAAAGCAGGAGGGTGATGAAGGTGAAAACCAGTTTAGTTTTTTACCTAATACCAATTCTGGTTTAAAGCAATTGCCATGTTATATTACTTATACAAATGCGAGGGTTCATAAGATTATAAAATCTGGATTTGAAGATTCACCATTGTTTGATGGCACAATCAAGGGGCTTGGACCACGCTACTGTCCGAGTATTGAAACAAAGCTTGTCACTTTTGCGGACAAGGAACAGCATCAGTTATTTCTTGAACCAGAAGGTGAAGACTCACTTGAATATTACTTGAATGGTTTCTCATCTTCATTAAATTGGCAGGTTCAAAATGATGCAATTCATTGCATACCTGGTTTAGAGAATGTTAAAATTTTAAAACCGGGGTACGCTATTGAGTATGATTATTTCGATCCAACGCAGTTGAATTCAACGCTTGAAACCAAGTTAATTCGGAATTTGTACTTTGCAGGCCAAATTAATGGAACGACAGGGTATGAAGAGGCTGGTGCGCAAGGTTTAATGGCTGGCATAAATGCGCACCTGAAGATAAATGGAAAAGATGCTTTGGTGCTATCTCGAAATGAGGCTTATATTGGCGTATTAATCGACGATTTGGTAACTAAAGGAGTTGATGAACCTTACCGAATGTTTACAAGCCGGGCTGAATATCGGCTCTTATTGAGACAGGATAATGCCGATGAACGTCTCACGCCGATAGGGTATAAGCTTGGATTAGTTTCCGAAAGCAGGTATGCGGTTTTTTTGAGAAAGATTGATTTCAGGAATAAGGTAATAGCGTTTTGTAAAAGTTATTTGGTTAAAGTTGATTTATTAAATGATCTTCTTCTCGAAAAAAGTACAGCTGTATTGCTTCATGGTACCAGGTTAGAGTCGTTAATTACGCGTCCACAATTGTCAATTTTCGATTTTATTCCGGCTATTCCTAAACTTGAAAAACTATACAACAGTATTGATATTGGCATTCGTAAGGAAGTTATGGAGTCCTCCGAAATTTTAATTAAATATTCAGGATACATCGACAGAGAAAGCTCGGTTGCTGAAAAGTATCGTCGATTAGAGGGAATTGTCATTGATAAAAAGTTTAGTTATCAGGAACTTGTGTCTTTATCTACCGAAGCTCGGCAAAAACTGGAAAAAATTCAACCCAAAACTATTGGGCAGGCGAGCCGAATTCCTGGAGTTTCTCCAAGTGACATTAATGTACTATTGGTGCTTTTAGGCCGGTAATGTTCCACGTGGAACATTTTAAATTTAATTCTTTAATATAAATGACAAAGCAAATTGATCTTGAAATAGTCAAAAATTCCATTCGTAATATACCCGATTTTCCAAAACCGGGTATACATTTTAAAGATGTTACGACAGCGTATCAGGATGGCGAAATATTTAGTTTTATCGGGTCCGAAATTTATGAGCATTACAAAAATGCTGGAATTACAAAGGTAATTGGTATTGAATCCCGTGGATTTATCCTCGGAAGTGTTTTGGCCTATAAATTTAACGCGGGTTTTATTCCAATTCGTAAACCAGGAAAACTTCCTGCTGAAATTTATTCGCAATCATATGAATTGGAATATGGATTTGACACGCTTGAAATTCATACGGACGCATTAAAACCAGATGATGTTGTATTGATTCATGACGATTTACTTGCAACCGGTGGAACAATAGGTGCTGCCATTGATTTAGTACGAAAATTTGGTGTTTCAAAAATCTATGTTAATTTTTTTGTGGAACTCGATTTTTTAAAGGGAATAGATAGAATTGATCCAACAGTATCAACTTGGTCTATGATCCATTTTTAAGAATAAGAAAATGGAAAGCGAAGGGTTGTTTTCAAGTAAATTAAAGGAGATTGTTTCAGTTTTACCTGACTTACCCGGTATATATCAATATTTCAATTCTGAGGGTAAAATTATCTATGTTGGAAAGGCAAAGAATTTAAAAAAGCGGGTTAATTCTTATTTTTCGAAAGTTCATGAGAATCGTAAAACCGCAATTCTGGTTCGTAAAATAGCCGATATTAAACACATGGTTGTTGATTCGGAGGAAGACGCATTACTTCTCGAGAATAACCTCATCAAGAAATACCAGCCGCGGTATAATGTCTTGCTAAAGGATGATAAATCATTTCCATGGATTTGCGTTAAAAACGAGCCGTTTCCACGCGTTTTTTTTACACGGAATGTTATCCGTGATGGTTCATTGTATTTCGGGCCATACACATCAATTCCAATGGTAAGAACAATTCTGGATGTTATAAAACGACTTTATCCCATCCGGAATTGCAGTTTGAATTTGTCGAATGTTAGTATTGAAAAGAGTAAATATAAGGTTTGTCTCGAATTTCAAATTGGCAATTGTAAAGGGCCTTGCGAAAATTTACAATCCGAAGAGGAGTATCTGGATGATATATCCCAGATCAAGGAAATTCTTAAAGGAAATTTATCTACTGTTGTGGCACACTTAAAAGGCAGAATGAACCAATTGGCACAGGAGTACAAGTTTGAAGAGGCCGAAAACTTTAAAAACAAAATTTCAATACTCGAAAATTATAAAAGTAAATCGACCATTGTAAGTTCTTCGATCACAAATGTTGATGTATTTTCTTTCGATGAAGATGAATTATATGGCTATGTAAATTTCTTAAGAGTTGTTGATGGTGCGATTATTCAGGCGCACACGCTTGAAATTAAGAAAAGATTGGATGAATCTAAGGAGGAGTTATTGGCATTGGGAATTATCGAAATCCGGCAAAAGTTTTTTCTTAATTCCAAAGAGATCCTTTTACCTTTTACAATTGATATTCAATTGAAAGAAGTAAGAATGATTGTACCTCAGATTGGCGATAAACGCAAGTTGCTGGAGTTATCGGAAAGGAATGTGAAGTTTTATAAGCTTGATAAAAACAAACAGTTATCACTTAAAACGCCTCAGAGCAGAACCGACAGGTTACTTGAGCAAATAAAAAAAGATTTGCGGTTACAGGAACTGCCAATTCGTATTGAATGTTTTGATAATTCAAATATTCAAGGCGCTCAACCTGTGGCGGCGTGTGTTGTCTTTATTGGAGGCAAACCTGCTAAAAGAGAATATCGCCATTTCAATATAAAAACCGTCGTGGGCCCGGACGATTTTGCATCAATGGAGGAAATTATTTTTCGACGGTATGACCGGGTGATTAAAGAGGAGGGACCCTTACCACAATTAATTGTCGTTGATGGTGGTAAGGGTCAACTAAGTTCTGCTATTAGTACGCTTGAAAAGCTCAATATCAGGGGGAAAGTTGCTGTAATTGGAATTGCGAAGAAACTTGAAGAAATTATTTACCCGGATGATCCAATTCCGTTATACCTCGATAAGAACTCTGAAACATTAAGAGTGCTTCAAAATATTCGAAATGAGGCACATCGTTTTGGTATAACTTTTCATCGCAACAAAAGGTCGAAAGAATTTATTATTAGTGAACTTACGCAAATACCTGGAATCGGAGATAAAACGATAGAAATCCTGATGCGTAAGTTTAAATCGATCAAACGGTTAAAGGTCGCGCCACAAAATGAGATTATTGAGGAAATTGGAATTGCGAGAGCTGAAAAAATTGAGAATTATTTCAAAGCAACTCAAGAATAGTGCTTAAAATTGCATTTATCAATCAATGATTTGTTTTTTATTGAGGATTAGAACAGGGAAAGACAGAAATCAGATATATCAAAGTTTGGTATTGAATTAATTTTCGGATTATTTTCCAGCAAATGTAAAATTAATTCTTTATCATGTTTTACATTTAATAGCATATCAAAAACATATTGTAAATCTGTGTTTTGCGGTGAATCAATATTAGTTTTCACATGTTTAATAATGCCTTTTTCAACTTGCAGTTCAACTTTGACCAATAGATTAGCTACAGAGAAACTATTTTGAAAGACATACTTAGGTGAGTAGCCATAAATCCATTCCCAGGTTTCAAATTTGCCTTTTGAAATTTGTTCAATCAACTCCGCTTCTTGATTCGTTATTGGTCTAATGATGGGATTTGTATAATTGCCAATTATGATTTGAAATAGAATTTTCCTAAACTCATCAATCGTTTTTGGAGACTCCAGGTAATTCGAAATATTGGTTACTTTGGATCTGACAGATTTAATCGATTTATCAATGTACTTTTGAGGTTGATTTTTTAATGCGGCTGAAAGTTTGTTTAAATCAGTATTGAATAGGAGAGTGCCGTGTGAAAGAACACGGGTTTTAAAAATGTGCATTGCATTTCCTGATATTTTTTTTGAATCTACTAGTAGATCGTTTCTGCCTGAAAATGAACTATCTAACCCCATTTTAAGCAAAGCTTCAAGTATTGGGCTTGTGAATTTTGTAAAATTTATTTGTTCAAGATTTGTGCAATTGTGGATAAAGCTGAAATTAAGATTGTTTAAGTCCTGATAAACAGTACCTCCACCTGAAATTCTTCGTGCCAGTCTGATATTATGCTCAAGTGTATACTGTAGATTTATTTCTGACAGGAGATTTTGATGCTTTCCAACTACAATGCTAGGTTCATTAATATAGATTAAGAATATTTCCTCATCGTTAATTTTAAGTAGATATTCTTCTGTGGCTAAATTGAAATATGGATTTGTACTTGTTGAAATTATGCAGCGCATTCCTTGAGTTCGTTTTTGTCTAATTGAAATCACGTTCGCAAAGATAGGCTTCTGGTCTGAATATTCCCGAATTGGGAAAACTTATCAGATTGGGTTTAAAAGTATATTTGCACACGAATTTTCTTAAAAGTATTATTTTGTGCGAAAACTAATTTGTCGTTCAAGGAATCATTATTTATACCTCCTCGCAGGCAGACAATCAAATTTTGAAAATATGGATGTTCACCATTAAGAAAATCAAATTTGAAGTGCCTTAAGATTCTTCACTAACTCCGCGACTCCTTCGCCAGCTCCTTTTGCGATTACCTGAACTCGTCTTGGGAGTGAAGCGGGGGGATTTGGATCAATTAGGAAAAGCGGTGCTGAAGATGGTGCATAGTTGATTAAACCAGCTGCCGGATAAACATTCATGGATGTTCCGATAACACAAAGATAATCTGCCGATTCAACGATAGGAACCGCTTCTGCCATAGCTGGTACTTCCTCTCCAAACCAGACAATATGCGGGCGTAACTGACTTCCTTTCTCACATTTATCGCCCATTTTCATTTCGGGATCTTTCAAAGTATAAATCAACGACGGATCAATTGAGCTTCTGGCTTTCGTTAATTCTCCATGTAAATGGAGCACATTGGTGGAACCGGCCCTTTCGTGAAGATCATCCACATTCTGCGTTATAATCTGTACATCGTAGTTTTTCTCAAGTTCTGCAAGCAACAGATGTCCACGATTTGGTTTGCTTTCGATCATCTGTTTACGGCGATCGTTGTAAAAGCTGAGCAGTAACGCAGGATTTTTATACCAGGCTTCAATACTCGCCACTTCCATTACATCATATTCTTCCCACAATCCATTCATATCACGAAAAGTGCGAATGCCGCTCTCAGCTGACATGCCGGCACCTGATAAAATAACCAGTCTTTTCATCTCTATAAGTTTTCTTCTAAAATGGCCAATTTTTTCCTCAATTCCAATTTTCTCCAATATTTATAGGTCAACCAAATTCATTTTGTCGCGTTTGGGTAAACCAAATGATGCGAATAGGTAGTGTAAACTAAATATTGGTAATCGTCGCTGAAAATAGGGAAAAAGTCACCAAAATTGGACAAATCGAATATTTTGAAACCTAAAAATATTTCTGGTCAAATTTTGGGTGAATCTGATCTTAAATATGAGTTTGTAAAATACTATTCTGGTCGATTTGAAGGATCCTCAACCGAATTCCAAGTGGTGAATACTAAAAAATGCGAATAGGGAATTAAGTAAAAACAGCAAAGGTATTCTCATTTTTGTGTTCCGGGATAATCTGGCGTTATTTTGGAAAAAGCATACAATTTTGATTTTTTTTAAATAAAATATAAAAGCTAAATGGTTAGATGACAGGTGTATATTCGAGACATTGAAAAAAAATGAAATATTTTTGATTTTTTTTGTAACAAATCAAAACAACTCCCGTAATAAAGGGAAGATGAAAAAAACAACAGGAGTGTTGTTTTGTTTTGATTTTAAGTTTTAGTTTTTTGATGAGTTTAAGGAGCTGGTGTGGAGACACCAGCTCCGTTTTTTTAATAAAAGACCTCTCTGTAAACAGAAAGGTCTTTTTTATTCATTGAGGTCGATGGCGGATTCGAACCGCCGTAGACGGTTTTGCAGACCGTTGCCTAGCCACTCGGCCAACCGACCTGAAATGTGGATGCGAAGATAACTAAAAATCTGATGTACCCGCCACCGTTTTGAAAATTTGGTTGCTTTACCTCTCCAGGGTTACACTTACCTTCCTGATCTGGCCACCCATAGGTGGATTTAACTTCGAAATTTTCACTTTCGCTTTTCCGATCGTTCCGAATTCGCCATAAAGCTTGTTGAGTATTCGTTCTGCCACATTTTCAAGTAAATGCGATTTGATTTGCATCTCTTCTTTAACGATTTGATATACGGCAAGGTAATTTAAGGCATCCGACAGATCGTCGCTTTTAGCCGCTTTCGAACAATCGGTGCTTAATGTAAGATCTACTATAAAACGATTGCCTACAATTTGTTCTTCGGCAAAATGACCATGGTAGGCATAAAACTCCATCCCTTCAATCTCAATAACTCCCATTCTGAAAACAATTTATGAACTTCAAAATTAATCTATTTTTAAATCTTAGATTTAACGTTTGGAATTATATCTCATTTTGTTTAACTCTTACTACTTTTACAAACAGATTTTAGAGATTTAGAAAATTATATTGATATGGCAGAAATAGACAACATTAGCATTGATCAGGAGGAGAAGCTTCCAAAGAATTTTATTCAGCAACAAATTGTAGACGACCTTGCCGAAGGAAAAAACGGCGGAAGTGTTCATACGCGTTTTCCCCCTGAGCCTAATGGTTATCTGCATATTGGACATGCTAAATCAATTTGCCTGAATTTTGGTACTGCCAAAAAATTCGGGGGATTAACCAATCTTCGGTTTGATGATACCAATCCCACGAAGGAGGATACAGAATATGTTGATTCTATCATGGAGGACGTTCACTGGCTGGGGTTCGACTGGGACGACCGCCTTTTTTATGCTTCCGATTATTTCGATAAGCTTTACGATTTTGCCGTGAAGTTAATTAAGGAAGGTAAAGCCTATGTTGATTTTCAGCCTCAGGAGACGATCAGCGATCAAAAAGGGGTACCAACGCGCCCTGGTGTTGACAGTCCTTACCGTAACACATCGCCGGAAGAGAATTTGGAATTTTTTGCGAAGATGAAATCGGGATTCTTCAATGAAGGAGACTGTGTTTTACGCGCAAAAATCGATATGTCGTCGCCAAATATGCACATGCGTGACCCGTTGATGTACAGGATATTAAAACAACCACATCATCGTACGGGCGATAAATGGTGTATCTATCCAATGTATGATTATGCCCATGGCCAATGCGATTATTGGGAAGGAATCACCCATTCGATCTGCACACTTGAATTCGAAGTCCACCGTCCGTTGTACGATTGGTTCGTCGAAGAATTGAGAAACAGCGATTACCGGCCAAGGCAAATTGAATTTTCAAGGTTGAATATCAGTTATACAGTCATGTCTAAACGGCGGCTTTTACAACTGGTAAAGGAAAATTACGTTAACGGTTGGGATGACCCCCGTATGCCGACAATATGCGGTTTGCGGCGCCGTGGGTACACACCTGAATCGATGCGCGCATTTTCGGATATGGTAGGTATTACAAAAGTCGACGGCGTTACCGATGTCGCCGTGCTTGAATATTGCATCCGTGAAGATATGAATAAAAGAGCGCAACGTGTGATGGGTGTCCTCGATCCGCTCAAAGTGATTATAACCAATTATCCCGAAGGACAGGTCGAGGAAATCGACGCTGTCAATAATCCGGAAGACGAAAGCATGGGGAAACGAAAAGTACCGTTTTCACGCGAATTATATATTGAACGTGAGGATTTTATGGAGACTCCGACCAATAAATTCTATCGGTTGTCACCAGGTCGTGAAGTACGGCTACGCTATTCGTATTTCATCAAATGCACCGATTTCGTTAAAAACGAACAAGGTGAAATTGTTGAACTTCATTGCACTTACGATCCTGAAACAAAAGGTGGCAATTCTCCCGACGGAAGAAAAGTGAAAGCAACACTTCACTGGGTGGCTGTTGCGCAGGCGGTTAAAGCCGAGGTGCGTTTATACGACCGTCTATTTACCGATCCAGATCCTGCAGGACATAAAGACAAAGATTTGCTCAAGTTTTTAAATCCAGATTCTTTGAAGGTATTAGCTGAGTGTTATGTCGAACCATTTGTCAAAAATGCAAAACCATTGACCAATTTTCAGTTCGAACGTTTGGGCTATTTCAATATCGATCCCGATTCAACTTCTGGTCAGATGGTCTTTAACAGAACCGTTTCGTTGAAAGACAGTTGTAAGAAATAATGGAATAATTTGATGGCCGGGTGAGTATTCAGAATAGGAATACTCATCCGGCCATTTTCATTATCGATAACCATCACACTTTCGGGTGCAAAAGCTTCATGATCTGGCGCCTTGTATAGAAAAATGTGAAGATGGCGGCACTCCAGTTGGCAATAAAAATGCCCCACCAGATACCTTTTGTTCCCCATTGAAGGTAGATGGCAAGCAGTAAAAACAGCGGAAGCGGTACCAGAAATTGTCGGTAAGCACCAACAAAAATGGCATACAATGGCTTTTTCATGCCTTGCAAAGTCGATACAGAAATATTAAGAAAGACATATGCAAGGAAGAAGAGCACCGCAATATGTAAATATTCCGCACCAATTTCAATCACCTTCGTATCAGCAGTAAATGCCTGAATAAGCTGACGCGCAAACACCGCTACTCCGACAACGCCAATCGAAATAATCATTAAACCATACCTTATATTCAGTTTCCATGACTCGAATATCCTTTCGGGAAGCCCTGCACCCAAGTTTTGACCAGCCAGGGTGAGTGCTGCAATGTTGAGCCCGATGGTTGGTAAAAGTGCAATTTGTTCGATCCTGGTGGCAATTCCATAAGCTGCAACTGCTTCTTTTCCAAATTGACTGGCAAAGTAAGTAATCACAAAAATTCCGATTGCCACCGTAAGCATATTCAGACTTGCCGGAAATCCCTGGCCGAATAACTCGGCAAAATATTTCCGCTTCGGAATAAAATCTTTAAATCGGGCATGTTCAAATATTTTCCGTTTACGGGTAATCGTAATCAGGTAAATCGTTCCGAAAGCCTGAATCATAACAGTTGATAGTGCAATTCCGCGGATACCTAATGCCGGGAATCCAAAGCCGCCATACATAAACCAGGGATCCAATATGATATTCAGAAAAAATCCGATAATCAGGTAATTACGGTACGTCTTTGTGTCACCGCGAGAGGTGAGCAATGAGTTAAGGATACTGTTGATCAGGAAGAAAACGGTGCCATAAAGGATAATATTCATGTATTGAATCGCGATATCAAGGTATTCGTTGGCTGCGCCCAAAATCAGGAAGAGGGAAGGAGCCATGGTCAAACCAATCATTGTAAGAAATACCGAATTGATGACTGAAAAAGAGATCGCCTGAAAACCATATTTTTCGGCTTCATCATTGAGTCCGGCTCCTAACGACTGCGAAATGAGCGCTGTTGTTCCGGTTCCCATGCCTATACCCATCGACAAAATAATGAAAAACACAGGGAATGTCAGCCCCATTGCTGCAAGTGCAGATGTTGATATTTTACCGCCCCAGTACGTATCTACAACATTAAACAAGGTATTAAAGATGAATCCGACGCTTGCAGGCACTGCTAATTTGCGAATGAGTGTTGGAATATGAGATGAGGTAAAATCAAGTGATTTAAGCATTTTTAAATAAAGAATAAATTCGATAATATTACAACGTGTAATCCTTCACGAAGGTTTACAGTTCGGGAAAGAACTTTTGGGAAGAATTTTCGTTTTAGTGATCAAAAGCCACTGTTTTAACTCAAACACATAATGAAGTCACTAACGACTTCAGAAAGGAGAAAAATGAAAGTATCATTTAAAATCGATTTTCAGACAATTTGGGGTCAGGTCCTTTTTGTATCAGGATCTGCCGATGAGTTTGGCAAATGGGATCCTTCCAAAGCATTGCCAATGAAGAACTTTGTTTCAGGAGAATGGGAAACTGAAATCAACTTTCCTTCAGGTAATAGGCTCGAATACAAGTACCTGATAAAAAACCAAGATGGAAATTTTATTTGGGAAGGTGGCAAAAATCGCGTGCTCGAGACCAGAGAAATGGATTTTGAAGAGATAAGATGCCGCGATTTCTGGAGAGTCCGGCGCGACTCGGATATCCCGTTATTCTCGTCGGCATTTACCAAAGTACTGTTTGGCAGGGTAAACACGGGTGAGGTCAGCGATAATCCCCATTCCAAGAAAACACTGCGAATTCAGATTCATGTTCCCAAGGTAAGTCCTGATTGCAAGATTGGAATTCTTGGAGACCAACCTGCGCTTGGGAATTGGATGGATCAGTACGCACTTCTTATGGATGATTCGCAGTTCCCGCTGTGGAGTATTGATATTGATGCCGACAAACTTAAGTTTCCACTTCAGTTCAAATACATCGTTTACAATACGGTTACAAAAAAAGTCTCATTATGGGAACAGGGGAGTAATCGTTTAATAAGAGATTTTGTTTGTATAGATCCTAAAAGTTTAAAAATTCATTCCGATGAGAGTTTCCGATTCCCGGTTAAACAATGGAAAGGTGCCGGCGTTGCCGTTCCCGTATTTTCGTTGCGGACCGATAGAAGCGGCGGAATTGGCGAATTTCCAGACATTAAAAAATTGGTGGATTGGGCCAAACTGACAGGTTTAAAGTTGGTTCAGCTACTTCCTTTGAATGAAACAGTGTCCACGCATACCTGGATCGATACCTATCCTTATAAATCGATTTCAACAATGGCGCTTCATCCTGTTTATTTGAATATCAATAAGATTGGTGTGCTTGATGATGAAAACCTGATGATCGGGTTTGCACAGGCACTTACAGGTTTTAATGCACTTGAAACAGTTCATTACGAAGATGTTCATAGAATAAAGTCGAAATTTTTCAAGTTGATTTTCGATCAGCAGCAAGAACTGTTCCTGATTGATCCGCCTTTTTTGAAATTTTTCGAGGAAAACAAGGAATGGCTGGTCCCTTATGCTGCATTTTGCTACCTGCGCGACAAAAACAAAACAGCCAATTTCCGAAAATGGTCTGAATTTCAGGTTTACAATGCAGAAGAGATTAACCAGTTGTGTGCTGATAATAAAGCAACTTATCCCGATATTGCAGTTCATTATTTTATTCAATATCATGCGCACAAACAATTACTTGACGCGGCTGAATATGCCAGGGCGAATGGCGTGGTCTTGAAAGGTGATATTCCAATTGGGATAAGTCCCGATAGTGTTGAAGCCTGGACACATCCCGAATTATTTAATCTCGATCAACAGGCAGGAGCTCCACCGGATGAATTTGCAGATCTGGGTCAAAACTGGGGATTTCCGACCTACAATTGGGAGAAAATGGCGGCGGATAATTTCTCGTGGTGGAATAAACGCCTGAAGCAGATGTCACTTTACTTTGACGCAACACGCATCGATCATATTCTCGGGTTTTTCCGGATCTGGGAAATTCCAGTGGACCAGGTTCAGGGAATAATGGGGCACTTTCGACCTGCCTTACCTTTTAGTCGCGATGAAATTATCGATAGCGGAATTATTTTCAATGAAGAGCGTTTTACAAAGCCCTATATCCGCGAATATTTTCTCCCGGAGTTGTTTGGAAACGAAACAGAGGAGGTTAAATTAAAATATCTGACAGAATATGAGCCAGGTAAATACGATTTGAAACCGGCATTTACATCGCAGCGTAAAGTCTGGGATTATTTCGAATCTACAAAGAAGGGCTCCGAATTGACCAGTAAAGAGACGCGTATCCGCGATGGTCTTTGTTCATTAATTGCGGAAGTACTTTTTATTCGCGATCCTTACCATCCCACTTTATTCCATCCGCGGGTAGCATTTCATGATACCAATTCGTACCTGAATTTAAAATCTGATGTACGATATGCACTCGATGATCTCTACATCGAATTTTTCTATCACAGACATGATGAATTTTGGAAAAGTCATGCGTTGAAATTGTTGCCGGCGATCATGAATGCTACAGATATGCTTATATGCGGTGAAGATCTTGGGATGGTGCCCGATTGTGTGCCAGGTGTTATGCGCGATTTGGGCATTTTAAGTCTCGAAATACAACGAATGCCCAAAGACCCGAGGGTTGAGTTTGCACATCCGGCTGATGCCCCCTATTTGTCGGTTTGTTCCACTTCAACGCATGATATGTCTACACTTAGAGGTTGGTGGGAGGAGGATCGATTGCACAGCGAAAGATTTTTCCATCAGGTAATGGGCCAAAAAGGAGAGAGTCCTTTTTATATGGAACCCTGGATCGCACGAGATATTTTGAATATGCACTTCTACTCTCCGGCAATGTGGGCAATATTCCCAATACAAGACCTTTTGGCAATGGATGGAAGACTCCGGTGGGACAATACGGATGGCGAAAGGATTAACGTTCCTGCGATAGCGCAACACTATTGGCGCTACAGGATGCACCTAAAGCTGGAAGAATTAATCAATGAAAAGAAGTTGAATGTCGAGTTACGCTCAATGATCAGCGCATCAGGAAGATGTTCTGAAAGCTGATTTCAGCTGTTCGCCGATATTTTACCCACACTTGCCGATTCTTGATTTAAACCAGCCAATTGTCGGATTAGATTTGTGTGAGTTTAAAAAAGGTTTCCAGTCAACAATTTAAAAACACACACAATGATTAAGTACGACGAATCTCCGGAACCGAATGTTTCACCTTCTGTCCGGCAAAAAAACAAGAATTACGATTCCCGAACATTTGTGGGAATTATATTTGTATTGATAGGTGCTATACTGATTGCCCGTAATTTTGGGTGGCTTGATTATGATTTTGCAAGGAATTTAATTAGCTGGCAGATGCTGCTGATCGTTATCGGACTTTTCCAATTGGCGCGAAGAGCTTATACTCCGGCGATTGTCCTGATTGGCATTGGCCTTTTCTTTTTAATTGATTTCCCCGATAACTTCAGGGAAAATTTCTGGCCTCTCTTAATTATTCTGGTTGGTGTATCATTTATTCTTCAGTGGAGGCGCACCCCTCATCAAAAACATCGTGGTACTTTTGGAGGTGACTTCAGTAGTTCAATCGATTATATTGATGAAACCGCGATTTTTGGTGGTAGAACCGTATCTGTGGTGAGCGAAAACTTTCAGGGAGGAAAAATCACTGCAATATTTGGCGGATCGAATATTAATCTGCGCTATGCGAAACCAGTACCTGGATGTACGATTGATGTGGCGAATATCTTTGGCGGTACTAAAATCATTGTCCCCGAGGATTGGAATGTAAAAGTTGAGGTTGTTTCAATTTTTGGTGGTTTTGAAGACAAGCGTGGTCCTTCGGTTATTTCGAGAACCGGTTCAGGAAAAATTGTAGTGATTAAAGGAACCTGCATTTTTGGTGGCGGCGAAGTAACTTCGATGCCATAAACATGGAGCATCCTGTAACAGCAAATAAAATTTCAGGTCTGATTTACTGGTTTTTCCCGGTGGCTGTAGGAATTATGCAGGCAGTAGGTAATACTTATTATCAAATACTGCCTTTTACAGTTGCTTTTATAGATGGTTTGACTTTTAATTTGATGCTTGGTCTTTTGGGAATTGCTGTCTGGTACGTGGTGAGATACAACGATCCCGAAAAAAGTGCAGTCATACAGATCCTTGCGAGTCATATTGCTGCAGCTGTTGTTTTTACTTCCTTGTGGATCGTTTCCTCCGGAATCATTGTAAAGATATTGATCAATAATCCGTTGTATGATCAATATTTAAATGACCTCATTACAGATCGGATTATTGGAGGGGTTGTATTTTACGTATTGCTTGTAAGCATCTATTACACATACGTATATAGTCAACATAACCGCGAAAAGCAGTTAAGAGAGGCCGAATGGCAAAATCAGATTCGAAAAACACAACTGAGTGCTTTGAAATCGCAGATTAATCCTCATTTCCTTTTTAATACCCTTAACTCCATTGCATCACTCACACTAACTAATCCTGAGAAAGCACACGGAATGGTGATTGCATTATCCGATTTCATGCGCTATTCGCTTCGTAAACAACAAGATGATATGGTGACACTTGAAGTTGAATTACGAAATATAGGATTGTATCTGCAAATTGAAAAAATCAGGTTTGGGAATAACCTGTTATACCGGTTCGATGTTGAAGAAGCATGTAATCATCATTTGATTCCTAATTTGATTCTTCAGCCGTTATTCGAAAATGCGATAAAATACGGGGTTTATGAAACCTCGAAACCTGTTGAAGTTATTCTCGAGGCCCGTAAATTACCGAATACGATGGAAATAAAGGTAATCAATGATTTTGATCCTGAATCAGTACCGCTAAAAGGAGAGGGTGTCGGACTGGCCAATATTAAAGACCGGCTTCGGCTGTTATACGGAAGCTCCAGGCTTCTCACGATTGAGCGCGGGGAAACCCGTTTTTCAGTAACGATGATTATTCCGGATATCGCAGAAAGTATTCATTAGGGAAATAGATATAATTACAACACAATGAATAAAATAAGAACATTAATTATTGATGATGAATCGCTTGCAAGAGATTTACTTCGTCATTATCTCTCAAAAGACGAGCGGGTTGAACTTGTTGGTGAGTGCTCAAATGGATTTGAAGGGGTTCTTGCCATTCAGGAACTGAATCCGGACCTTGTTTTTCTGGATATTCAGATGCCAAAAATTACAGGCTTCGAAATGCTTGAATTGGTTCCCAATCCGCCGGTTATCATATTTTCTACAGCATATGATCAATATGCCATCCGGGCTTTCGAAGCAAATGCGGTCGACTACCTACTTAAGCCATATCCTTTCGAAAGAGTTGTTGCAGCCTTGAACAAAGCTGTTGAAAAACTGAAAATTAATACTGCTTCCCCTGAAATTGAAAAACTGATCGAAACTCATGATGAGGATTCAGGATTGCTCAACCGGGTTGTTGTTAAATCGGGGCGGAAAATTCAGGTAATTCCGGTTGAATCGATCTATTACATTG
>Ga0209724_1002444_pt1 | contig 15856 bp, 9 predicted proteins | sample grotaG_FD_184143 | JGI IMG/M metagenome (GOLD analysis project Ga0209724, IMG submission 184143) | Glacier valley bacterial and archeal communities from Borup Fiord, Nunavut, Canada, to study Microbial Dark Matter (Phase II) -... | ecosystem: Environmental > Aquatic > Freshwater > Ice > Glacier ...
CAACTACATCGCGCAGCGCACCATCAACGCGGAAGCGCACCAGTGAACGCCGCTCAAAAATTTCCAGATGAATGTCGGAGGCATTCTCGCGCACCGCCTGGGTGAGCAAGGCATTGATGAGCTTGATGATCGGCGCATCGTTCTCGGTTTCGAGCAGATCGGTGATGTCGGTCAGCGCTTCAGTGAGCAGCGTGAGGTCAGAAGCGCTATTGATATTGCTGGCGATATCGAGCGCGAAATCCTGGGCGTTATCGGAAGCGTCGCCTGCATAAGCGCGCGCCAGATGTATTTTGAAATCAGCATCCGATAACAGCACCGGACGCAGCGCTTTGCCGGTCATGCGGCGCACCTCGGCGAGAGTGGCCGATTCAGGGTTAGGTGCTAGCCAGATTTCAATTTCGCCCTCAATTTCGCGCGCGGTGATGACGCCTTTGGCTTTGGCGAAATGATAGGGCAGCAAACGTACTGTGGTGCTATCCGTGTGCTGCGGTGTGACGTCATCTTTGTTCAAGGCGGCACCCATGATTACTTTACCGTTGAGGGGGCGGGTGAGAGAGCGGGTGGTGCAACTGAGAATGCGGCAGCGGAAGCAGCAGCAGAAGTAGTCGTAAGAGAAGTAATTGGCTGCGAAGAAACCGCTGGCAATTGCGGTCCGCCGGTGGGCGGCAACAGTGATTCAGCATCCTTCAAATGCGCGCCTTGTTCATTGCGAATGTAGTCGTATCGATCACCGGTGAGCGCATTGGCTGATTTGCCGTCGCGCAACACATAGGGCCTGAGGAACACCATCAAATTGGTTTTATCGCGATTGCGGGTCTGGTATTTGAAGAAGTTGCCGATGAAAGGGATGTCGCCCAGCAGCGGTACTTTGCTGTCGCCATTTTTGGTGTCATCCTGGATCAAGCCGCCGATCACCACGATCTGCCCATCGTCAACCAGCACAGTACTTTCAATGGAGCGTTTATTGGTAATCAAATCAGCCGATTTAATACTGTTGGTGGTCGGCACGACGCTGGATACTTCCTGATACACCTTTAATTTGACCGCGCCACCTTCGGCAACCTGCGGCGTAACACGCAGGGTCAGGCCAATATCTTTGCGCTCAATGGTCTGGAACGGATTGGTGGAACTGCTGGCCGTAGAGGTAAAGCTGCCCGTCACAAACGGCACATTCTGCCCCACTACAATTTTACCTTCCTCGTTGTCCAGGGTGAGGATGTTGGGGGTGGAGAGCACGTTGTTGCGTTGATCGGCTTCGAGGGCGCGCGCCAGAGCGGCGAGGTTCAGCACTTCGCCAACCCCCGGGATGGTTACCTTGCCGCGGACGATGCCGAGATTGAGTCCGGCGCCCACGCTGCTGATATTGCCGGCTGCGCCAATAATATTCTGGCCGGTGCCGCCAAAATTGGTGCCGCCAATTAAGCGGGTGCCGGTGTTGTTGACACCCGTCAGGTCCTGCCACTGGATACCAAACTCGGATGCAATCGAGGTTGATACTTCCACAATCAAGGCTTCTACATAAACCTGGGCGCGGCGCGTATCGAGTTTGTCGATCACAGAACGCAGTGAATTATAAACATGGTCGGGCGCGACAATCACCAGGGAATTGGTAGCCGCATAAGCCTGGATCGAGCTGTTGACTGCACTCGAGGTGGATGCCCCGGAAGCCGCGCCAGTGCTAGGGTTTGCGGCATTGAGCGTGGCGGGTGTAGCGTTGCTGCCGGCACTGCTGCTACCGCTATTGCCGCTGCTCATCAATCCGCGCAAGGTTTCAGCCAGCTTGGTGGCTTCTGCATTACGCAGATACACCACATGGATATTGCCGTTCGCAGCAGTCGGAATATCCATGCCCGCCACCAGTGTTTTGATGCGCGTAATCAGTGCCGGGGTGTCGGCACGCATCATCAGGCTGTTAGTGCGTGGCTCCACGGCAATCGTCAATTTCGCTGGCGCGCCGGGTTGGGTGGGATTCGGCGTGGCCTCCGGCATCAGGCGCCCAAGCAGGTTGGCAACATCAACAGCGCTCGCGTACTGAAGTCTGATTAGTTGCACATCAGCACTCGTCGGCACATCAATTGAAGCAATAATCTTGGCGATGCGCTGCACATTTTGTGCATAGTCGGTGATCACCAGTGTGTTGTTGCCAGGATAAGCGCCGATAAAATTATTCGGTGCGACCAGCGGTCGCAATACAGTTGCAATCTGCGCAGCTGACTCATTTTGCAAGATGAAGACCTGCGTGACAATACGGTCACCGGACATCTGCGTGCCACGATCAATCACGGTGCCGCTGGTTTTGGCATCCGCCTCCGGCACGATCTTCACGGCGCCACGCTCTTCAATCGCCGCAAAGCCGTGCACCCTGAGTGCTGACAACAAAATTTGATATGCCAATTCTTTCGACACGGGCGTCTGCGAAATGATGTTCATATTGCCCGTCACGCGAGGGTCAAGGATGAAATTTTTTCCGGTATGCGCGCCTATCGCTTTCACCACTGAGGCAATATCGGCGTTAACGAAATTGATCATCACCATATCATCGGCAAACGCCGGTGAGATCGTGCCCAGTGTGCTGCTGCCCATCGCCAGTACTACGCAGGCTGCCGCAAAAGTTGATCGTGTTAGTCGTGTAAAAGATAAGTGCATTGCGCGCCCATAAAAAACAATTTAAATTTGTTTTGTGATTGTACGGCATCAATGTTGCAGCAGTATAAATGCCGCAAATTGGGCTAATGCCGCTTTTTAATTAGGGCTGGAAGTTGGCGGAAAAAAATGCGTGACAAACTTGGGCACCGACAGGCGTGAAGCGCTAAAAAATACTGCTTTATCCAATAGATCAGAAGTTAATTAGCGGGGAAGCCTGCTGGGGCGCAACCTATATCTGCTGGGGGCGATAGGACACCAGCAGCATCTTGCCGAATGCGTCGGCGAACTGGAAGTTGGCATAAAGCAGTACAGGGCCCACCATGAATTGACGGACTTGCCCGTTCTTGAAAGCTGCTAACGCTGCATGACAGTAGGTGGCGGCAGCAATAACCGCTTCAGTTTTTAATGTATCCAGCAGTTCATAAACCGCAATTTTAAAAAGGGCCGCGAGGCCCTTTTCAAAAAATGTCATCTGCACCACACAGATGAGATCGTATGGATTACTTCAGCGCAGAGTAATTGACTGGCAGCCAGGTATAGCCCTTGCCAGCGGCCACGATATGACCGATACCGGGAAATGACAGATGGGAGGCGGCCGCCAGATAGCCGCCTTTGGCTGCATCAGCGAAGGCTTTCTTGCGCTGGGCTTCGGCGGTTTTGCTGTCGCTGTCAAACTTGATGGTGACGGATGGATTGCTAAACTGCACCGCAGCCACATGTATCAGATCGCCCCACAGCATCAGTTTCTGGCCTTTGCTTTCGATCGCATAAATGCTGTGTCCGGGAGTATGGCCGTGCGTAACGATGGCTTTGATGCCGGGCATTAAATCGGTGTTGCCGACGAAGGCCTTAAATTTGCCCGCCTTGACGTAGGGGTTCAAGGACGCCATCGCGCCTTGAAAAAAACCTTTGTCGTCCGCGGCAGCTTTATCGAGATTCGCCTGGCTTAACCAGTAATCAGCGTCTTGTTTATCCGCGCGCACAGTCGCGTTCGGGAACGCAAGTTTGTCACCGGACATCAGGCCGCCCACATGGTCGGCGTGCATATGAGTGATGTAAATTTCATCAACCTGCTCTGGTTGATAACCGGCTGCTTTCAAATTCGTGACCAGATTTCCGAGGGTCGGGCCAAACAGGCCGGCCGCACCGGTATCAACCAGTACCAGCTTGTCGCCGGTATTGATGAGGTAGCCATTGACGGAGGTTTCCAGGGGATTTTTCAAATACGCCTTGGCAAGCGCTTGATCGGTGGCGGATGGCGCGGTGTGAGTCAATAAATCGCGCACCGGCAGATTGACGGTGCCGTCAGACAAAGCGGTGATTTCAAAGTCGCCCAGCATCATGCGGTAATAGCCAGGGTTAGGGGTTTTAACCATTGGCGCAGCGGCGTGTGCAGATCCGGCGGCGATAAAACTTAAACAGGCGGCAGCGGTAATCATGGGTACTAATGCCGCAATGGTTTGGTGGTGAAGCGTTTTAATACTGATCATACAAATACTCCGAAAGTGTTAATGAATTTAACCCGCAGCCTAAATTTTAGGTCAAGCGGCGAAGGCGCGCCTTGACATTGAATAGGACGCTGAATATTGTGTGGCAGAAAATTTGCGTTGCTTTTAATCATGCCATGCAGGCACGGCGGGGCATTTACAAAGGCTAATTCTGCACCGCGTAAGTTAATAACACTGGCGCACCACCCCGTTTAAGCTCGATACGTACTTGCGAGAGGGTGGCAAATTGTTGGTAGAGCCGGGCTAAATCGCCGGTGCCATTGACCGGCTGGCCATTGACGTTGCTGATGATGTCGCCAGGCCGAAGCCCGAGTTTACTGGAGAGTGAATTGGCGGGCGCATCATCGACGCGAATACCGCCATTGGGCGCGTTGCCGATACGGCCGAGGAATTCCAACTGGCGTTGATCCTGCAACACGGTATTAAGCTCCTGGCGAGACAGGCTATAGCTATTGAGACCAGCATTCGTGACATTAAGCCGGAAACCTGCATTGGCGGCGCCGGCATTGGTGCCCGTACCAGCGCCGACATTAGCACCAACATTGGCGGTGTTAGCTCCAGCGGCCCCGCGGGTGCTGCGGAACTGATCCAGCATAATTTTTTCACCCGGCCCGACGCTGCCCGCGCGGCTGATTACAATATATTCGGCGTGCACTTCGGTCAGCTTGGCACCGTTCGACAGCGCCTGATTCAACACCACCACTTGATCTTTGCCGCCTAAATTAACCACTGCCGCCGATAAGGTTTTACCATCCGCCGCGAATACGCCTTTCAGACTGATATCACTAGCGACATAAGCGGCATCCATGCTGGCAACTTGGGTAGCGCCATCGCCGCCGAATAACTGGCGGGCGCGCTTTTTATAGTCGGCAGCAGGCTCAAACCCCGCACCAGTGCTAGAGCTTGAGGCATCACCTGTCATGGCAGGCGCGATAAAATGCCAGCTCCACCATGAAAGCTGAAGCCCTAAAGCAATGATGATGAGCACCATTAAAGCCGTGGTGATGCGTTGTGAGTAGGGTGTGGTCATGAATGATTCAAGGATGATTCAAGAAAGATTTAAGGAAAACTTCGGCGTAATTCAAACTTACTTATTGCCAGGCAATTTGGACAGATCAACATCCAGATAACGGAACGGCTCATGCGCAAACGGATGTTTTCGATAGCCGATTATCCAGGGCTGGATCAGCACCGTGCCTTGCTTTAAGGTATTCACCCGCCACGGATTGTAAACCCACAGCAACCGCACCATGCGCTGGTAAATGGCGGTGCGCTCGGCTGAATCAGGCATGGTGACGATTTGTTTATACAATCGATCAAACTCAGGCAGTGAAAACAGCGAGTAGTTCGCGCCGCCGATAGAATCGGTGGTGAATAGCTGCAGAAAATTTTCGCCGTCCGGATAGTCAGCTATCCAGCCGTAGTTGAACATCAGCACCTTGCCGTTTTGCGCTTGTTTGCGCAGCTCTGGCAGCTTCTCGACTTTATTGTTTGTCATACGAATGCCGATGCGTTCCATCGCCCGCCGCCAGAGCTCCATGCGGCTGCGCTCTCGTTGATCGGGTACCGAAGCCATATCAATCACCAGCGGCGAGCCGTCGGGCAGCTCACGCCAGCCATCGCCATCGCGGTCTTTATAGCCATACATGTCCAGCAATGCGTTGGCTTTAGCGGGGTTGTAATCAAAAATATCGGTGCGCTCATCAACAAACCCGGCCATGCCCTGTGCGATCGGCGACCATGCTTTCAGCGCCTGGTTTTTTTCAATAATGGCGATCTCGTCTTCAACCGGATAGGCCATCGACATCGCCCGGCGCAGCGCAATTTTTTCAGGCGTATAGCCGCCGAGAATTTTGTCCTGCATGTTGAAGGTGGTGTAGGTTAGCCAGGCGACTTCATCCGGGCGCGTGGTCATACCGAGCTTGGCGAGATTGGCGGCGAGTTTACCGCCCGGCATGGCAACTTCGATAAAGGGCGTCGGGATCGGACGAATCAAATCATATTGATTATTCAGATATGCCAGCCAGCGTGGTTGCTCTTCCTCGATCGGTGACATTTCGATGCGGCCAGCCAACGGCAAACGCCGGCCTTTAAGATGCGCGGCAATCGCCAGATCGCGCGCATCTGCATGGGCATCTGAGGTAATGGCAGACTCAAAATACTCTTCGCGAAAATCGGGATTCGCCTCCAGTGTCACGCGTAATGACCGTCGCCAATCTTTCAGATAATAAGGTCCGGTACCCACCGGGTGTTCCGGAAAAGTGCTGCCATAGTGCTCCACCACCTCACGCGCGACCGCTGATGTCGCGGGCAAGGCGAGGATATAGGAGAGGTTATAGTCCGGCTTTTTGAGGCGAATGATAAGCGTGTTTTTGTCGGGCGCTTCCAGCCCGGCAATGGGTTTGTCGTAATCAAATTTGCCAGTTTTCTGCGCATCAGCGACCAGCTCATCACCGCCGACTAATTTTTTATCCAGTAAAAATTGCCATTTGGAAATCAGCTTGGGGTCCAGAATGCGCTTGAGGCTGTACACATAATCGCTGGCCGTAAGCTCACGCTTTTTGCCGTTGAATGAAACATCGGGGGTAAAAAAAATGCCAGGCTTAAGTTTGAAAATAAAGGTTAAACCATCTGCTGAAATATCCGGTAGTCCAACCGCTGCGCGTCCTTGTAATTTAACCGGGCGGGCGAGGTAATCGTATTGCAGCAATGAATCAAAAATATTGTCGCAAAGCGTGCCGGTAAATTCATCCGACTCCACCGCACAATCAAAATTGGTTTCGGCTGACTGATAAGGATTGCGGATCACCTTACGCATATCGGCCGCTTGCGCAGAGCCTGCGGCAACGCAGTGCAGCAGAACAGCAAAGCCTAGTCCGGTCAGGAACGGGCGCAACCCTGAATGCGTAATCAATGCAAGATCCGCGACACGCCTTGCTCTTCGGCCGTCGTGCCTCGCGGTGAAAGTGAAGCGTGATGCAGAATTATCCGCCAGCCGTTTGGCGTCAGCAGGTAAATATTGGTGGCCAGCACCGGCGGCATCTCGGCGGGCTTGGCGCCGGGTTCAGTTTTAAGCATATAAGTTTCATACACATTGTGAATCGCCAGGGTCTGGCTCTGCTGCTTGCGCAGTTCGCTGACCTGCAACTGAGTGCCCGGCCCATGCGAAAAAATTTCTGCAAAACTATCGCTGATCGACGACAGCCCCGCGAGACGGGGGCCTTGGGGATGGATACAAACAATCGATGGCTCATCCGCCCAAACCGCCATCATGGCATTCAAATCAGCTCGCTCGAAGGCATCATAAAATGCTGCTTCACAATCGCTGGGAGCAGGAAATAAAATTTTAGGTAATTTTTTACGCATAGCGCGATGATACTACGCCGCGCTTTTAGTCGGCTGGTGCGAATATGTGGCGCGCTGTTAGTAAAGTATTGACAGGCGATAAACCAGATGAATTAGGGTAGCCTGCGGTGAGCGATATGTTGTTTGGCGAAACGAAAATTTCATGGAAAGACGCAATTTTGTATGGATGGAATACGTCGGCCTGCTGTTGAAATTTCGACTTTGCAAAATTTTTTTTAACTGCATTCCTTATTTGAAGATTTAAACAGTCAATGAGGTGATCTGGTCGCTTTTCTATGAAACATCGTTTTATCTTGCGATGGCATTACTTGTATGCTTATTGAGCGATTGCACATTTGGCTCAACACCCCGGCATTAACACAGCTGCTGCCGAAAATACCGTTAAAAAATAAGGGTAGAAAGAATGCTCAACTCTGAACAATTTTTATTTACTAGTAAATCAATCAACGATCTATGTCAGCAGATTGTCCAAATACTGCCTAATAGTTTTGCAGAGTCGGTGGAGGCAGAGATACAGGAGATGGGAGTAACAGCGCTATTCAGAATTTCCCAATCTGCGACGCCTTCAGTTGTGGCCGAGTTTAGATGCCACGAAGTTCTGCTAACGGTAGGGAATTTTTTATTAAGCCAACTTCCTACACGAAAAAATGGATTTCGATGGATGATTGTTCTGCTCAGAAATGAACAGGTGATTGACTCTGTGTTTGGGGGATCAGATGAGCTATCTATTTCTGGATGAACTGGAAGGCCGAGGGTCACGTCTCAACATTTGCTTAACTACATGGTTAAGCACTTCTAAAACATGTGCCCGTCTCCTAGCCTAGCGGCTCAAGTGCGTAGCTATAATCCTGTAATGATTCAAGCAAAAAACAAAACCCAAGTATCCAAAAGCATTTCCAGCCTTTTAGCCTCAAACGCCGCGCCTGTATTAGAGTCTTGATTCCAAACCGTCACTGTTTGCCATAGCCCATATCACTCGCACTGCAATGTCGACCTTAAGGCTACTTCCCCTGCCGCGCAGCAGTCGCTGACGGCACCGCTGCCACCGCTGACCCCTTTGATTTTTGATTGCCCGCATCGCCGTCGAAGCCGCCCGCGCCGCCGCCAACGGCTGGAGCAAGACCACCGAGTACAACCGCGCGCAGGGCAGCATCAACTGATCTGTCAAGTACTCGCCGAATGCATAAACACTTCAGTGACGTGTTCGTGTGAGATTGTGGTGAACACGACGTTCCTAGGCCCGTGATTTTCAATGAGCTGACGACTATGCAAGACTTCTGTTGGCTATTTCAGTAACTGATCTAGTGTAGCGCTTCATTCTGTTTGGAACTTATGAATATTGTGTTGAGGTGCTCGTTGTAACTCCTTTCCCTGGCGACGGGGGAAGGAGTGGTTTTGTGCGCACAAAAATAAATTCCATTAATTGCGAAGCACTACACTAGTACGTTAACTTCGCTATTCGCTAACGAGAAAAAAACGAGCGCTCTTCATCGATTTCGGCGCGCTCAATTCTCTTGTCTATATAACCGAGTTGTTCTTCAACCCATGTCTCGACTTCAAGTGAAAACCCTTGGCCTAGCCAGCCCCTAAACTTATCTCGGCGCTTGCGCAGGTAGTCGCTTTCGTTTCCTGCCCAACCGCCGGATCCGAATATCGAACTAATACCGCTCTTCACTCCATCTACGTTTCCATAGTGGGTCAACAGCGCTCGTGTCAGTTCTCCACCGGTGACGTTATCAAGCGAACGTGGTGCCATATGCGCGACAACGGCAGCTCGCTGCTCAGCGTCAGTAGCAATCCACGCTAGAACGGTCTCAACAGGCACACTCGAAATTGGTGAGACTGGAGGATCTTCGCCGAACCCGCCAATTCCGCCCTTAAGCCAATGCATCACACCGCTATCCCAATTGGGAAGCACAGCTTCAATTTGGAAACTAGCCACCTCCCAAGCCATCAATGGGTCAGCAGAAAGAATTTCAGTTGCGAGTGGTGCAACGTCGTGGTCATAGCTTTTGGCATAGTCGGCGTGCATTTGCGCAATCAATTGCTCAAGCAATCGTCGGGAATATTCTGGACGCCAAGCAATTAGCTTTTGGCACACTTCATGCCAGTAGTGACCGCCCATCGTACTGCTTGACGTGTTCGATACACATGCGCGGCATATCACATTGAAGACAAGATCTGGTGTGAACGGCGCATCTTCATCGTAAGGCAGGACGTACAGGATTTCAACGAGTGTTGCGGTAGCATCATCGTCCGGTGACGATTCAAGCACATCAACAAGCGCTCGTAAGCTTGCTTTCGGCAACTGCTTCCAACTGCCGCCGAAAGTTAGCGAGCTGAATAGCCGTGGGCTAATCCAGCGGCGCGCAAGTACCGTTAGACATTGATCAAATAATGCCGCATCGTAGCCGCCGCGCAGACATAGTCCAGCTCCTAGCGGACTTGATTCGATATTGTCTAGCAATCGAAGTAGCAGCTTTCTGTAAGCTGGTAGATCGGTAGACTCAATACGGCTGACATAACCAGCAAAGCATATCCAAGTATCACAGCTCAGGCTTTGGCGAAGCAGGGGCTCGAGCATTGTTCGACGTGGGTCGTGCGAGGCTAATTCGTTCCCAAACTGCCAAAGAGCAGGGCCAGTGCTTCGAGCAAATAGCAATGACAGGTGCGAGTTGAGCTGATCTGTGTCCTTCATCGCGCGTCGCGCGAGTGCACCCACCAGTGCCTTTGCACGATAGCGCGGTTTACCCGTTCGATCCCTCAGACTCTCGTCCCACTCCATCCAGTCAACGTCGAGGACATACCGCTGAATGCGGGATGCTAGCGATCGTTTGTTGAACTGCCTCGCCAGCTTCTCAACCTCAGAAGTCAGGATCGCGTTCTGTTCATTCGCGCGATAGTCCCGCCAGTCACGGAAGAACGCGTTTAGTTGGCTCGGGTCAGCATGTATGTCTTGCATGACACGCTTCAGTTCATCAAGAGCTAGCTCTTTGTTGATCCCAGCCATAAGAAACTGTTTACATGCCTCAACTTTCGCTCTACAGGCGGCGGGTTGAAGATTGGTCGGCCATGCTTCCGTGTGCTCGGTCAGCGCCTTGAAATACACCTCCTTCGCTGACCAAAGTTCTCCCCATGTTCTTGGGATCCAGAGTTTTGCGCGAGCCTTTAACCCTTGATACTCGGGGCCTACGATACGAAGTCCACCCCCCGTTGTGCGTACAGCATTAGTGGCGCACTTTAGGCCTAGCAGCCGCTCCTCATCGGTGGGTGCAGACAAAAGCTCTATGAGGTACGGTAGGCGCTTCTCCGGCGGGGCTTCCGTGGCAGCTACTTCAGGCCCGATACCAAACAGACTAACCAAGGTTCCTGTTGCATTGTTGCTGTTGTTGGCATTCTCTGCGACCGCAAGTCGCCCAAGTATCCGGCAGGCGCGTACTGTGTAGTCTGTCCAAACTGCGATTTTCTCAAGCGTCCAAACGAGGTTTTGTCTGTGTTTCTCAAATTGGCGCAGGTCAGTTGTTGTCCAACTATTCAAAGTCCGCTCGATTAACTCTAAAACGGCTGCGGGATTTGCCTCAGCTAGATTAGCTAGAAAGCGCGAGCCTTTTGCGGACGAGAAAAAATCCCTGTCAGCGTAAGCGCCATCTAGTTTTAGTATGTTTTTAATGGCTCCAGATGCTGCTGTTCCTCCTGCGTAACTGAACATGCTCATGAACCAAACTTGTAGTGATTCAGGCATCTCGTCAAGGATCTTCCTAAAGTCGAATTCGCGACCATAGGTGCCCCAATACTCTCTCCATAGAAACACATGGAGCGCCTTCGGAACGAAGAATAGAGTGGTTTTCCCCTGCAACACTCTCCGCTGACGCAGAGATCGCACAATCTCCTGAAAGCGATGCCATCCGATTGACGTATCAACTGACGAGATCCAGCGCGAGATATAAAGTGCCTCGTCGCCTACTGGCTCTTCAAACCCGAAGCGGCCAAATAGCGCCAAATGGTGAACCACACAATCTAGTTGCCTCGTTTCCGTAGTTTCAATCTTGCTTGAGCCACGAATGAACCGTTTCCAAACATCCACGGTCGACGGTGGTTTCAGCGGGTCATCGGTGTTCTGGCGAATGTTCTCGGCTATAGCGAGAGCAACGCGTGGTGAGCCTTCGCATAGAGCGACCCAGCGGTCTACGTCGCGCGAGTTTCCTGCAACGCTGCGTAGGATATCCTCGATTGCATTGTTTGGTAGTAGCGGTGCGTTTACCTGCTCAATATCCTCGTCCTCGTAATCATCCGTCCCATGATCCAATGTAATGAGCTTGACGGTACCGGTTCGTGATTTGAGGTGGTTCCATACATCTCTAAGTTCGCGTGTTGAAAGGTCATCAAGAACCACGATGAGCGGGTGATGTGGCTGATTTTTCAGCAGCCACTTAAATAGCGCACTGTTTCCGAATGACGCGCCGTGCTCAAAGTAGAGCACCAAGTTACGTAGATTGATATCTTGTAAGGCTTCGAGAGTGCATCGCGTTTTGCCTAGGCCAGGCTCACCCAATATTCGCAGGTGTTTCGCTTCGCTATTGCAAAACCTGCGGATCCTTTCTACGAGCTGTGTTTGAGTGTCCGTAGGAATAAATCCGTTGGACATATGGGCGGAGCGGCTCCACTCGTCCACAGTCGCTGCTTCAATGAACGGCATTTCCGCATATTGCTGCGCAAGGCTAGGGTAGCGTTCTATGAGCTCTCCTAGGTCGTTGGCGTCGATAACGTCGATCTGCCCTATAGCGACGCTCGTTCCACTGTCTGCGATTACTTCCGCGATGCTCTGAATTGCCTTATCACGTTGTTGCGGCGTGAATTCGGGGCCGGTACAAATCAACAGATACCTCCCGCCGCGATTGAATAGAGACTGAATTGCGGGTTTTAGTGCGCCGTTCTTGAGCAACTCTCCTCGAATCTCGCGGCTTCTCCAAGGGGCGAAACTGCTTCCCGCCTTTACTTGCATCCCTGTTAGTCGAACGGAAATCAGTGAGTCTTGAGGCGGTAAGGCCGATCCGCAATCAACCGTCGCGTCGATTCCGCCATCTGGCACCGTTATACGGCTCGAAATCGTTAACGACGTAGGGGGCAGTTCGCAGTAGCGGACCTCTGCTCGCAAAATTTCTTTAATTAGTTCAGTAGCCTTTTCAGAAGTCAGCGACTGAATTTTTGCGATTGGTACATTGATGAAATGCGCTGATCGCTGTTGAAGTACTTGAATGCTGTCCCGCGGCTCGTACCACGCGCCACGTCCTGTCCCTCTGAGGACGAGCCTCTCCTCTGCGACAAGCTGCTTGAGGTGCGCCTTGATCGTATTCCGGCTAGCGCCCGTTGCAGCAACAGCGTCGCTGATTGTTAATCTGCCTCCTGTTTGTCTAGCGCATTGAATTAGCTGTCGGGATAACTCAGGAATGTCGACAAGCCCCCGTTTGCCTTTGGACTCCGCATCAGTACTGCTGCGCTGTTGCGTCGCAGTTGGGGGCGGCACTTGTCGTACGGTTTTTGCAGATTTGTTTTTTTGGGAGGCCATATGGTGCTTTCTATTTCATCGGTTGATAAGATAATATTACACCCATAAATATCCAATTACAATAGTTATTGTATTGTTTATACCCAAAAATAGAAATGGATACCTGACAATTGCTTCTTCCAAGCGTTGTTTGAGACATAACTATCTCAAAGCCTCCATACGGTTATAGGAATTTCAAACACCATTTTTCAAGACGGTATTTGACCCCGTTTTTGGCGTCCGAGTATGTGGAAACAACCGACTACCAGCACACACCGAAGCACATTCGCTCAATCTCGGAGAAGCTGGGCGCAAGTTCCAAGAGGCCAGATTGAATTGTTTTGATGAATGAGGCGCTTTATTAACAGCGCGCTTGCAGAAGAAAAATTCTTCTGGCGATTAGCGCAGTACTATTCAGGCAACAAAGGAGTAACTGTCGGTGACTAAGCTAATAACCTTGGGCGCGTCAATACAGGCGCTGTTTCTATTGCTTTGGATCGCGATAATAGCCTCTTGCGATGCTTCCTTGCCTGTATGTAAGCTGACAGCGTTAATGGCTATGGCCTTGTGCTGGATGTGCTATTGGATTTGCTGCTGCGTTCATGAAAATTTCCGAAGGACGCTATTGATTGCCTTCATAAATGCACTGTGCGCTGCAATAATTTTGTTGATCGCGGCAGGATTGGGATACGCCGGTCTGCGCAAAGGCGCGAGTGGATTTTCAATTGAAAGTTTATCGATCTTTGTGCTTCAGCTATCCAGCGCGCTGGTAATCAATCTGTTGTTTTTCGCAGTGGCCTGCATCATCGCGAGCCTGTGGGCGAGGAGAAGTAAAAACTTTCCAAGCGCGAATTAATTTTTGCTGAAAGCTGTACCGATCACCTCTATAGCTGGAGCGGACTCATCAGAGTCAACGCATTAAGTCAGCAAGGGTGCATAACCAAATATCGGGCCATGAGTACATCACGGCCTACTTTTATCTGACGTACTACATCCTAGTGACGACGAGCGCCATAAAAATCAGAAATTAGAATTTTACGAAGTAAGCCGCATCAGTGACAGGGCCATGGGAAATTGTAATGGCGTTAGCATGAGGGCGTCTCCTGCGGTGGGAGAGTATTTATCTTGCCCCGCAACTAGCGTAAACTTTTCGCCTATGCAGACGTCAGGTTGTAGTGACTTATTTCCTAGCTTTTCCTAGCTTGCCATTGCTCGCTTCTTTTATCGAACTCATTCCTGGAGAAACCCCATGATCCGCTTCACCATTAACGGCGAACAATTGGAAACCGATGTGTCGCCAGACACGCCTCTGCTTTGGTTTTTACGCGATAACCTGCAAAAGACCGGCACTAAATATGGCTGCGGCATGGCGCTGTGTGGGGCTTGTACGGTGCTGGTGAATGGCGAACCCACGCGTTCATGTTCCATGCCGTTATCCGCGATGGCGGGCAAACGGGTGGTGACCATTGAGGAAATCGGTAAAACACCGGTCGGCAAGCGCGTACAGGCGGCTTGGATTGCTGAAGATGTGGTGCAGTGCGGCTATTGTCAGTCCGGGCAAATCATGTCGGCCACGGCGCTACTGACTAAAAATGCGGCGCCAACGGATGCTGAAATTGATGCGGCCATGAGCGGCAATATTTGCCGCTGCGGGACTTATAACCGGGTGCGTGCGGCGATCAAAACCGCGGCCAGTGATTCGGTTAAACCGGCCACGCAATCAAGCACTAAATCAGCCCAGAAAGTGAAGGCTTAAATCATGGATATTACTTTACTGAAGTCGTTGAGCACACCCAATTCAAGCGTCAAAAAAGGTCAGAATCGCCGCGATTTTTTGAAAACGTCGGCGCTGGCCAGTAGTGGTTTAGTGATCGGATTTTATTTATCAGGCGGCAATAAAATCGCCAACGCCCAGCAGCCGCCGAAAGCTAATACCTCACCCAATGCGTTCTTGCGGATCGCTAAAGATGGGGCGGTGACAGTACAAGTGAAGCACTTGGAATTTGGTCAAGGCGTGATGACCTCGTTGCCGATGCTGGTTGCCGAAGAGCTGGATTGTGACTGGACTAAAGTGCGCGCCGAATTAGCGCCGGCCGATGCCGTGTATGCGCACACCATGTTCGGCATGCAGATGACCGGGGGTTCAAGTTCGGTCATTAATTCATGGACGCAAATGCGCACGGTCGGTGCTACCGCGCGCGCGATGCTGGTGTCGGCTGCCGCGCAAAAGTGGAAAGTAAAACCTGAGCAATGTCGCGCTGAAAACGGCGTGGTGATCGGCCCGGCGGGTCAGCGTGCACCGTTCGGTCAGGTTGCCGAGGCCGCCAACAAACTCGATACGCCGCAAAAAGTAACGCTCAAAGATACCAAAGATTTCAAACTGATCGGCAAGCCAACGCGTCGCCTCGATTCGGCGGTGAAGGTTAACGGTAGCGCCATGTTTGGCATGGACATCACTGCCAAGCAAGTGCCCAATCTGCATGTGGCGTTGGTGAAACGCCCGCCTGCTTTTGGCGGCACGGTGAAGAGTTTCAATGCCGATAAAGTGAAAGGTATTCCCGGTGTTACCCATGTGGTGCAAACCGCCAACGGCGTCGCCGTGGTGGCCAAATCATTCTGGGCCGCCAAGACCGGGCGTGATGCGCTGGTGGTTGAGTGGGATCTCGAATCGGCTTCAAAAGCCACCACCGCCATGATGCAGGCCAGTTATCGCGAAACTGCTTTAAAGCCGGGGCTGCCGACCAGTAAAGTGAGCGACGGTGCTGCACTTAATGCATTAAAAGCGGGGGGA
>Ga0209724_1002446_pt1 | contig 15838 bp, 11 predicted proteins | sample grotaG_FD_184143 | JGI IMG/M metagenome (GOLD analysis project Ga0209724, IMG submission 184143) | Glacier valley bacterial and archeal communities from Borup Fiord, Nunavut, Canada, to study Microbial Dark Matter (Phase II) -... | ecosystem: Environmental > Aquatic > Freshwater > Ice > Glacier ...
ATTTTATAATGTCATTATTTTTATAGCAAAAAAGTGATAGCTCCTCACAAAAATACTTCGGTATTAACCAGGTATTTCTATCAAAAATAACGTGTGATTTTTTTATTTTTTTTGCTACCTATCACTTTAATTATTTGCCGCTTGTTTTATGTGGTGTCCGTTTTTGAATGTATAAAACATAAGGAAATGAGTTTGCAGTGCGGATGTAGGAAGTATGTTAAGTTGAATTATATTTTAATGACTGCAATGATAATAGCTGTAACTTAACCTTGTTTCTGAAATCCATGTTCAATTTATTATAATCAATAAAAGGAATGAAAGCATTAGTGATTTCTGGCGGTGGAAGCAAAGGTGCTTTTGCAGGCGGCCTGGCAGAATATCTGATAACAGTCTGTAAACAGCAGTACAAAATATTTATCGGCAGTTCAACGGGAAGCTTCTGGTGCCGCTTCTGTCAATTGGTGAAATAGAAAAATTAAAAATAGTGTTTACAAGTGTCACGCAGGATGATATTTTTAATAACTGTCCTTTTTTCCTGAAAAAAGTAAAGGGGCAATACAAAACAAAAATTAATCACCTGGGCATTTTGCAAATGTTTTTAGAAGGAAAAAAATCTTTTGGAGAGAGTGAGAACCTGCGTACCCTTATTTTAAGAATATTACATAAGCTAATTTTGAGGCGATTCAACAAAATGATGTCATCATTACGGTTATCAAATTTAATTACCATGCAGGTTGAATACAAGGAGGCAAAAGATTGTACCTACAAAGAATTTTGTGAATGGATTTGGGCTTCTGCACCGCTGGTGCTGTTTAAACTTTACGATTCATTCATATCTTAGTTCAATAGCAGGTGACTCTAAAAAATAATTAATGAAAAAAATAGTTGTTGTAGGCAGTGCCAATACCGATATGGTAGTAAAAGCGGCCACACTTCCATTACCCGGCGAAACATTGCTTGGCGGAACCTTTTTTATGAATGCCGGTGGCAAGGGAGCTAACCAGGCAGTTGCTGCTGCAAGACTGGGTGGTAACGTTACCCTGATTGCAAAAGTGGGCAATGATATTTTTGGTAAGCAAACCATTGAAGGTTTACAAAAAGAAAACATTGATACTGATTTTATTTTTACAGATGATACAGCACCATCGGGTATAGCCCTGATAATGGTAAATGAAGAAGGGGAAAATTGTATTGTAGTAGCGCCTGGTGCCAATGCCAACCTGTTACCGGCAGATATTGAAACTGTCAATGCCATCAACGAAGCTGCCATTATTTTAATGCAGCTCGAAATTCCATTGGCAACTATTGAAGCCGTTGCAATAATGGCTAAAGCAACTAATCAACAGGTAATTATTAATCCGGCACCTGCACAACCACTAAGCGATGAATTACTGAATGGTCTATTTTTAATAACACCCAATGAAACAGAAGCCACATTGCTCACTGGTGTAACAGTAACAGACCAGGCCACCGCTTCAAAAGCAGCCGATATTTTTTTAAGTAAAGGGGTACAAAATGTAATTATCACATTGGGTAAACAAGGTGCTTATTTTAAAAATAGGAATGAACAATTTAAAGTTGCTGCGCCAGTAGTGCAGGCAAAAGATACAACCGCCGCAGGAGATACTTTTAGTGGTGCTTTAACAGTGGCGCTTACCGAAAATATGGACTGGCAACAGGCTATACAATTTGCAGTAACAGCAGCTTCCATTTCTGTTACAAGATTGGGTGCACAGGCATCTGTACCTTTCCGAAGCGAAATTGACTTATCACGTTAAAACACTGCATATGTTTATTGTAGAAAATTATAGCCTCGCTATTTTACTTTGTGTTATCACCATGCTATGCTGGGGTTCCTGGGCCAACACAACCAAGCTAACCACCAACACATGGCGGTTCGAATTATTGTATTGGGATTATGGAGTTGGAATTTTGCTTACCACCTTATTACTTGCTTTTACGCTGGGCAGTAATGGTCAGCAAGGACGCTCTTTTATGGCTGATATACAACAGGCTGATACCGGTAATTTTTTAACTGCTTTTACCGGGGGTGTTGTTTTTAACCTGGCGAATATATTGCTGGTAGCAGCTATTGGTATTGCCGGCATGTCTGTTGCCTTTCCTGTGGGCATTGGTATTGCATTGGTGTTGGGTGTAATTTTAAATTATATTTCAAACCCACAGGGAAACCCCTTGCTGATATTTGGCGGCGTTATACTGATTGCAGTGGCCATAATTTTAAATGCAAAAGCGTATAAAAAATTAAATGCACAAGCTGCATCAAAAGTTTCTCAAAAGGGATTGATCCTTTCTGTGGTAAGCGGTTGTTTAATGGGCTTGTTTTATAAATATGTTGCCGGTTCCATGGTTACTAATTTCAATATTCCCGAAGCAGGAAAATTAACCCCTTACACTGCGCTTGTATTTTTTGGTATCGGTATAGTAGTGAGCAGTTTTCTTTTTAATACCCTGCAAATGAAGCGGCCTTTTGCAGGTGCGCCTATTCCATTTACTGATTATTTTAAAGGAAAATTAAAAGACCATTTGGTGGGTATTTTAGGGGGCGTAATCTGGAGTATCGGTATGTCGCTAAACATTATAGCTTCCGGTAAAGCTGGTCCTGCTGTTTCTTATGGCTTAGGACAGGGAGCAACAGTAGTAGCAGCTATTTGGGGTATTTATGTTTGGAAAGAATTTGAAAAAGCCCCAGCTGGTACAAAGCCTTTGCTGCATGTAATGCTGTTGTTATATATTATTGGGTTGGGGATGATTATCGTTTCTAAGTAATTTTTTTATTGTCATCAAAACGTGTTTTTATTTCAACTTAAAACATATCTTTTGTAAGGTCAATTAATTTATCTCTTTGCTTTAATGCAGTATTGAAGCCAATCTCAAATATTTTATCCGCCTGCTTTACATCGTACATGTCGAACATGTGTAACGGAGATTCTATGAATATATCGCATTTTTTTACTTTGGTATAAACCGAATTGGAAACGGCCAGGTGAAAACAACGATCAATGATATTTTTAGTGCCCGACAGGGAATGAGCATTCAATTCATCAGCCATTTTATTTACATGAGAGCCAATAATGATATCGCAACTTTTTTCAAGCGGCTCCACCGGAAAATTGTTAAGCACGCCACCATCCACCAACATTTTTTTACCCATAACAACCGGCTCAAACACTACCGGTATAGAAGCAGATGCAATTACGGCTTCAATTAATTTTCCTTTAGAAAGTATTACAGATTCTCCTTTAACCAGGTCGGTAGCTGCAACAAAAAGCTTTATTTTCAACGCATTAAAATCGTCTTTGCCTATCGCATTCCTCAACATTTTTTCCATCACCTTCATCGAAAAAAAACCTTCCTTTCTCCATAAAAGACTACCCCACCCAAAATAGCTGTTCTTCTTCATCAGTTGCAGTATCGTCTCGGGACTTTTACCTGCTGCATACAATGCACCTGCTAGTGCTCCTGCACTTGTACCTGCAATAGCGTATGGTTTTATACCCAATTCTTCCAGCAACTTTAAAACACCCAAATGTGCAAAACCCCTTGCACCGCCGCCTGATAATACATAACCGATTTTTTTTGTCATATGTTACTGTTAGCCTGATACACTTGCTGCAGCAACAATGGTAGTGATGCAGCCTTGCTTACAGGCACATGATAAAATCTAACACAGTAAAAATAACTTTTATCAATCGGTTCAATCAATTAAAATTGAGTGCATCCATGAAAGAAGATAATAGTGTAATTAATAATCTGCACAACCTGCTTGTTTGTTGCACGCAAATTTATCAGCGCCGACGCAGCGTTGAATTACCAACGTCTGATGAAGATGTAAGTAATCATATTTATTTGAGTATCGGCTAATAGTTATTTTAATGCTACACTAAAAAAGAACCTAACAAAAACCTTAATATTAAACCTATTTATTATCTTGTATTGTATTTGTGTCTAAAATGTTTTTCCTGAGAAAATCCGTTACCAATAGTTATCATTATTTACCCCATTTATGAACCAGCTCAAGACCAGCATTTCAATACTCTCTTTTTTATTTGTAGGTGTATTAGTTACAGGTTGTCACAACTCTGCTCCTCCTAATGAACCGAAAATTGTAAGCACTCCGGAAAAAATGGATAAGCAAACCAGTGAAAGCATAAAAGATGCGTTGGCGTTCGCTGTTGAGCATAATGGAAAAATTGATGACAGCATCCGATTGCAGTCAATCAATGTGGTTAATCTTTTTTATAATAATAATAACTTTGAAAATATTTGGAGCCATAAAGAAAAATGGGTGCCGTTGGCTGATTCCTTGTATCAATTTATTCAAAATGCGGCTTTGTCTGGCTTGTATCCCAATGACTATCATTTTAAAAATTTTACAACTTTAAAAAGTACATTGGATACCGATTCATTAAAACGAATGGATGCCAACTTGTGGAAAAAAGCAGACCTGATGCTTACGGATGCATTTATGCACCTTGTTAAAGATCTTAAAGAGGGCAGGCTTGCCAGCGATAGCATTACGGTTAATAAAGCAAGGGTTGAAGATGGTTTTTATGCTCAACAGCTTTCACAATTAGTATCAACCAAACAGTTAATGCCTTTGCTGGATGGTGTTCAACCAACGTTTCCGGCTTATTGGGAACTAAAAAATTGCGTGGGTAATTTTTTAGATAGCATGGATAAGCGTACCTATACGTATGTTACCTATCCTTTTAAACAAGGCGATGAAAAAGATTCTTTAGCTTTTATTAAAAAGGTACAAAAAAGGTTGAGTGAAAGTAAGTGCATAGCACTTACAGAAGAATTTCCGGATACAACGCAATTAAAAACCGCTATAAAAAAATACCAAAAACAAAAAGGGTTAAAACAGGATGGGACGATATCTTCTTCACTGGTTAAAATAATGAACCTGAGTGATGCGGAGCGTTTTAAAAGAATTGCGATAAATTTAGACAGGTACAAACTGTTGCCGGATACCATGCCGGAAAAATACATCTGGGTAAATTTACCGGGTTATTATTTACAGGTTTGGGATCATGATACGATGGTGATGGATTCAAAAATAATATGCGGTAAACCTGCAACCAGAACCCCTTTGCTAAACAGTTACATAACCGACATGGTAGTATATCCTACCTGGACAGTGCCCACCAGTATCATTGCCAAACAATATTTACCTAAATTAAAAAATGACCCAAATTATTTAACAAGGATAGGGCTGCACCTGGTAGATGATAAAGGGGAAACAGTTGATCCCACAAATATTAAGTGGAGTAAATATACAAAGGGTATTCCCTTTAAAGTAATGCAAGGCAGCGGCGACGACAATGCGCTGGGGATTTTTAAGTTTAATTTTAATAACCGGTACGCAGTGTATTTGCATGATACCAATCAACGGTACTTATTTAAAAATGCGGTAAGAGATCTTAGTCATGGATGTGTTCGGGTGCAGGAGTGGGAAAAACTTGCATTTTATATTGCAAGAAATGACAGTATGAATGTAAAGGAAGGCGAAACGTTGCGCTATACTACGGACTCAATACAAACCTGGCTAGCAAGTAAACAACTTAAAAGAATTGGGGTGAAAAATAAGGTTTCATTATTTATTCGTTACTTTAGTTGCGTAGCAAAAAATGGTAAGATTAAATTTTACGATGATATTTACGGAGAAGATAAAGCTTTAAGAGAAAAATATTTTACCGATAAATAATTAAACGATTCAATTTCCTTGCATGAGAATATCTTTATTTGTTCGCAGGCATACTGCCAAACTGTTTTTTTTCTGCCTGTTTGGTATTTGTTCTACATATTTTGTTTCAGCTCAAAAATCAACTACAGCCGCTAAATCTAAATCTTCTGCCGGCAGGGTTTTATACGGACAGGCAAGTTTTTACGCCAATAAATTTAATGGCAGGCAAACAGCAAGCGGAGAAATATTCAGTCAAAATAAATACACCTGTGCATGCAATGTGTTACCCTTCGGCACATGGGTAAGGGTTACTAACCTTCGCAATGGCAAGTCGGTTGTTGTTAAAGTAAATGACCGGCTTCATCCAAAAATGAAAAGAATTGCAGATCTGTCTAAAATTGCAGCAAAAGAATTAAATTATGTAGGGCATGGTTTGGCAAGGGTTAAAGTAGAAGTAATTGGTAAGAAAAAACCTGTCTGAAAAATACGGTAACACTAAATACAGTTATTGTTGTTATAACTAATTGCCCGCTTACTTTACTATTCAGCATGCCTGCAAACTTTCAGTTATTTATAGTTAGCTTAAACTTTCCTAAGTTCAATGCCCTTTCCCATTGCTGATTTTTTCACGTACTTTAAAATTTCCAATTTCGAAACAGAACAAGGTTACTTAAATAATGGGGCCCTTCATTATTTGTTACTTTTGCAAGAAGTATAAAATACAGGTTTTAACGTTTATTAATTTTATGGCAAAAATCGCAATCAATTTAGCAACGGGTAGTTTGCAGAAGGAAGAAATAATTGTAGGAATAGATTTAGGAACAACCAATAGTTTGGTTGCCATCATACATCCCGATACAAGAACACCCGTTGTTTTAAAGGAACACAATAGCAGCTCACTAGTGCCATCTGTAGTGCATTTTGATGCGTACGGAAATGTAACAGTAGGAGAGCAGGCTAAAGCATTATTGGTTGCTGAACCGCAAAATACCATTTTCTCTGCCAAGCGTTTAATAGGTAAATCGTACAACGATATAAAAGACAATGCTTCTTTTTTTTCTTACAAAGTAATTGATGACAATACCCAAAGCATGGTAAAAGTTCAGGTGGGTAATAAGTTTTATTCTCCGGCAGAGCTGTCTTCTTTTATTTTAAAAGAATTAAAACAACGGGCAGAACACATTTTAAAAACCCCTGTTAACAAAGCTGTAATTACAGTGCCCGCCTATTTTAATGATGCGCAGCGACAGGCTACCAGGGATGCAGGAAAACTTGCCGGACTTGATGTGTTGCGAATTGTGAATGAGCCAACAGCAGCAAGTCTTGCCTATGGTTTAGGTTTACATAAAGACGAAGAAAAAACAATTGCAGTGTATGATTTAGGTGGAGGAACTTTTGATATTTCTATCCTCAAAATCAACGACGGTATTTTTGAAGTGTTGTCTACCAATGGTGACACTTACCTGGGAGGTGATGATATTGATAATACCATTGTACAATATTGGTTACAGCAAGCGGGGATTGATGAAGAAGCGTTAAAGGAAAACAGCACATTTGCACAGTCCATTCGTTTAACAGCAGAAGCAGCAAAAATTAAGCTGTCGACAAACGATATTTTTGAAGGAACCTTAAATGGAGATGCGTTAACCATAACAAAAAAAGTATTTGAAACCCTTGTTCAGCCATTGGTTGATAAAACAATTGTTTGTTGTACAAGTGCTTTAAAAGATGCAGGGTTGTCAACAAAAGATATTGATGTGGTGGTAATGGTTGGAGGCTCCACCCGGGTGCCTTTAGTAAAGGAAACAATCAGTAATTTTTTTGGCAGGCAGGTAAATGATACGGTTAACCCCGATGAAGTGGTAGCACTGGGTGCCGCAATACAGGCAGATATTTTAGCCGGTAATAACAAAGAGGTGTTGTTGCTGGATGTTACGCCGCTTTCGCTGGGTATTGAAACCATGGGTGGATTGATGGATGTATTAATTGCACGCAATTCAAAAATACCTAACAAAGCAGCGAGACAATATACAACCCACAAAGACGGGCAGAGTGGTATGAAAATAGGCGTGTACCAGGGCGAAAGAGACATGGTGAAAGACAACAGAAAATTGGCAGCGTTTAATTTAACCGGCATACCGGGTATGCCTGCAGGATTGCCAAAAGTTGAAGTGAGTTTTTTGATAAATGCAGATGGCATTTTGGTAGTGAAAGCAAAAGAATTGCGCAGCGGTATAGAACAAAGTATTGAAGTAAAAGCACAGGAAAATTTAACGGATGCAGAACTGGAAAAAATGTTGATGGATTCAATAACCTATGCAAAAGAAGATATTGCCACAAGGGCACTGGTAGAGGCTAAAACTGAAGGAGAACAGTTACTGGAAACCACAGAGAAATTTGTTCAAAAAAATGTAGCCCATCTTTCAAAAGAAGAGATGATGGCAACTGCTGCCGCCATGCAGGTTTTGCAATTAGCACTTACCTTAAATGATAAAGATATCATCCATACCAAAGTGGAAGCACTCAATGAAATTTCAAGACCTTATGCTGAGCGTATAATGGATACCGCCATCTCTTTTGCCATGAAGGGCAAGGCGGTGTAGCTTTGTAGCGACGATTTACTGATATAATTTCCCCCGCCGAGGAAGTCCTGCATCGTCAGTATTCACCTGTTCGTAGGGTGTAATAAAGTAGGCTTTGTGTCGGTTGTTTCCTTGTGTAAATTGTATGATGTTTTATAACAAAATTCAATCACCGTTTAGGCTATTCACAAAGTATGCATACTTATTTGGCAGGCAGGTTTTTTTACAAACTCACGTTGGCTGTAAGCGTAGTTCGACACCCTAAAACTGTAACGGATGAAATATTACTAATTGCTGTGTATAAGTATTAAATGAGAAACCTAATTTTCTTTATGCACACTTTGCTTGATGGTTTTGTAGCAAGACTTAACGAAGAAATGGATTTAATAAATTTTGATGACGCAATGTTTGACTGCATGGAATTTGTGCAGAAAAATAAAAAAGACCACTTAAGCCATATTTAAGAACGACCGTTATTTTGATTGCTATATTGAGTAAGGAAAAGATGAATTGAACGATATCCTGATGAAGGTTACAGTGCATAACCGTGAGCCTGAGGCCGCTACCATTCATGTGTTGCCGCATTGCTGGTTTCGCAATTTTTGGAAACATAATCTCCTATATACAAAGCTTGAAATTGTTTCGGTTTCACCCAATTGTCTGCAGACAAGATCCGCACACAACGGTATTTTTTTTCTTTATTACGAAGATGGCGAACAACAGTTTTGCGACAACGAAACCAATAACCAGCGAATGCATAACTGGCCAAATGATTAAAAAGGATTGAGTTGCAGAAATTGAAGATTTTTTAAGCTGCGGAGGGATATAATTTCACTATTGTGGGGTCGGATGCTCAATACTCGCTATTAGCCATAGTGCTGATACCTTTGTATAAAAGATTAAAACAACAATTTAATGCATGAATAAAATGGCAAAACGTGCTAGATAAATCGCCCTAAAAAGTATAAGCGTTTGGGGTGAGGTGATTGCCAAACCAATTATTTTATAAGGAGTATGTGGGGAGACCTGTCTGAATAATAGTGAATAAACAGTATGTAATATCGGTGATTACTGCAATCCTTGCAGAGAGTAACAAGCGGAGAATACGCTCACATCGGGTATAAAATTTCCCTTAAAAAAAGCCATGGTTCCATTAAACGGGAGTTCGCTGGTTTATCTGGTAATGGCACAGAAATCGTACAAGTAATTATAAAATATATTTTAAAAAAACAATTGCATGACAAAAAAATTACTTAGTGTTGCGATTTTGCTTATATGCACGTTAACCAGTCTTTGGGCACAGAGCTTTTTAGGAATTAATAATAGTAACTATGCCGGTGTTACAGGCGTTATGCTGCAACCAGCCAGCATTGTTGACAGCCGCTACAAATTCGACATCAACCTCATTTCTTCCGGGGTTAATTACAGCAACAATTATTTCCTTGTTGACAGAAGTGTTATATTAAAATTCAATAAAAATAATTTTTCCGATTATCAATCTTTTAAAGCAAATTATTTATCTGTAAGAAGTTTATCTGCAGGTGAAAAAGTTTTTCTTAACATCAATAACAGAACACAGTTACCGTTGAGCTTTATGGCCACGCTTGGAAAAAAGTCGGCCATGGCAGTTAATATACAGTCAAGGTCAAAGATACAGGGACGGGGCATCACCGGAGATCTTGCGAGCATGGCTTACAACGGATTTTATTATCCTCCGTTAAACAACACCAGCATTAATGCCTCGGGCATTTCTATAGAATCCTTAAACTGGGTAGAGGTGGGGTTAACTTATGGCCGTGTATTGTATTCATCCAACAAACATTTTATAAAGGCAGCGGTTACGGCCAAATACCTGGCAGGTATCGCATCACTAAACATGAGCAGCAACGATTTTAGGCTAAGTGTAAATAGTGACAGTTCCATTAATTTTAACACCGGTAATTTTAATTACAAGCACAATAAGAACGCAGACTTTGACATGGTATTTAATAAAAGTTTCAGGCCGGATGCAACCTCATTTGGTTTTGATGCAGGGGTGGTGTATGAATATCGGGGTAACCTGGATAAGTTTAAATATATTCGCAATGATGATGAAAAATCTTATGAGGCAGAGCGGCGGGATGTAAATAAATATATTTTTAAAGTGGGTGTTTCACTGCTGGATGCTGGCATGTTTAAATTTGATAAGCCAGACAATGTAAATTCATTCAGCGCCAATGTATCCAACTGGGATATAGCCAATTCACATTACAAAACTATTAAAGCATTCGACACAGCGTTGGCAGCGAGGGTAAATGCAAACCCCAATGATCCCCGCACTTACAATGTGTATTTGCCTGCTGCACTGAGTGTACAACTCGATATTAAATTTGTAAAAGGATTTTACCTGAATGCCATGATGTATCAACCTGTTAAACTGGGCAGCACGAGGGGAAGCCGTTTTGATAAGTATGGTTATTATACCATTACACCAAGATGGGAAAGCAGGCACTTCGGCGTTTATTTTCCCTATACCATTGCTGAAAATAATGCTGAAACAAACTACAGGCAGAATACGCTGGGAGCCACGCTCCGTGCCGGGCCACTATTTATTGGCAGTAGTAACTTAGGCACCATGGCATTTAATAAAAACTTAAGTGCTGCAGATATTTTTATCGGTTTAAAAGTGGGCATTACCTATGGAAAACCAAATAAGGCGAGTACTTATTTTAAAAAAATATTTGCCCGTAAATACAGCGCAGATACCGTAACCAAGGTGCCTCTATATTATCAAAAAAGAGATACAGTTTTTGTGCAAAAAAATGATACCAGCCGTTTGCTGATTGATTATAACAAAGGCAAAATTTATGACCTGCCCAATGTGAAGGGAAACATCATTATTGTAAATAACAGTTACTATTACAACAGCCTGCCGGGTGTTGTAAATAATCCTGTTGCGCAAACAATGGTAGTTGATACCTTAATTGCTAATAACCGAATAGAATGGCGTACGGATAGTACGCAATTACAGCAAAACAAACGCAGAACAGACAGTATCCAAAAATTACAAACAGACAGTCTGCAACTGAAAAAGCACCAGCTGGATAGTTTGATAAAAGACATGCAGCAATTGCAATTGCAGCTGGACAGTGTAAAGCAGACTGATAGTTTGCATGCATACAATTTCTCAAATAAAATATTGCTGAACCAGTTGGATAGCGAGTTACTTGTTAATAAAAAGGAAATTGATTCAACGCTGCTGGCAATGAATGCTTATGATGTGGAAGGCATGCTTGATAACAACAATATGCCAACAATCGATACTATACTCAAAAAAAAAAGATTGGCCAGCAGCAGGAAGCAGTTATTGCTAACAATAGACTAAGCGAGCAGCAAAACCTATACAACGAAAAGCAACTGCAGCAACGCTCATCACTTGCTTTGGAAGACCAGAATCACCCTCAGCGTCAATTGCGTAAGCAGGATGATTTGTTGCGTCATTACACGGATGAATCTGCTTCATTAAAAGGTGATATCAAGCGGTTGCAGCGATCCGTTAATGATGCCAATCGGGGTTATAGCAGTGGCAATACCATTTTACCTGTTATAATTCCAGCCGCAAAAACGCAACAACAGGCTGCCGTACCTGGAACTATTATCAAAGATACGGTGTACATAAAAGATACCATTCGCATTAGAGACACACTTACCCTTACAAAAAAAGAAATGTTGAACCCGGTAGTTGCGGCAGCTACGGTTGTAACACCCATTGCCAAAGAGCAGGTTCCTCTACAACCTTTCTTTGATTATACAGCCATACCGGCAGATATTGTATTATTTGAATTGGGCAAGGCCAGTCTGCAACAAGTTTACCATAACCGGCTAGATTATGTTGCCGGTATCCTGGTACAGCAACCCAACCTGCAGGCAACCATTACTGGGCATACTGATAAATCAGGTTCTCCGAAAATCAACAAAGTACTTTCCTTAAAACGGGCGCAAAGAGTTGCTGCCTATCTTGTTAAAAAAGGAGTACCACCACTCAGCCTAATAACTTCTGCGGTATCTTTTCTTGAACCAGCAGTGGCGGGTAATTCCAGGTCTGCCGGCAGTCAGAACAGAAGGGTGGAAATTAAAATCATGAATAAATAATTGGAGGGATGAGTTTAGGCGACTGTATGTTTATAAAAGTATATGAATTGATAGGGAAAAAATTTTCACTGCGAATTGTACTCATCGTCAGGATTTGAGGTATGAAATGGGAGGTTTTACATTTAAACCACAGTGGGTAAAAGTGGAGGGAAAGCGAAAAGTATTGATACTTCCCACCACATCGCAGCAAAGTAAAAAGGCCATCATGGATAAAGTACGCGGTCTTAAACTACACACCCGAACGGGTAGTATTTATGTAGTAGCCAATCTGCTGAACCCGTTGGTACGTGGCTGGCAAAACTATTACTGTCACTTTATAAAACGTGACCTGAACGACATCTGGCGCTTTGTAAACCGGCGGCTGGAGAAATGGTGCAAGTGGAATAAACGGATGCACTTGCGCAAGAGCCGCAGATGGCTCAACACGTTGTACAAAATGCAACCCGGTCTGTTTGCCCACTGGAGTGTATGCCCCGCTTATTAATTGAAAACGTTTTCTTGAAGAGCCGTATGAATCGAGAGGTTCACGTACGGTTCCGTGAGGAGCTTGGGGTGAAAATCCCCTTGCTTACTCGACTAGCGGTAGTTTTTTTGTTCATCACGCTGGTCTTTCAAATATGAAATTGTATTTTGTTCTTCAATTTTATTTATACGAAATCTAAGTTTTTCTGCAATAAAGTTTGATGTTTGTTGAAATATTTTGGTCAATAAAAGCAAAGACTTCCAATTTTCCTCTGGTTCACAATTTGAATAAGTAAGCAAAACGTTTTCATACAAATCATCTGAAAGGTATTTTTTCAGAAACTTCGCTGATTTACCCAATGAAACACCAAACCCATTTTCAATCCCAACTTTCCATTCAATGACTTTCATAAACATGGGCCTTACAAATGTTTCAAGCATGTGCTTGGCGTAAATAATTTCACTTCTCGAAAGTCCCTTCACTACATAAGTGCCAACCCACCAAAATTCGTTGCAGGTATCTAAAAACTCTTTTTCAGTTGGTATTTTAATGTGATAATCTTTATCGCTTGGTTGAGGAAGTTTTGCAAAAAGGTTGTCTTTGTCAAGCCATAAATTTGTTAGGCTATCAAGTTTAAATTCTGACGTAATTTTTTGTTTAGAAAATAAGGTCAGGTCTATGCGATTTTTATCTTGAAACAACATTAGATATGTAAAACTTACATTTTTCTGATAATTATTTTCATCTCCAAAAGTCATTTCATCAGGTAATTGAAAAATTATTTTCTTACCAAAAATATCCGTCCAGGAATGATCGGTAGTAAAACTACCTAACTTGTCAACTATAAAAACAATATCAAAGTCTTGAAACTGATCAGGATTAATATTTGAATTTGCCCTTGAACCGTTCAATAGAACTGCTCTGATCCTGTCATCTTGTTTGGCAAAGTCAAGTATGAGATTTTTGATTTTCGCCTCGTTTCTCATGTTGTAGGGTTCAATTAAAATTACCGCTAACGGTAAGGTATTGCTGCAGTTGTAAAATTCATCGTTTGTCCTGCCAGGAACTGCTGCCCAATAATGATTTAAAAGTACAAGTTAACAACTAAAAGTCCAAGAGAATTCCGTCCGCCAAAACCGCTGCTGATAGCGAAACAGCCGAAGTTTGAACGTCCTGCTTGCACAAAACCCCATATTGGCTGTAGCCTTACTTAGGGTTGAGGACTATTTTTATTTTCAAGCATCTTGACTTCAGAAAATTCAGCTAAAAGTTTTCTTGAATCGTTTTGTGTCTTAAGTTCATACAATTCTTTTGGAAGCACATTTAATTCAAGAAGATCTTCTGTTTTTATAATAATAGACTCTCTGTAGATTTTTGCAGTTTCTTCATCAATCGCCCCTTTTTCTTTTGCTTCATGAATTGCAACCATAACACTTAAGTTGTCCATTAGACCAGAGTTGCGTAATTTATTTTTATAAAATTTTCTATTTAACATCCAATCCCAAACTTCCTTGAATATTTGAAAAAGCGACCTTGTAATTTCAATACTACTTTTAACACCGAGATTTGTGTCACTTCCACTGTCAAGCAATGTTACACTCACTTGTTGCTCTTCTTCTTTTAATATTCTTTGTATTATTTCAATAAGCTCACGAATTAGAGAAAGGATTTTGCTATACTTTGCTAATTCAAGTTCATTTTCTGACAATACCCTGAAAATAATTGTATCGTCTGCATGTAATTGCGGCAAATTATTTTTGAATAAAACTTGTTCTGAAAGTAAAGTAGCTTGTATTAGACTATAATGAAAGTTGTAAAAATCTTGAAATGCTGGAATGAGAAAAAGCTGAACTTTCTGATGGTTTTGTATTGTTGTCTCAACTACTCCATTAATAACATTTCCAATAGTCTCCTGTGAATATAGTTTTTCTGCACCGAGTGCTTGAAGAATTTCAAATTTGGTTGAATCGATATCTACTTTGTCATAATTGCTTTTAGATTCAATAATAATTGGTGTCAATGCCTTGGCCTGTGGTACAGCTTGTGAAACAGGAAGCGAATTGATTAAATTTATAATCTCTTCACTTTTCAATGAAGTTTTTAATTCTTTTAGACTTTCTGTATAATCAAGTTTTTGCATAGTGAGATGTTATAAAAGGTTACAGCCAACGATTAGGTATTGCTGCAGGTGTGGAATTCATTGCTTGGCCTGCCTCGAACCGCTGATGATTAAAGATCAAAAAGTAAAAGTTAACAACCAAAAGCCCAGCGATGCTTGTCCTGCCCGGATGATGTTGATAGCGATAAAATACCCATTGACACAACGTCAAGCCGCAGCAATACCCATGTTCAAGCAACACCTGCGGTGGTTTCCCAATAAACACTACCGGCTCCACTCAGATACCTTCATTTTTGTTGTTCATCAAATATAACCAAAAATGAAACAGCATGAAATTTCAATTAAAACATTAAATGGGGATGCCTTACACTGGCTTGAAAAACTTCGCCAGGTGTTGTTAATACAAGACAAGGGTAAAGGAACCGTAAAAAACTATACGGCAGAGATGATGCTTCTGTTTAAATATTATAACAGCAAAACGGTAGACACCATCACGCAGGATGACATTCAACAATACATCATGTTTATAAAAACAGTGCATCAGGCAGGCCGGGCCAAGTGCCGCAGTGTAGCCAGTGCCTGCGCTTTCTTTTATAAGCAGGTAATAAAAATGCCGTACATTTTGCCGAGTGCTTTGTATCCACAAAAACAATTTATACTGCCCAACATCATGAGCCAGCAAGAGGTAACCCAACTGTTTGCAGCACCGCTTACTTTAAAAGAATATTGTGTAGTAGGTTTGCTCTATGGCAGTGGTTTACGCATCAGCGAAGTAGCCGCTTTGCGCATACCCGATATTGAGAGTGCTGCTAAGCGCATAAAAGTAGTGCAGGGCA
>Ga0209724_1002448_pt1 | contig 15828 bp, 10 predicted proteins | sample grotaG_FD_184143 | JGI IMG/M metagenome (GOLD analysis project Ga0209724, IMG submission 184143) | Glacier valley bacterial and archeal communities from Borup Fiord, Nunavut, Canada, to study Microbial Dark Matter (Phase II) -... | ecosystem: Environmental > Aquatic > Freshwater > Ice > Glacier ...
CACCGACAACTTGTTACTCACTACTCGTTACTAGGGAATCTATGACTGACACACTTCAAAACCCAACGGCCCAACCGGGTCAGGAATCCGTACAATATCTGCTAATCGCGCTGGCGGGCAAGGTATATGGTATTCGCTTTGACCATTTGCAGGAAGTGTTGAAATACAACCCGGAAGTGGTTGCGCCCGTGCCGAACACGGTGGACTGGCTGGAAGGGATTTTGAGTTTGCGGGGGGTAATAGTTTCGGCGGTAAGTTTGCGGGCCTTTTTAGGTTTGCCCCGCCACGATTCCAACGAAATCAGCGAGGCTGGCTTTGACCTGGGAATAGGTTTTGGTCGTTCCGTGCCGCGCCTTCTGGTAGGCTATCAGGGCAATTTATTAGTGGGATTGATTGTGGACGAGATAAAGGGAGTGTTATTTGTGCAGCCCGACGCGGTAACTCCCCCCGCACCTGATTCTTACATTGAATATGGCCCGGTAAGTAATTATCTGGCGGGAGTTTATACTGACCCCGAAACAAAGCAATCCACCGCTCTACTGGACGTGCAACGCCTGATTACGTCGCCCGCCATGCTTCAGTTTGAGCCTGCTGTATAATGGCACAGCCCCCAGCGAAAACGGCTGCCCATAGATTAACAAGCCCGGAGGAGAAATCCAGCGATGCGTAGTATAATCCGAATAAATGACTGGCCGATTTTTTACAAATTGTTACTGGCGTTCCTGGTAGTAGGGGCGATTGCCCTTATCCCTGTTACACTGATTAACCAGGGACAGGCCCGTCAGGGTTTGCTGAAGGAGGCCCAACGTAACCTATCTAATACGGCCCGTAATACCTCTACTACGGTCGGTGATTTTTTAACTGCTCGCTCTAACGAAACCTCGTTAATCTCCACCAGTGACGCGGTGCGTAGTTTTATGAAGAAAACCGTATCAGACCGCTCCAGCCTCGGCCCTAACGACCGTGACCAGCGTGATACCATCGCTTTACTAAGTTCACGTACCTCCAGTTTGGGAGCGGATGCCTATCTATTTGTGGCTGGTTTGAATGGACAGGTCGAATTGACCTCCGAGCCCGATGGTGGTATCAAATCGGGCGAAACCAGCGATGTCACCAAAACCCCCTATTTTAAGGCGGTTATTCAGAATAAAGCGCAACGTTTCGTCTCCGATGTCCAATTAGTTACTTTTAACGAAACCACCGGGAAGGTGGTGGCCTACATCTATTTTGGTAGCCCTATTCGCGACTTTGCCGGGGATACTATCGGTCTGGCGGTCACTCGCGTTAACCTTGATAGAATCTGGTTGATTGTAAACCGTGACAAAGAGGCTGCTGGTACTGGCAGTTATACCATGTTGGTGGATAACCAGGGGATACGGATTGCCGATAGTCGCACTGCCGATGGTACTAACTTTAAAAAATATCTGTTCAGCCTTTTGTATTCAATACCCACTAATAGTAGCGATCCAGGCAGTCGGGGTCAGTTACAGGCTTCGGGTCGCTTCCCGGAGGTCTTCGATTTTGGCGGACATCAGGATGTAATTCCTCTGGTGGAGCAACGAGCCAGAAGCGACAAATTTGATACAGAAAATGTATTCTTCGACCTGACCCTGGATAAACAAGCTTTCGCCGCCGCCTATTACCGCCTTTCAAGTGGCAAGGACTGGAACTATTATATCGTAGTGCCAGATACCACCTATGCCGCTGCCGCCAATAACATTACCACTACCGCTTTGATTATCGGTGGGATCTTCTTAATCCTCTTGATTTTGCTGGCTCTGCTAATTGCCAACGCCCTTACGCGCCCGGTGCGTCGTATCTCCCGCGTGCTTGGTCGGATTGGTATTGGCGATTTTGATGCCCGTGTTCCAGTAAACAGCCGGGACGAGCTAGGTCGTTTGGGTGAGTCGCTCAACGCGATGTTTGATAATACGCTGGCATTAATCCAGACCCGCGAGGAAAAAGAAGAACTACAGATGCAGATTACCCGGCTGCTAGACGAAATTAGTACGGTGGCGGAAGGGGATTTGACGGTACAGGCCGAAGTTACGGCGGATATTACCGGAGCTATCGCCGACTCCTTCAACCTGATGATTGAGGAGTTGCGTAAAACCGTTATGAACATTCAGGCCGCTACCAACCAGACCACCGTTTTTGTAGACCAACTGGTCGCCAATAACCGCCAGATTGATGTGGTGTCAGACCGACAGGCCAACCGGGTTATGGCGGTAACATCTTCGGTTAATGAGATGAATATCTCCATTCAAAGGGTCTCCGCAGCCGCCGGAGATGCCGCAAACGTAGCCCAGGAAGCCCGCGCCAACGCCCGTTACGGTGGTGAGGCTGTAACAAAAACCATCGGTAGTATGAACCGCATCCGGGGTAACGTGCAGGAAACCGCCAAGAAGATTAAGCGGTTGGGTGAAAGTTCGCAGCAAATCGGTGAAATTGTGAAATTGATTGATGATATTGCTGACCAGACCAATATGTTGGCTCTTAACGCGGCTATACAAGCGGCGATGGCGGGAGAGCAGGGTAAGGGCTTCTCGGTAGTTACCGAAGAAGTGCGCCGTCTGGCTCAACGTAGTGCTAATGCTACCCGTGAGATTGCCGCGCTGGTTAAATCTATTCAGGATGATACTAACGCTGCCGTTATCGCGATGGAAGAAAGCACAGGTGAAGTGGTTGAAGGCTCGAAGGTAGCGGACGAAGCCGGTAAAGCCCTTAGCGCGATTGGGCAAGTGGTAGATGAACTAGCCGACTTGATTTTGAACATCTCGGCGGTATCGCAGCAACAGGCTACTACTTCTTCCAGCATTGCCCAAAGTATGGTGGAAATTTCGGCTCTTACCAGCGAAGCCACCAACCTCCGCCGCAAATCCAGCGAGGTTACGGCTCTGGTAGCCCGCACCGCCGATGAACTCCGCAACTCGGTAGCGGCCTTCAAGGTCTCTGGCTATGCCCCGGCTCTCCAGGCTGGCAATATCTATGACCACCCGCCAATGGTTCAGGATATTTTTACGCCCTTGCCTTCGGCGATTGTTACGCATAATAACAACCTGGAAATCTCCCAACCTATTCCGATTAGCAACGGACATTCCCAAATGCCCTCCGCCCCTGAGCCAAAGGTTAGAGCGAGCGAGGCAGAGGCTGACCTGAGTTCGATGCTGAATGAAAGTGATGATAACCTGTTTGATACAATGTTTGAGGAAGTTACCACTGGTCGTTTCTATAGTCCTAGCCAGCCAGTGGAACGCGAGAATACCAAACCCCGCCCACAGGCTCTGGGGTAGGGAGCTAAACTAATCTATGGGATACGACAAGGAAATAGTGCTGTCCTTTTTGGATGAGGTCAGCGAGTATATACCCCAACTGCAAAGACATCTCCAAACTCTTTCGGTCAAACCGAAGTCGCGGGAGAGTCTGGAGGAATGCTATCGGTTGGCGCATAGCATCAAAGGTTCAGCCTCGATGCTGGAACTTGAGGAAATGCGCCAGGAGGGGTACGCCATTGAGCATACTCTGTTCCCTTATTACGAGAAGCGCGAAACTTTTACCCCCAACCTGGTGCAAACCCTAACGGCTCATGTTAATAATATTGAGCAACTTATCCAGAAGTCGCGCGACGAACTCGAAACGCCTGAACCCGCCACCCCTTATTATGAGCCTATGGAATTTTCCGACCAGCCCACCTATCCCGGTATGGCGGCGGCGGCCTATAATAACCCACCAACTTCTTCTTTCTCGATTCCCAACCCGGTTACGCCCATTCCGCGCTCGACCCCCCCGCCCGACCAGTCGTTAGAGGATTTAATGCGTGAGCTTGGCCCGAATAAACAAAACGGTAACGGGGTAGTAATGCCACCTGCCCCTTCGCAACCTCAAGCTCAGACTGCATCGGCGGCAGACGAATGGTTGAACAGCCCTTTGTTTGACCTGGTTTTTGACGAGCTGGATTTACCCCCCGCTGGAGCGACTTCTGAGTCACCGTCTATCGAAGATGTTAGGACGCAAAATGCGGCGGCTAATTTCCCCTATCCTTTCCCGGCTTTTGAGCCAGACGAAGCCAGCGATAATGACCTTTCGTTTGAGGAAATGGTGACACGCGGGCCGGAGGTGTCGCCTAATTCGGGTTGGGGTAGTTCCCAGGCCAGTTTTAGTCTGAGTGATTTCCAGAGCGATTTGGGGAATCTGTCTACTCCGCCCCATAAGTTGGATTCAACTACTCCACCCTGGCTACGTAGTCCTGTTAATTTGCCTGATAGTGGGCAAGGAGCCAATAAATCCGAGATTAATCTGGATTTTGAACCACTCTCGGTTGAGCTTTCGGGGCTGGACGATATTTTATCCACTAATATGGTTGACCAACAGGTAAGCCGTTTGCAGGATGAGATTTTGCCACTGATTCCCGATAATATGGCTCAATTTGAGGTTGTGCCAATGTCGGGCCGGATTGTGATGAGCGATGCCGACCTGCTGGCAACTTTAGGACAGGATATTACCGCTTCTGATACTCGTATCCGGGATACGCTGGGTAGCGATATACACACCTCCCAGTTTGATTTTGCTCACGAAAAACTTAACGATTTTGCCGATGCTGCCGACCTACTTTCAGGACTCGAACCTGAAAACGAAGCTACTCTGTCAACATTTTCGGGGAATAGCATGCCCGCCATTCCTAAATTTGAGGATTGGTCGGCGAAAGTAACCAACCCTAGCCAGATAGAAGCGGCGGAAGAGCTAAAAAATAGCCTGGAAAAAGACCTGCCCACCGAAAAGCCCCTGCTCGGTATGACTGCCGAGGAAGAAGCGGCAGTAGAAGCGGCTATCGCGGCCATGCACGAGGGCGGGGAGCTGGATTTAAGTGCCTATGGCGACCTGACCGACGAGGAAGCGGCGGCTCTGGCGGCTCTGAACGAGGAAAATGAGGCTGAGATTGATTTTGGCTTTGATCCAGGCCCACTCTTTTTAGCCGAAGCCCAGAGCGACCTGGATAAGTTAGTAGAGCTGATTAACAACTTTGGCCCGGAGAGCGTGGAAGATGGCTCGATCAGGAAAATCCAGGACAAAGCTTCTACCATGCGGAAGGCGGCGGAGATGATGGGCTTGCCGCTAGTTTCCCGGCAGCTCAATATTATCGAGAGTCTGGCCGATTTGTTGCAAACTGGCGAGTTAAAACCTGAACCACAGGCTGGCGAGATGCTCAAAAACTCTTTGGAGGATTTGCAATTCCTGCTTGAGCCTTATCGGGACGGGGCCCAAGCCTTGTTATCGCCACCCGTGCCAGAGTCCGCCCCGACCACTAGCCCGGAAGATTTTACAACTGAGGAAGAAGACTTTGAGTCCGCTCTGCCGTTCGATTTTGCAACTGCCCCTGAGCCACCGACCCATAGCTTTTATACCCCGCCCCCGTTTGCTCAACCTTCCTCCCCACCCACAGGAGTGGAGGTAGATGCGGAACTGGCAGAGATTTTTGCCACTGAAGCCGAGGAGCATATTCAGGATTTGGATACTCGGTTGGCGGCTCTGGAGCGTAACCCCGGCAACCGCGAATTGGTACGCGAAATTCGCCGCACCGCCCATACCCTCAAAGGCTCGGCGGCAATGGTCGGTTTTAACGTCATCAGCCAGACCGGGCATTTGATGGAAGATTTGTTGGATAAGCTCTACGATGGCACAATGCAGGTCAACGAAGACGTAGTGCAGTTGCTTTTCACCACCTTTAACGCGATGGATGTAAATGTGCGCGGTCTGGCGGCTGGGCAGCCCGAAAACCCCCGCTTGTTGGACGAATTACGCCCGCGCTATGCCGAGATTCTAAGTGGGCAGGGTCAGGAAGAAGAAGCGGAAGAAAATCTGGGTGGGGCGATTATTTTCGAGCGCAAGCATGCTCCCGTGGCTCCACAGCTCGAAGAACCCGCCCCGGTAGAGGCCCGTACCGTCAGCGATGAGGATATTGCGGCGATAGAGGCTCTCCAGGCTCAGCAAGCCGCCGCCGAGCAGGTTGAGGCTAATGCTACCGCCGCGATGGCTGTCACCCAAACGACCACTTCGACTGGCCCCATAGAGGTTGAATTAGGGGTGCGCGTCCCGATTAAGCGACTGAACGAGATGATGAACCAGGTGGGTGAGATGGTCATCAACCGCACCGTTCTGGAGCAACGCGGCAATATTCTTAACCGCTCGGTGGAAGAATTTACCCTGTCGTTGCGCCGCTTGCAACGGGTAGCCCGTGAGCTTGAGACCCGCTACGAGGTGGAGCTACTGAAAACCTCTGATATTGGAGCGGCTGGCACACCTAAAAACGGCGAATTTGAGCGGCTTTATGGTAATAAATCGGAAAACGGCAAGGACACTTACGCGGGTGAGTTTGATACTCTGGAAATGGATCGTTATACCGAGTTCCACCAGCTTTCCCGTGAAATGAGCGAAACGGTGGCTGACCTGGGTACGATTCAACGTGAGATGGAAAATCTGCGGAATGAGGTTGAGAATGTGACGGTGCAGCAGGGGCGTATCACCGACGACCTGCAAGACAAGCTGGTTAAAGTCCGGCTGGTTCCACTTTCCAACCTGACTCCCCGCCTGTATCGCACGGTGCGGACTATCGCCGCCAATCAGGCCAAAGAGGTTCAGTTTGTGGTGCAGGGTGAAAATACTCAGGTGGACAAAACTATCTTTGAGGAAATCGGCGACCCCCTGTTGCACCTTATCCGCAACGCCATTGACCATGGGGTTGAGCCGCCGGGAGTGCGTATCAGTATGGGCAAGCCCCGCCAGGCTACTATCACTTTTGCCGCTCGCACCGAAGGTACGCAAGTGGTGATTGAGGTCAGTGACGACGGGCGGGGCATTGATACCCAGATGCTGCTACACAAGGGTATCGAGAAGGGTTTTGTTAAGGGCGACACAATCCTGTCGGAAGAAGAAATCTATAACCTGATGTTTTTACCGGGCTTTAGCACGTCGGTGACAATCAGCGAAATTTCGGGACGCGGGGTTGGTTTGGACGTGGTGCGGGCTAATATTGCTGACCTTAAAGGGGTTATTGAGGTTAGTTCCGAGCCAGGTAAAGGCACTACTTTCAGTATCCGCCTACCAAGCACCCTGACCATTACTCGCGCCGTGCTGATGCGCTCGCAGGGTTATTCCTACGCTATCCCCCTCAGCGTGGTGGGGCGCACCACCCGTCTGGATGCCGGGGTAATCGAGCGATTCAACGGGCGGCCTTATTTCCGGCTGGATGGCGAGAATCAGAGTTTACCCTTGCTAAACCTGAGCGAATTGTTGCGGCTACCTGCCCACCTTCGCCGCAATGTGCAGGATGATGACCACGAGCGTACCCAGACTGAGCAACCCATTTTGTTTATTAGTGGGCCAGACCGTTGCGCCTTACAGGTGGATACGCTGATTGGGCAGCAAGAGGTGGTTATTAAAGACCTGGGAACGCACCTGAAAGCGATGCCCGGTTTGCTTGGCTCAACGATTTTGGGTAGCGGTCAGGTTATTCTGATACTCAATATTTATGAGTTGTTGCGGAGTTCGGCCAATCGTTCTTCCTACGCTTCGGGCTATGTCTCGCCGCCGGGGGCGCGTTCTCGCCCCGATGTCAAGGCTGGGCCAGAAGTTGTACGCCGCGCTCGCACTACTGGTTCTTTGGGTAATTCACCTTCGGAGGTTTTCCGCCAGCGTCGCGCCCCTCTCATTCAGGTGGTGGACGACTCGTTAAGCGTTCGCAAGGTGCTTTCGGGGATGCTGGAAAAATCGGGCTTTCGGGTGCGTACTAGCAAGGACGGGCAAGAGGCTCTGGAAATTATTCAACAACAGTCCGCCCCCGACCTGATTATTATGGACATTGAGATGCCCCGCATGGATGGCTACGAGTTGACTACCCTCCTGAAAAGCAGTCCGCTTTATCAGGCCGTGCCAATTATAATGCTTACCAGTCGGGCGGGTTTGAAGCACCGCCAGAAGGCTGAGGAGGTCGGCGCGGATGGCTTCCTGGTGAAACCCTACAAGGAAGAAGAGTTGCTTCAAATCGTTAGTGCCTTGCTGTTGCAGAGCCGGGCTGGCTCGGAAGCATGAGCGCGATGAATCCTTCCGATAAAATTCCCCCTTCCCTTTCCTACCTGACCGCCGGGGTTGATATTAAAGCGGGTGACGATGCCAGTCAACGTGCTTTTATGACCGCCCGCCGTACCTACCGCCCTGAAATTGTCGAACAGGCCGGAGTGGTACTTTTTGATGCCCGCTTTCAGGGTTATAAAGAGCCGATGTTGCTAGGTGGTAGTGATGGGGTTGGCACTAAACTAAAAATTGCCTTTATGACCGGGCGACATAATACCGTCGGGATAGATTTGGTGGCGATGTGCGTCAACGATTTGGCGCGGCGCGGGGCTGAACCCCTGGTATTTCTGCCCTATTTTGCCACCGGGAAGCTTGACCCAGAAGTAGCTGGACAGGTGGCCGAAGGGGTGGCGGAGGGTTGTCGTCAGGCCAATTGCAGTATCATCGGGGGGGAAACCGCCGAGATGCCCGGCTTTTATGCCGAGGGCGAGTATGATATGGCGGGCAGTGCTTTTGGGGTGGTGGAACGCGCTAAACTTATCACCGGGGAGGCTATTCAGTCTGATGATGTAATTCTGGGTCTCGCCAGTAGCGGTTTACACAGCAATGGCTATTCGCTGGCCCGCCGTGCCCTTTTCTCCCGTTACCAGCTTGAAGATTCTCCTTCTATCCTCAAAGGCCGCACCCTGGCTGAGGTTTTGCTAACCCCTACCCGAATTTATGTTAAAGCGGTGTTGGCGGCGGTGGCGGCTAACGCCCCTCTGCACGGTTTAGCCCATATCACCGGGAGCGGCTTCGGCAAGTTGCAAAAGATTATTCCGGCTGGGCTACTGGCAAAAATTGATTACGGTTCATGGGAGCCTACCCCGATTTTCGACTTGATTCAGGCAACGGGCAATATACCCAACGAAGAAATGTATAAAACTTTCAATATGGGGATTGGTTTTGCCGCCGTTGTCCCCCCTACTGAGGCCGATTCAGTGGCTCAAATTTTCGAGTCTGCGGGAGAAACGGTCTATCAAATTGGGGTGGTTGGTTAAAAGTCGAAGGTCTAAAGTCGAAAGTCAAAAAACCAAGCTCGAAAGTTGAAAAAGGGAGTTAGGTAGTAGTGACTATGAAGTTTAACAAAAAAACCCGTAAAAAGGGCAGGTATTGGATTACGCGGGACTAAAGCTACCGCGCTAAGAGAGCCTGTAGGTTTAACAGGTAGTTTAGTTGCTAAACCACATCCAATGGTTAGGCTATAAGCTCTTTTAGCCAGGTGATTTATTGCCGGGCAGCCCCAAACTATTTACGGGTTTAATTATTAAGGTTTATTAATCACTACTACATTTTAAAACCCCCTGGATTTATCAACTTGAACCTATCAACTCATTTTCGTGTATCGCCGAGAACCTAACCTTCCCCTAAAGCTCAAAATAACAAAACTCCTGAATAACTACCTACCTGATTCCTTAAATCTCTTTTTACCCAAAGAGTTTATTGGAACATTTTATGCTTAATGGTTAGCTGTGAAACCAATAAATGTAATTTAAAAGGAGCAGTCAAATGAGCAAGCCCATCGTCGGGGGCATAAGAAGGCCCTTTCTGGCCTTAATTGTAACTATTTTATTAAGCCTAATATTAATAGGTTGTAGTCCTTTGGATGGTACATCCGCTACGACAACTTCTACTACAAGCTCTACAAACTCAAATTTAGCTACTCCTACGGTAAATTCCAGCAATACAACCACTGTAGCGGCTACAGACCCCACCACAACAGCGGTTGCCGCTAAAACTGCCGCTCTTGATACAACTACAAATCCGCAACCCTCCATTAAAAGTGTAGTAAAAACAGTATCACCAGGAGTTGTGTTGGTTTCGGTTCTATCTCAAACGCAGGATACATTTGGCAGAGTGCAGCAGGGGCAAGGGATTGGCACTGGCTCGATTGTAACCGCCGACGGTTACATTATTACTAATAATCACGTGATTGAAAATGGTACAAATATTCGGGTTGGCTTAAATGATGGGCGCAAATTTGATGCCAAACTGATTGGGCATGACCCAAATAACGATATTGCGGTAATCAAAATTGAAGGGCAGAACCTACCTACTGTAAAAATGGGTGACTCAACTCAGTTAGAGGTCGGGGATTGGGTAGTAGCTATCGGGAACGCTTTAGGTTTAAAAGGCGGTTCTTCGGTAACTGCCGGGATTGTTAGTGCGCTGGGCAGGAGCATTGATGAAGAAAATGGTGTGGCCCTGACTGACCTTATCCAGACCGATGCCGCTATCAATCCGGGTAATAGTGGTGGCCCACTGGTTAATCTCAACGGGGAGATTGTGGGGATTAATACCGCCGTTGCCTCTAGCCCGCTTGACGGGGGGGCAGCCCAAAGTATTGGCTTTGCTATATCTATCAATCAGGTCAAACCCTTGATAGAAGGTTTTATTCAGGGTAAACCTGTTACTCGTCCTTACCTGGGCATTAATCTGACTAATGTTAATTCTGCGGTGGCTTTGCGCTATAATTTGCCACTAGATACCGGAATATTGGTGACATCAGTAGCCGCCAATTCACCCGCCGCTAAAGCAGGTTGGAAAGCAGGTGACGTTATCATAAAAATTGATGGTAGCGATATAAAGGATACATCTGATTTGTCAAAAGTCCTTTTAAACAAGAAACCCGGCGATACCATTACGGTTACGCTAACCTCCAAGAATAAAAATGAGCATGATACCAAGCTAGTTCTGGGGGAAAGGCCGCCTGGCTCTTAATTCCAGCAAATTTTACCGAGGTTCTTTAGGAAAAGGGGAGTATGGACGGATACTTCCCTTTTTAATGTTTAAAGGGAGTTATGATTTTTCCTACTTGCGCGATTAATTTATAATCTAATCTAGATGGAAAACAATTTATAAAAACTGCCAGGGAGGAAAATCCCAATGCAAAGTATAGAAGTACATGCCCATGTTGGGGCAGACGGTCTGCTAAAACTGGAATTAGCTACTAATCTCGCCAATACGGAACTTGAAGTTCTGGTAGTAATCCAGCCGCATAACAGTTTGGAAGCCTCTGAAAATCTTGGCTGGCCCGCAGGGTTTTTTGAACAAACCTACGGCATGTTTCGTGACAACCCTCTGGAACGCCTCCCACAAGGCGAGTACGAAATCCGCGAAGAGCTGCCATGATTTATCTGCTCGATACTAACACTTGCATCCGCTACCTTAATGGTCAATCGCCCGCCTTGCGACAAAAATTGCCCACTATCCCGCCCTCTGCACCATAGTTAAAGTCGAGTTGTATGCCGGCGGTTATGGTAGCAACAATCCAACTAAAACCTTGGCTGACCGTAACGCTTTTATGAACACTTTTGCCTGTTTACCTTTTGATGATAAAGCCTCCCGTATGTGTGGTCAAGAACGTGCCCGTCTCCATCGCTTGGGTCAGATGATTGGTTCTCTAATAGCCGCCATCGCCCTCGCTCAAGACCTTACCCTTGTAACCCACAATACGGGCGAATTTAGCCGCATCCAAAACCTTCGACTTGAAGATTGGGAGATGACTTCCTAACCAACAACCAAGAACTAACAATCAACAACTTCTACGCTCGTCGTCCGAAGCCTCGACTTGTCCACCACAGCAAGAATGCCGAAAAGATAGCCGAAAGACCCACCAGAATACCTTGTGTGAGGCGACTTTCGCGCTCGACCCGCTCCACAATCTGTTTGAGTTCGGTGGATTGGAACTGCACCTGGATACGCCCACTTTCCAGCTTGTCGAGGGTGTTGCTAAGGTCACGGGGTAGAGTAACCAGTTTTAAAAGATTTCCCTGTAGCTGCTCCAGAAATTCGGGTGTTAAGATACCCTGTAGCATACCCATTGCCCCCGCTACCGGGTTACCATCGGTAGCCCCAACTGTATCGCCCTGGGCCATTCGTTGGATAAAGGGTTTGCTTTCCTCCAGAAAATTGAGTTTGGGGCTGAGGCTGGTGCAAAGGCCAATCAGGGTTTCGAGGGCGCGGCTTAAAAACGAGAAATCGGCGGGTAAATAGACAGGTTGGCTGTATACCACATAGTTAATTTCGTCAAAAGCCTTGCGGAAATCCATATCTTTAAGCTGGCCCAGATTTATCCCCATAAACTTATCGAGAATAAAGCTAACCGCAATCCGAATCTTGTCTACATCCTCTTCTTTTTTGACAAACCCCAGCTCCCGCAAGGCCGTAACCACCCCATCCACGTCCCGCGTCACCACCATAAAAACCAGCTTTCGTAGCCCGGATTTCATTTTGGGTGGAATTTCGCCCACCATTCCAAAATCAATAAAAACGACCTCAACGCCGTGTGACCCTTCGCGCAAAAAGAGGTTGCCGGGGTGGGGGTCGGCGTGGAAATAGCCGTCAATCAAAACCTGATTCAGATAAGCGTTTGCCAGAATACGGGCGGCAAGGTCGCGGTCTATACCTTTTTCTTCCAGAGCGGGGTAGTTTGTGACCTTTACTCCATCAATAAATTCAGTGGTTAAAATCCGTTTGCTGGAACGCTCCCAATAAATTATCGGCACATAAACATATTTGAGATTCTTGAGGTTTTCCTTGATTTTCTCGGCACTCTTGCCCTCCTCCACATAGTCCAGTTCGCGCCGCAGGGTGCGGTTGAATTCGGCGGCAATCCCTCGCAAGTCAGCCAATTTGCCCAGGTCAGTGCGGCGGGTTAGAAAATCAATTACCCTGTTCAGGGCTTCCAGGTCAGCCTCGATAATAAATTCAATACCGGGGCGGCGTACTTTGACTGCCACATGTTGCCCATCTAGTAGCCAGGCTTCATGCACCTGCCCTAAAGAGGCACTGGCGAGGGGCTTTTCGTTAATCCGCAAAAAAAGTTCAGATAAAGGTGCGCCAAAATCTGCCTCGATAATCGGCTTTAGCTCGGCAAAATCCACCGAAGGCACCGCATCCTGCAACTTGCTGAGTTCCTCGATCCATTCTTCAGGCAACAGGTCAAAACGGGCACTCAGGTATTGCCCCAACTTGATTAAAACCCCGCCAAGCTCTATGGCAGTTTCGCGGAAACGCACCGCCCGCCGATGATTACGGGCGACCTTGCCTTTTTCCACCCACTTTTTGCCCAAAATCTGGCTTTGGGTTTTTTCCAGGGTTATATCCCACAATAGCCAGCGAAAAAGCCGAATAATCCGGCTGCGGCGTTGTTTTAAGCTAACAGGCCCTTTTTTATTATTAACAGGGGTCATGATTTCTTTCTTTTGTTGGGGCTACCCATCGGGCTGCCTTGCTACTATCCTTAGATTTATCTTATGGCTGCATTATACAAGATTTTGGTTAATTATTGGGCTAATAAAAAGTAATAAATGGGGAAATTTGCGGTCTGGTTCGGGGTAGCTAAAGGGTTGACCTGGATTCTTGGAGTCCCGGTTACTTATATAAATTTTTAAGCCGAGCACTCAAAGAACTATAACGGAGGTCGGTGCTATCGCTGAACTGGTCTATACTGCCGATAAGGGGTAGGGCAGCAATTCGTTTAACCTCCGGGTCGTTAATTTGTGCCAGAATCGCCTGGGCAAAAGTTTCGGCCTGAATCACCTTGAAAGGACGGTTGTGGAAATCAGAAACGGTTTCGGGCATTTTCTTGGTGATGCCGAGGCTGTTATGAGTGCGGGCCAGATATTCATAAGCTGGAATAAGGGCGGCCTCCCGTTCTTGCCAATCGGGGGCGAGCTGAACCCGTCGCAACAAGGGTGAAAGTTCTGCCGCACTTTTTAGCTGTTGAAAAGCCGTGCCAAACCATTTGGGGTAGGGGGCGTACTGTTTTTCCAGCAGGAAAGCCAAATTCATAATATCCCGCACTAGCCGCGCCCCGATTACTGCCGAACCAATTTCATCGCCTACAAATCCAGCGCGGGACATCAAAGGCCCTTCCTGTCCAATGCGTCGCCAACCCGCCGCCAGCAAATAAAGCCAGACCTCCTGTGGGTAATAAGCAAAACGCTGACGTAGTTTGGTTAAATGCCCGCTTCCATCGTAATACACCGCCCCAGCCGTAACTTCTCGCAGCTTTTGGGCAGGAATGGTTAGCCAGTCGGCGGCTTTCAGGGGTTGGTCAATTTCATAGGCCAAATGTTGCTGGAAAAAATCTCGCACAGTAGTAATAAAAACGCGATGCTTGATTGGCCCTTCGCTGATTGGTTTTATTACACGAGTGTGGAGTTCGTCAGGATGCTGTTCAAAATTTACCGAATAGCCGTAGAAAGTATAGGGAAGATCCTGGCTCATTGTCTCGCGGATGTGTTCCGCCAAGCCCAAATCTGGCTCTTGTAAAAATAATACGACCCTCGGGCCCCAATCGTGGTCGGTGGACATCGGCGTGTCAAAGCCCAGCACCTCACTACCTGGGCCGATAGTAGCGGCAGCATGGGTCAAATTGGGGAAATCTTTAGCCAGAATCGGGCGCACGGCCTCAAAATAAAAGCGGCGATTGAGTTCAATTCCAGGTATAAATTCGGGCATAACCTAACTCCTAATTCAATTTTGCCAGGGTAGCGTGCAGGGCATTATCACGGGCGGTTTGGCTATGTTGGGTTAGTTCGGCTATCTCGGCGCGAGTTTTCTCGACATATTCAGCGTTTTTGAGAGATTTAAGGTTAATACGCGCCTGTAGCAAAGCCCCCTGCAAGGCGGATTCGGCTAAAACCGCCGCCGTGCCAGCATCCGACACGGTGAGCGGGTTGCCAATTTCGACCAACTCCGCTGCCAGTTCTACCAGAGTCGCGCAACGATGGGCGATGCCGAGTGGTGACTCGGTTGCCAACAATAGACCTTCCTGAATCTTAGAGGTGCGCTCGGCTTTTTCTTCAGGGGTAGTTTTGGGTAGACGATAGCTGCTCATCAGGGTTTCAAAGGCGGTGGCATCGCCTTCTATTGCCGCTAATAACTCCTGGCGTAGCTCGTCACCCTGCCCGATAATTTCCTGCAAACGGGTTTCGTGAGTCGCAAATGCCTCGCGCCCGGTGGTAAGTCGCGCCACCATCGTTACCAGCCCAGCAGCCGTCGCTCCGGTCAGGGCCGCCGCTCCTCCGCCACCGGGAGTCGGCGCGTCTGAGCCAAGTTGTTCCAGAAATTCGCTAATTGTTTTGTTCATGTGTTGGATAACCTAACCCCCTAGCCCCCGGACAGCTGCCCCTCCTATACTCAGGGGGGTGACTCGGGGAAGGGGGAACATGCAGGGTGAATGTTTATTGTTTTTTGTGAGTATTGTGGTCGGAGGTATCGCTTTCTATTCCCTCTAACCTTGATTTTATATCAATTGCAGTTTTAGATTTTCGTCTCGTAAAAATATAGGCGGGCCAATCGGTGGGTACTCTGCGATATATTTTCTTTTCAAGTAGGCCAGGTATCATTAAACCTACACAACAAATCAAACCTAGGAAAAACCAACCCACAATTGCTATTAACCAGTGGTGCTACTTAGTCATTGAATAGGGTAATGACCCCTAAAAAAGGGTAAAATTGCCTTATAAAAGGCTTTAAACATGCTTTTTGGGATGCTAATAGTACCAATTAAAGCATCCAAATAGGCTTGTTGTTGCTAAATTTGGCTATTTTGCCATACTCAACCATTAAGTAGCACCATTGGTTATTATTGTAAAAAGAGTGCTGTTGGCGGGAGTAGCAAAATCGTTCCCTGCTATCCCAAAGCTAACCCCATGAACCCCCCAAAACCCAATAATTGCAAAGAAGACCAACACTGGGTTTAATTCTGCG
>Ga0209724_1002449_pt1 | contig 15823 bp, 10 predicted proteins | sample grotaG_FD_184143 | JGI IMG/M metagenome (GOLD analysis project Ga0209724, IMG submission 184143) | Glacier valley bacterial and archeal communities from Borup Fiord, Nunavut, Canada, to study Microbial Dark Matter (Phase II) -... | ecosystem: Environmental > Aquatic > Freshwater > Ice > Glacier ...
TATCCGAACTGAAGCAAACCCGCGTGTATCAAGAGGCTCAGGAAGAAAAGCAGGATGAAATGCTTAGGATGACGGTGCCTCTACTCATTGAAAGAGGAATGACAGTCGAAGAAATCGCCCAGCATTACAAGTTGCCAGTTGAGAGTGTTCAACGGTTTGCTTAACCTGGCACGAAGTAAATCTCGATCCCCGAAGCTAAATAGTCAGCATGTTAGGACTCGGTGAGCTAAAACAAACCCGTGTGTATCAAGAAGCTCAAGAAGAGAAGCAGGGTGAGATACTAGAAAAGATAGTTCCGAAGCTCCTTAGACGAGGGCTGACGATTGAGGAGATTGCAACCGATCTTGAACTTCCTGTGGAAACAGTTCAGCAATTTGTGCCCCAAACGTAGCAAGACCCTAAAAAACATCTCACTCCTGAAGCTGCTCAAATCATCCTCAATGCGCTCGAAAAATCCAGCTAGGACTTCGCGTTTATGATGCCCAGATCAAATCTTGATTGAGAATGCAACTGAGATGATGATTGCACGCCTTCTCGATGGAGATACGGTGAGTTTTGAAGGATAGCAAGTTTCTGAGAGGAATGAACTTTGTAAAGCCAGCCGACTAATCAATCTGCTGTCGAATGGTTCAGAAAACGAGATGAGAAGCCACAATCCAGAACGGTTGTGGCTTTTTTTGATGCAGGATTCCCAAGCAGTGTATTATTATCTGGAAAACCAGCTATTAAGAAACCCAGACAACCAGATAACCAGACAACCAGATGAAAATAATCACGGTCACTGGCTACAAAGGAGGGGTTGCAAAGTCTAGCACCGCAATTCACTTGGCAACCTTCTTCAGCGATCGCGGCAAAACCATTTTGATTGATGGCGACCCAAATCGCACAGCCATTTCATGGTCACACCGAGGCAAGCTCCCCTTCACAGTGGCAGATGAACGACAGGCAATGAAGCTGATCTCAGGAAATGATTTTGTGGTGATTGACACACCCGCTCGCCCGAACTCTGATGATTTAAAGGAACTGGCAAAAGGATGTGACTTACTGATTTTGCCCACCACTCCCGATATTGTCAGTCTTGAACCGATGCTGCAAACGGCGAGTGATTTAGGAGAGGCTCACTATCGCGCTCTCCTTGCGATCGTTCCTCCAGCACCCAGCAAAGAAGGAACCTCTATGCGGAAGGATTTGGTCGATAATGGCGTTCCGGTATTCAAAGCCATGATTCGCCGATCGGCTGGATTTCAAAAAGCAGCGTTTGAAGGAGTGCCTATTCGGGATATTTCAGACTCACGATCGCGGCTAGCTTGGCGCGACTATCAAGCTTTAGGTAAAGAGATCATGGAGGTTCTAGGGGATGACTGATAGTAAAGAAGGCAAAAGCAAATACGGTGCATTGATTCAGAAAGCCAGAGAACAAGAAAACCAGGAAGTTGGTAAACCAGATGACCAAATAGCCAGTCAACCAGATAACCAGCTAACTGGTAAACCAGAAATAGAGGTAGTCAAGGAGAAAGAGGTGAATCTGTGTGTGAAGGTGCCAGAATCCTTGCGGCGACACTGGGCAGCGGAATCGAAGCGAGAAGGGATCACGATGACTGAGGTGATCGTTCAGGCGCTAGAAGCTCGATTTGGTAAGCCTACCTAGAGACGACGATCGCTTACAGAGCCGCGATCGCATCCTCGACCTGCCGCTCTGTCACTTCCAAATATTTCTGCAACGCCGCCAAGGTCTCGTGGCCTGAAATCTCTTGGATCACGCGCAGGGGCACTCTGGCATTAGAGAGACGGGTCAAGGCCGTGCGTCTGAAACTGTGGGTACTGGCTCCCTCGATCGCTAATCGTTCAAACGCGGTTCGCAGAATCAACGCTGCCGAGTCCGGGTGAATATGTCCTCGTCCCCAGCGACCGGGGAACAAATAACGGTTGCCCGCTTTGGGGTGATGTGTTCTGAGCAGTGCGATCAGTTCAGGTCGTACGGGAATGGAGCGCGTTTTCAGTTTCCCTTTCGTGTTGCCCTTCCGCAGAGTGAGTTTGGCTCGAATACTGCCACTAGCCCCATAAACATCATCCGTGAACAATGAGCAGGATTCTGAGATGCGGCATCCCGTGAAGAAGCAGACTCCAAAGAGGGCGCGATCGCGATCGGTTGTCAGTCCTTCTTGAAAGAGTCGCGTGATTTCCTCTATCGATAAAATCTTGGCTTGACCGTGACGATTAATCTTCATCGCTACTATATCGGGAAAGTGTAATTTTACGATGTATTAACCTCAAACGCCTAGTTTTGGTGCTTTTTAGGAAAACTGGCACAATCGCTCTCGTTCTAGGAGGTTCTATTGCGAACGTATCCCCGTTATTGAGAACGAGAAACTCGCCTCGACCAGGGTCAATAAAGTTAGCGGCTGCAAGTTCTCTCGTGTGGACAGTCATCAATGGGGCATTGATGACCTCGTCGGAAGGGCTATTAGAAAAGGGGTATGGGTTTGGTGCTAAAACGAAGCCTTAAACTACGACAAACCACTCTGCCCGCTCTTCATGCAACTACCCCTTACCGCTAGTCACGTTGAAACTCAAGCCAAAATCATCGGCGGATTTATCGTGCTCCTTTAGGGACTAGAACTGGTAGACCAATGGGTGTTAGGGCACCGCCTAGACCGGTTAGGCATTGTCCCCCGTACCCAACTGGGACTGCGGGGCATCTTGTTTGCGCCCCTGTTACACGGCATGTGGAATCACTTGATGGCCAACACGCTGCCGTTTGCGGTTCTAGCCTGGTTGACTCTACTGCAAGGCCTTCCAGTGTTCACGATCTTGACGGCTGTGGTCTGGGTGGTTAGTGGCTTAGGGGTTTGGCTCTTTGCGGCACCCCATACCCTGCATGTCGGCGCGAGTGGGATCATTTTTGGCTATTTCGGCTTTTTACTGTCCCGGATGTCAAATGACAGTCATATTGGCGGCATGACAGCTATCAAACCTGCTTTAAAGAAGGCGATCGTAGGATGACACCTATTCATAAAAGCTAGAAATTGCTTGCTCTATATGATTTCTAGTTTCGATCAAAGTTGTCGCGACAGCGATGATCGATTGGGGTAGCAGGGTTGATAGCTGTCGCGACACGCCAAAGTCGCTGCCGTCTGATACCCTGTTAGATGACAATGAAATTGGCGGTGGATGTCAGGGAGATTGGCGAATAATTTCATTCTCCGGACGATCACCAAAAGACCGCCTGACTCGATGAGTCAAGCAGCAGTCCTACAAAAAAGACACCCTGGAAAAGTTCACTTGCGTTAACCCGTCCAGTCTTCCCCTAGCCCGAAAGCTTCGTTCGGCTCGATGCATCCTTAGGCATTACCCGCTAGCTGTGAAACCTTGCCGTTACCAGCAACGCTCCTTTGGGTGGGGATAGAGTTAGACACGACTCTAGAGGAGCCGGCTCCTCACTTACTCACTGCGACTTCGTGTCGCACTTCGCCAACAGCATCCATTGAAGTAGTTCTGCTCTTACATTAGGCGATGCTAGTGGCAGAACTAGTCAATATCTGACGCACTTGAGCCGCAGTCAGATTAGGATTTGCACTAAGCATTAGGGCAACAACACCAGCTACATGAGGTGCTGCCATTGATGTTCCATCCAAGTTGGTATAAGTGTTATTTGGAAAGGTTGAATGAATATTAACTCCAGGTGCTACAACGTACTGCATGCTGCTGTTTATACCGGCACGATTTGAAAAGGGAGCAATCGTTTTACTGCTATTTACCGCTCCAACAGCAATACCATAATCAGTGGCGTAACTAGCAGGGAAACTAGGTAACGATTGCTGGAAGTTTCCAGCCGCAGTGACAGTAATTACGTTATGGGCTGCTGCATAAGCAAAAGCATCCTGAATTTCAGGTGCATCAATCCAGGCAAGACTCATATTGATAACACGAGCCCCGTTATCCACAGCATAGCGAATGGCATTAGATAAACTAGCTGGATTAAGCAATTCTCCAGACATTAAATCCCCTATTTTAATAGGCATAATGTGGGCATTGTAGGCTATACCAGTAACTCCATACCCGTTATTAAGTGCTGCGATTGTGCCAGAAACATGAGTCCCATGACCTGTCTCAGGTCCTATTTTACCTGGCATCACATTATTGTTACCCTGACCTGAGCCAAAGTTCCAGCCATTAATATCGTCTACATAGCCATTGCCATCATCATCAATGCCATTACCTGCAATTTCCCCAGTATTGCGCCAGATATTGTTCTTTAAATCGGGGTGCCTAATGTCAACACCTGTGTCAATGACAGCAACTGTGATTCCCTGTCCAGTCAACCCTTGTGCCCAAACTTCGGGTGCGTTTACCAAATCATTATCCCAATTAGTGCCATTTAAGTTGGACACGTCAGCAAATGTTGGTTTCCCAATTGCTTTTGCAACAGCAGCAGCAGCATTTACTAGACCATAGCCATAAGTAGAATTAAATATGGAGTCAGGCGATAAAGATAGAGTGTAGCCACTATTAACATTGCTACTTCCCTGGTAAACTTGAATAAAGTAGCTGCCAGCCTCTAGCTTGCTGAATCTAATTAATTCATTTGAAGTCCCTCCCCGTAAAGAACGAGCAATTACTTCGCCAGGATCAACAATTCCATTACTGTTTATATCTCGAACTAACTGAACGTTAGCGTCACCAGTGAGATCGCTCAAGAGCAGATTGAAGGTGTTGTCGGCGTTAAGACTAAAGCGGTAGGTATCAGTAGTATCGATACCGTTGATTACGCCTTGAAAGGCACGTGTATTACTAAGAACGCCAATATTAGTTTCTGTGGGCAGGAAAGTGCTGATGGCTGTTGTGGATAAGCCCAAAGTATAGTTAGCACTGCCACTGCCTTGGTAGACCTGAACGAAATAATCACCTGCATTTATAGGAGCGAAGTCTAAAGACTCATCCAGGTTACTCCACCTTGCAGAAGAGAATGATTCGTCAAGGTCAATAATGCCGTTGTAGTTTGCATCTTGGATTAGTCTCACATTTGCATCACCACTGAGATTGGTTAAAGCTAAATGCAAAGGTTTAGCAGTCTGGAGGTTGAAACGGTAGATATCAGATGTATTATCATTGCTAATAGAACCATGAAGAGTCTTAACTCCGCTTAAAGTACCAAGACTCATCTCAGTTGATAGCAAGTTGTTTGGGGTGCTGGTAGATAGTCTAAGTATGTAGTTAGTATTGCCACTCAATTTACTATGCTGATGAATGCGAATGTAATAGGATCCTGCTTCTAAAGAGGTAAGATTTATAGCTTCATTACTAGAACTTCCGTGGGCAGATCCTGTAATAACACTTCCATCTTTTCTCATAAGCTCTACATCTGCATCAGAAGCCATTCCAGTCAGAGATAGATTAAAATGGCTAGATTTACTGAGATTAAAGCGGTAGTAGTCTTGGGTATCATTATTACCAACAAAATCTTTGAAGCTTTTAGTACCATTGAGATTACCAATATCTCTAGCACTAACCAGAGAGTTGTCTGAGTTAAGTGCGCTTAACTGAGAAATATTTGGGTTTGTATAGGCACTCGATCTAATGAATCCATCACTTCTTTGCAGTGGGTCAAGTATTCCACCTAGAGTTAAATTTTGGGATGCTGTCCTCAGTTGTAGCTGCTGCGATGATACAGAGTTGTAAGAGCTTTCATAGGGAGAATCAGAAGACTTTGATTGCATGATGGGTGCTCCTAGTTTGGATTGATGCAAGACGTTTATAGAAGTATCTAGCGGTAACAGAATCACCGTAAGATTCTTTGATTGCTGCCATTCCCTGTTCTAGAAACCTTTGGTGTAAAGCAAAATCTTTTATGCAGTTTTTACATAACTTTACAAAAATTCGCGGTAACCTAGTGGGCTATACAGGCTTGCTTAAAAGTTAGACTGTAACGAAGTGTCACTCAAAAATCGCTCTGATTGGCGCTGCCAACCGTTAAGTCAAAGTTAATAACGAGTGAATGTACTCCCGCTTAAATTGGGACAGTGCAATAGCAGTGAGAGAAGTAGGATATTGAAATTGCTGAGCGGAGAAAAGAGGAAATTGTGGCTGCTTGAATAAAACCCTTAAACTCAATCCATTAGTTAACAAGGAGGACTGCTAGATCAAACAAGCTGCCATGAGATGTCCGGTGGAAGCTTTGCAAGTATTCTAATGAGAGCACAGTTCTGTGAGTCATCCTTGTTCGTAAATCAGTAAGCTACATCTCAGCGAAAGAGTTAGAACAGACCAATTTTGGGTTTTGTGGTTATCAACTTTATCCTCTTAAATCAACTAAGGTGGTATGGCTATTTCTAATGAGCAGCAGCTTGTTCAGCTAATCAGACAGACTTGTCAGCAACCGCGCGGTAGTCTAGAACGACAGAAGGGATTGACCGCAATTTTGAAAACTATCCAGGGCAAGCTCTGGAAGGATAGTTCCCCTCACTACCAAGATGCTTTGCAAAGAACCTGGTTTTATTTCTGCCGTAATCTTTGCGAAGCGACGACAGCACCCCAATTTGATCCAGAGCGAGCGAGCGTAATCACTTGGCTCAATGCTTATTTGAAGGGTGAACTCACAAAAGCGGGATGGCAAGACGGCAGGGCACAACAGAGAATGGCACCCCTAGTCATTAACAGTGGTGGCGAGTTCATTGATCTACTCGACACAGTGCCTGCACCCTCTGACTTGCCACCCATGCTGGAAACAACTAGAGAGTGGGCTGAGACTGATACGTCAAGGGAACTACGCCGCATCCATCTTAAAGAAAATTCAAGGGTGACGTGTCAAATGGTAATTTTGCGACGATTGCCACCTGAAACTCCATGGAAAGTGTTATCTGATGAATTCGATGTCCCGATCGCAACATTGAGTACATTTTATCGACGGCAGTGTCTGCCACGGCTACGCAAGTTTGGAGAAGAACAAGGCTATTTGTAAGAGGTTTTATTATGATTTGGACAGTTAATGATGCACGCAATCAGGCTCTAGTGCTACCGCTGACGGATGAGGATCATGCGATCGCTCGCCAACTTGCAGCACGACAGCCGACAGCGCAGAAAGCAACACAAGTTCGGTTGAACGTATTGGCAGTCTCCGCTGTAAACACGTATCTCCAGATGATGGAGATATCGACTGATTTAGCAGCCAGTGAAAGTCGAAGCCCGTTTTTGAGCCTTTGCGGTGATGTCGCCGATCTGGTTGTGACTAACATAGGACAGCTAGAATGCCGTCCAGTAGTTACAAATGCACAAACCTGCCACATTCCAGCCGAGGTCTGGGACGATCGCATCGGCTATGTAGCAGTGCAAATTGATGAGGCACTGGAAGAAGCTGCTCTGGTCGGATTCATTCCAACGGTAGAGGCTGAAGCAGTGCCACTCCATCAGTTTCAGCCCCTTGGGGCTTTGCTGCGACGGCTACACAACCTGAGAGGATCTGAAGTGCCCCCTGCTCGTGAAAGCTCAGTCAGGCTCAGCCAATGGGTGCAAGGTGTCTTTGAGACTGGTTGGCAAACAGTAGAGGAGTTACTCGGAGAACCACAGATTAGATTTGCAGCGGCGTTTAGACGTGGCGACCGACCGGAACGGGGCAAGTTAATTCATTTGACCACCCCCCAAGGGGAGCGGTTAGTCATTCTGATCGTCAATCAAGCGCTCGCGATTGAGTCTGAGGGCGAACCAAACTCAGACCCACAAAACGTAGAGATTGAGTTGAAGGTGATTTCGGCTGACCAGCAAAGTCTCCTTCCGGCTGGGTTGCAACTGACGCTTTTGGATGAGTCGGGAAGCGTGTTGCGCGAGACTGAAGCCAGGTCAGAGGATGACTATCTGCGTTTAGAGGTTGATGGTCATTCGGACGAACGGTTTAGCGTTCGAGTGATGCTGGCTGGTAGTAGCATGACAGAGCACTTTGTGATCTAACCAAAGGCAACTTGTCATAAGGAGTTACTGTGAGCAAGGTTGTTATTTTCGAGTTGGGCGAGGGAGACTTCGATCGCGGGTTCTCGGTTACGTTGCAAATTGGTGAGGAAGGCAAGCACCCGTCTGTTGAGATTCGGGGAAGGCTGCCGCCAAACACTGAGGTTTATCAGCAATATCAGTGCTGGCAATCTGCTTACCGCAATCTAGAGTCGCGCTATCGTTTATCTGCAAAGGATGACAAACCGACCCGTGGTTCTTTCCTAAAAGACTGCAATCAGGCGGCGGCACAACTCAAGACTAGTCTTGAGTTCTGGCTAGAATCTTCCTCATTGGATCTGATCCGAAGGAAATTTGTTGGCAGAGTGCAGGAGTCAGAGGATGTACGTGTCCTGATTCAAACAGACAACGTCCAACTCCAGCGGCTTCCCTGGCATCTCTGGAGTTTGTTTGCACCCTATTCAAGGGCGGAAGTGGCTGTGATTTCCCCATCCTTTGACTCAATTCAGAAATCACGTGCGAAACCAAAACTCAGAATCTTAGCTGTTCTAGGCAATAGTGATGGCATTGATACCCAGGCAGATGCTGTCTTGCTGAAGCAGCTTTTACCGGCGGCAGACATTCAATTTCTGCCCCAAGCTCGACACCAAGAGTTGACGTGTCAGGCGTTGACAGAGCAGTTATGGAACCCGCAGGGTTGGGATGTCTTGTTTTTTGCTGGGCACAGTTCTAGTCAAATCGATGGTGAAAGCGGCTGGATTCAGATCAATCAGACGGATACTCTTACGATTCAAGAACTGAAGAAATCGCTTGGCAAGGCGATTGAGAATGGCTTGAAGCTAGCCATCTTTAACTCGTGTGATGGGCTTGGACTGGCACGGGCACTGGCGGATTTGCAGATGCCGCAAGTCATTGTCATGCGAGAGTTGGTGCCAGATAAGGTTGCTAATGCCTTTTTGGGCTATTTTTTAGAGGCTTTTGTCCGCGGTGAACCGCTGTATTATGCCGTGAAGGAAGCACGGGAAAAACTAGAAGGTCTGGAACCTGAATTTCCCTGTGCGACTTGGCTACCTATTATTTATCAAAATTCGTCCGAAACGCCTCCAACAATAGGAGATTGGATAGAGCAACCTCAAGAGAAACCAAAGCGACATCTGAAGTGGTCTACTGCCCTAGCAGTCAGCTTAACGATGGCGAGTTTGACCATTGGGACACGGCTCTTGGGACTGTGGCAGTGGGCAGACTTGCAAGCTTACGATCATTTGCTGCGGTTGCGTAAAGCGGATGGCTTTGACCCCAGAATCTTTGTGATCAGAATTACGTTAGATGACCAAGATTCTGAAAATAAAACTGCACTAAAAAACAAAACCTGGTTTGCCTTGTTCACTAAGCTAAAGCAAGCTCAAATGATTGGTTTAGATATTCCTCGTAATGGATTAAATGGCAAAGAAAAGGAAGAGTGGATAAACTTTTTAAAAAAGAATCAAGATATAAATATATACGGTATTTGTGAAAGACCAAATAGTAAGAATGAAAATGGAGAAATCTTATCTCCTGGGTTAGATCAAAATGATAAATACGGCTTTAGCAATGTGGAGGAAGACTGGAGTATTGATAATGTCTTGCGTCGTCAAATCCTGTCTAAATCTTTAGATGTAACAGTGACGAGCAATCAAAAGAAGCAAATCGATATTTGTCCTACTGAATACTCGTTAAGCTTTGCTATGGCAACCGATTACTTAACAAAAATTCCTGAAAAATATGAAGTTAAAGCGATCGATCAAGAATGGCATTTGGGGAATACCACATTCAAGCACCTGGAATCTCGATATGGAGGTTATCAAGGCATCACTCCAGATGGTCATCAGATTTTATTGAAGTATCGTAACCCCCTAGAAGTGGGTCAATCTGCCACAGTAAAAGAAGTCGTGACAAATTACGCTCCCGCGTTCTTTAAAGACAAAATTGTCTTGATCGGGGCTGATAATCCCCGTGAAGACAGATTTTTTACGCCTTATAAACGAGACATTGCGGGAGTGTTTATTCATGCTCAAGTGCTTAGTTATCTTCTAGATGTTGTAACAGGAGTCCGCTCTCAACTATGGGTTTGGTCACCTGAGGTTGAAGCGATTTGGATTTTGGGATGGGCTTTAGTTGGAGGAGTTTTTGTCTGGTGGATACGCTCACCACTCATCATTATTGGTTTTGGAGGGATTCTGCTTGGAGTCCTATACAGTGGCTGCTTCTTTGTCCTGCAATATCATAGTGGGTGGATACCACTGTTACCATCTGCTACTGCTTTCATCCTCACAACTGGAAGTTTGGCAATGTACACAGCAACTCAAACCAAGCAATTGTAGATAAATGTTTTAACTCAACAAGAGAAGTAACACAATGAAAGTTATCACTGGTTTCTTACGGTACAAATCACTTACTTTAGTAGGTTTTTTGTTGCTCTTTAGCTTGACTAGCACAGTAATATCTGTATCAGCCCGTAGTAAGGCACCGGTCACAGTCAATACAGGGAAAGGGGGACCTGCGGGACCTCACAAAGGATCAGCTGCTTGTCCAGTTGTGTCACCTGTGTTGACGGCTTTAGTGCCAACGTACAGAACTTCGGCGGGAGACGTAGCACAAGACAATACATTGGATGAACGTCCGACACTTTGGGTTTATGTGCCTTATGCGCTGACTGAAAGAGTACAAGGAAGCCTCCAGCTACTTGAAAAAGATAGCGCTGGTAGGATGGCATACCAGACTGTAGCGACAGTCACTGGCACCACACCGGGAATCATCGGGGTGCGGTTGCCCTCTAGCAAACGCCTGGAGGCGAATCAGCAATACAAGTGGCAGTTTGTTATTCTTTGTGACCCTAAGGACTCCACAGCAAACCCATTTACAGAAGCGATCGTGTCCCGTCTTCCAAGAAATCCAACCCTAGAAAAGAAACTGCAAGCTGCTAAGACACCTGTAGCAAAAGCAGAGATCTATGCACAGAACGAAATCTGGTATGAGGCGCTGACAACGTTAGCAGAACAACGGCGGTTAAACCCCAGAGATGCTAAAATCTCCGCCAAGTGGAAAGGATTGCTGCGCCAGGGTGGGTTGTCTGTGTTTGATGCTAAACCACCTGGGCAGAAAGCTCCATAGAAGGATAGCCGATCTCAAAGGATAGTCTGTGAGTAGATGGACTTTTGCCTCATAGGGCAGAACCAAGACTAAACAGTACGACTTGGGCAACGCTATCTTGGATTGCTCAAGTCGTACATTCGGTCGCCATCATGTCTACGCAGCCCCCCTTAGTTTCGATCGTTATCACCACGTACAACCGAGAAGACTATCTTGAGTCCGCGATCGAGAGCGTCCTGAAGCAGACTTACCCAAATTTTGAACTGCTGATTTGGGATGATGGCTCGACCGATGGCACGCTTGAAGTTGCCCGCAACGCTGTTCGTAAGTTTGCCCACCTGGATCAGCGGGTGGAAATAGTTGCAGCACCTCATCAGGGACGAGTGGCTGCGTTGCGGGCAGCGATCGCCCAAACTCACGGGAGCTATCTTGGCTGGGTGGATAGTGATGATTGGCTTGCGCCTACCGCCCTGGAGCAGACAACGGCTGTGTTAGGTGCTAATCCGGCTGTAGGAATGGTTTACACGGATTATGTCGAGATTGATTCTAAAGACACAATTCTTCGCTACGGGCAGCGGTGCAATATTCCTTATTCAAAGGAGCGGCTACTGCTGGACTTTATGACCTTCCACTTTCGCCTAATCCGGCGATCGGTGTTTGACCAAGTTGGTGGTCTTGAGGACTGCCTTGACTTGATAGAAGATTATGATCTGTGCTTGCGACTCTCGGAAATCGCTGAAATACAACCGCTCAGGCAACCTCTCTACCATTATCGAATTCATTCCGATAGCATTTGTCAGCAATGGAAGTTTAAACAAGTCTTGCAAACCCACATCGCTATGAAACGCGCCTTGGAAAGGCGGGGACTGGCGACCCATTATGAGATTCAAGCGAATTTGCTGGAGTCTCGCTTCTATTTACGGCGTAAGCGTCCAGCTATGCAGCGGAGAGTAGCCGCTGTGCTGCCCTTTCTGGCAACGCTGCCACTAGTGAGTGCTTTGTCGGGTGGGATGGCTCAGGCGCAAATTGTTCCGACTCCAAATGATGCAGGGACGATCGTTACTCCTAACGGAAATCGCCTCGATATTACAGGTGGAACGCTGTCACGCGATCAACTCAATCTCTTTCACAGCTTTTCCCAGTTTGGACTCAGCCGTGAGCAGATTGGTAATTTTCTGGCTAATCCAGCGCTTGCCAACATTTTGGTGCGGGTGAATGGGGGCAATGCTTCTGTGATTGATGGCTTACTGCGGGTGTCGGGCGGTAACGCCAATCTGTTCTTTATGAATCCGTCTGGGATCATCTTCGGTGCGAATGCCCGCTTGGATGTACCAGGTTCGTTTACGGCAACAACCGCGAATGGCATTGGCTTTCGGTCTGGCTGGTTTAATGCCTTGGGCACAAATGACTATGTGGCTTTGGTGGGATTACCCAACACGTTTGCGTTTACGGCACAGCCCGGTTCGATCGTCAATGCAGGAAGTTTGGCAGTTGGGAATGGGCAGAGTTTGACGCTGCTAGGCGGCACGGTAATCAATACGGGGACATTGAGCGCACCGGGGGGACAGGTGACGATCGCGGCAATACCAGGCGATCGCCTGGTGCGGTTGAGCCAACCGGGGGATGTATTGAATCTGGAGATTCAGACAGCGACAGGTGGAAATGTGCCGAATGCCTGGACGTTTCCAGTGGCGATGTTACCGCAATTGCTGACGGGTGCAGGCGTAGGAGTGCAGACGGGATTGACAGCTAACGCCGATGGAACGGTGCAGGTGGCGGGGTCTAGGACGGTAATTCCAACCGATGCAGGTACAGCGATCGCGTCTGGGGCAATCAATGTGTCTGGGACGCAGGGAGGCGAAGTCAATGTGCTGGGAGGTAAGGTGGGCTTAGTTGGTGCCAGCATCAATGCGTCTGGAACGAGCGGTGGTGGCTTGGTACGGATTGGTGGCGATTTTCAAGGCAAAGGCACCGTACCAAATGCTGTGCGCACCTTTGTTGATAGCGGCTCAGTCATTAATGCCGATGCGTTGACCAGTGGCAATGGCGGTCGCGTCATCGTTTGGGCAGAACAAACAACGGGGTTTTACGGTCGCATTACCGCTCGTGGTGGACTCACTATGGGTGATGGGGGTTCAGTTGAGGTTTCAGGCAAAGAAAACTTGGCTTTTGGAGGAAATGTTAATCTAACTGCGCTGCATGGTCTTGCAGGCTCTCTATTATTAGACCCAAACAATATCAATATCGTGGCAGGTGATCAAGCAGATCAGGATAATGCTTTGCCACAAATTCTTTCTAGTGTTAGACCGCCTGATACGTTTACTATTTCTCAGAATGCGCTGCAAAGGCAGACGGGGAATGTCTTTTTACAGGCAACAAACAATATTACGATTCAAACGCTGAACAACGGTGGTTTGCGCTTTCAAGCTGGACCAGGTGCAATCGAATTTACAACAGGTGGCGTTTTTTCAATGGATCAGAGACAATTTATCGTTTCTCCAGAGAGAACTTTAACAATCACAGCAGCAAGTATTACTACCGGCAATATCACCACAGTAACCGACCCAACACTTGTACAACCTCAGGGGTTTGTAGGAATTAGAGGCGCAGGAGGACAAGTAATACTGACTGCTCAGTCTGGCAACATCAACACTGGCAGTATCACCACAACGGGGGTAACAGCGTTTGGTGTTGACAATTCTAATACTCCCACTCCTGGCAGGGTTGCTGTTCCTACCACTGGAGGAGCACTGGGCAGAGATGGAGGCGGAGTCATGTTAACAGCTCAGTCTGGCAGCATCACTACAGGCAGCATTACCACATTGGGTGGACTAGGGGGTAAGAGTGACTTTGTCCTGCCAGGAGGAGCAGGAGGGAATGGGGGGCAAGTCATACTAAAGGCTCCTTCCGGCAACATAACCACAAGCGACATAACCACAACAGGTGGGCTGGGAGGAGACGGAGGGGATGGAAATAGCTCTAGATTTGTTCCCCCTGGGCTAGCACCTGGAGGGAATGGAGGGAATGGAGGGAGCGGAGGACAAATTATGCTATCCACTTCTTCCGGCAACATCACCACAACCAGCATCGCTGCAGATGGAGGAGATGCAGGGAATGGAGGGAGCGGAGATGTCACTCCAGGAGGGGCGATTGCAGAGGGAGGGAGCGGAGGGAATGGAGGGAGCGGAGGGAATGGGCAGATGGTTAGTCTTACTTCCATCTCTGGCAGTCTTACGACAGGAGGAATTAACACATCTACTGGCAAGGGTGGTGCTGGTGGTTCCGGTTATGGTTATAACCCGGATGGTGTAAATGGAGTCAGTGGGGCAATTGGTGGGGCTGTAACACTCGATCCCCAGGGTAATATTCAAGTTGGCTTCATTGATACCCGAGGACGAACTACTGGTGGCGATATCAATATTTCGACCAATAAGTTTTTTCGAGCTACGGGCTTTATTCCCTCACTTCCAGGGGTGAGCCTTTCCACTGCTAGCCTCGACAACCTCAACGGTGGCTCCATCACCATCACTCATGGCGGTGGTTTAGTGCCCACTAATTTTACTGTAGGCGGGGTAACATCTACAGGGAACGGTACGGCTGGAGCAATTACCTCCGGTATCAACACAATTTCCTCGCCTCCTCTTCAGTCGTTCCCTGGTAACTATACATTGGGAAACGCAGCAGGTATCATCCGCATCATCACCTCTCTTCCTCCCGAAGAACCACTTCCTCTAGAGAAACCTCCAGAGGGGATGATGCCCACTCCGTTCTTACCTCCCTCTCCGCTCCCATGCGCCAGTTCTGTAGCCGCTGCTGTCGAGGGCAAATTTGCTCAACAATATGAAAAATCACTTGGCTCCCGCTTAACCCGCAAGACGGTTCTAGATGCGTGCGAAGTCCTCCGCAGCATTCAAGCCAGCACTGGCGTAAGACCCGGCATCATTTATGCAGTCTTCGTGCCGCCAGAAGTAGACCCCAAAAACCTGAAGCTTTCAACCGAACGGTCTCCAAACGATTATCTGGCACTGATTCTCATCACGCCCAAAGGAGGCGAGGTTGTCTCTGTGCGTGAAGCGAAGCGAGCCAAAGTTGAAGTCACAGCACGGGATTTTCAGACGAAAGTGACCGCTCCACGACAGGGAGACGCTTACAAAACACCGGGTGAAGAACTCTATAATTGGCTCATCACGCCACTGCTGCCAGAACTTAAAAAACAAGGTACTGAAAACCTTACGTTCATTCTCGACGAAAGCTTACGCGGTATTCCGTTAGCCGCTCTCTATAGCTCGAAAGCAGAACATCTAGGACATCTCATTGAACAAGGCTTCAGCGTTGGTATGATGCCATCGCTCAACCTTACCGATACTCGCTATGCCTCGATTCGCAACGTGTCGATGCTTGCTGTGGGGCGATCTGACTTTCGTGGCATAGGAGGCTTAAGCAATCTCCCCACCGTACCAACCGAGATCAACCTCCTCACCCAACGGGTTTGGAACCGCAGCGGCAATGAACAACTTCTCGACCCCAAAGACAACATTAACCCTGACAGTCTGGCAGCCGCGAGCCGCAAGGAATTTGGCATCATCCATCTTTCCACTCATGCCCAATTCAAAGCCGAAGATCCCACATCTCCCCAGCCTCCCCCCCAGGTATCCCCCGATCAAAAAAATGAACCTGCACCGCCCCCATTACACAACTCTTTCATCCAGCTATCAGGCACCAACGTCCTACGACTGGATCAATTTAGAACTCTAGG
>Ga0209724_1002451_pt1 | contig 15812 bp, 20 predicted proteins | sample grotaG_FD_184143 | JGI IMG/M metagenome (GOLD analysis project Ga0209724, IMG submission 184143) | Glacier valley bacterial and archeal communities from Borup Fiord, Nunavut, Canada, to study Microbial Dark Matter (Phase II) -... | ecosystem: Environmental > Aquatic > Freshwater > Ice > Glacier ...
CGCTTATTCGACAACTACCCTAATTGTGAACCCGCCCAAGGCGCATCTACCTGGTAAGGATGCGTCCAGCCCGCAGTCGGTGAGGGTGGTTGTCCCGTTCGAGCCGGGCCGGGTCCAGGAGGTTCACCGTGCTGCGGGCGCGATCGGGACCTCCGCCTAATTGCGAGAATTAGGGGTTCCCAACTGACACAAAATCGGCGCGCTCGGCCGTGGGTGGATTAGCCCCAATCTGTCGCGGTCATCGTCCGGCTACCGGGCACCCTCCTCTGGCGAGCTACTGCCTAGGGCGGCCTGAATTCTCCGAATGATCGACCCGAGGATGCCCGACGCGAGAAGTCCTGGACCGAGTGGGCCCGCGGAGTCCTCACCAAGTGGTGGCAACTGCCGAAGCGCCGCCCTGACTTGAGCATTCATGTGCTCGAGTTGCCGGGAGATCTCACCGGAGACTGCCGTGGGCTGATCCGTGGCGGCCAGCCCGGCGGCCTTCGCGGCGTAAGCGGCTGCGCCGAGTGCGTGCGCGCCCATGTGGGCAACGCCGGCAGCTTGTCCAGCAGCCCGAGCGGCTGCCACTGCCGAGGGCGAGTTCACGGCTTGCGCGGCCCGACCAGCAACGAAGCGCCTACGAATTTCGCCGGCGGTGTCAAGTTCACCGTGAGCAAATGCCCGAGTACGAGCGATGGCATCACGTGGTCGGCCGTCTGTTGGAGCCTCCGTCTCAAAGAAGACCAAGACTCGCTCGGCACAGTCGGCGGCCCACGCTGCGACGAGGCGTCGGTCAGCTTCGTTGAGTGACTGCGGGGAAGGCATGTCTCACCTGCTCGTGCGGTCGTGCGCTGGCCGTCGTACGCCGAGCACAATCAGGATGATGCCGACGATCGCGAGGATGAGCCCGATGGAAAGCCACATCCGGTTGCCCGTCATGAAACTTCCCGGGATCAGATTCAGGCCCTGCCCGCCCCAGACGCCACCAAGGATTAGAGCGATCACGCCGACGGTGATCAGGGCGATGCGTCCGCTACGGCTAGTCACGTTTACCAAAGTACCCTGACCGACTCACCCGTCGCCCGCCCACCGTTCCGCTTGCGGGCTGCGACGTTACTTGGGGCGATTGACCAGGTCGCCTTCCCACGTCAGGTCGGCGTCGGTTCGAATCGGGAGGACCTCGAGACCCGGAGTCTGCACGAGCTCACGGATGAGCGCTGTCGTCCCGGCAACGAGCGTCGAGTCGAAGTCGATTTCGGTGGCAAGCACCCAGGACTGATCGTCAGGCCACAGGATGCTTGGCGATTGTGCCCACATGACGTTGTCGACCCAGGGGGCGTGGCCGGGCCAAGCAGCATCCGCGAAGGTGTTGGCCCCGGCCTCGAACAGGACGTAGTGCCGCCCCGTACCTCCATGTAGATCGAATCGCGGCCCGGCTGCGGCTTCACGAGTGAGCACGCCTGAGCCTGGTTCCGGCTCGGGCCGGGCACGGCCAGGAAGAGCCTCGATCATGGAGCGCGCCCCGGCGATCCCGTGCCGTGCGGCCATAAGGAGTCGCTCCCTAAGAGTCGTATCAGCGATATGCGCTGCACTGTCTTCGGTGTAGCGGGCCGCCGTTTCGTCGCTTGGTTCGGACCCGAAGTGTGCGACCCCTGCCGAACTCACGAGACCGCCCCACCCCTCCCAGATCGCAGCGATACCCGCATCCGGAGTCGCTGTATGACGGGCAAGAACCGCGGATGCCGTCGTCAGCGAGACTGCGTCAAAAAGACCCTCGAACGTGCTGCCGTATCGCCAGCCGTCTGCCCCGACCGCGCCGTCGACATCGCCATAGTCGCGCCGCACCAGCCGCGCGTACTGTGCCTCGGCATGCATGCTCGTGCCGAACGATGCCGCAACCTTCGCCCACGTGCTGCGCTCCCTCTCAAGCGACGCCCCGATGTCATCAACACCTTCGGAGTAGGTCGCAACATCGATACCCTGCCACGTCTTCGTATCGCGCGGGCGATCACGCTCGACAGGATGAAACACGCGCGCGTATGCCTCGAAACAGCGAGGAACGACTGACAGGATGCTGCCAAACGGCTCAGCTTCCATTGGGCGAAGCCACTCGCCCCGCCCGATGTCAGGCACCCACCCGAATCCTTCCGACATGCATCCATTCTCCCCGGACGGAACCGCCCCGCGTGCACGCTCGATGCCCCCGAACTGACTCGTTCATCGTTCCCTTGCGGTGAGGCCGAACACGGGCAGGTACTTCCGCTGTGAGGCGATTACTCGGCTTGGGTGGGCGTCACGAGGTGCACCAGGCCGGCGTCAGTCCGACGGAAACCGCACGCATCGAAGTAGAACGGAGCAAGGTTCGGCTCGAAGTCCACATGAAGCCACTCACAACCAGCGGCTCGGGCGTTGATCATGGCCCGCCGCACGAGTTCGCGACCGATTCCTCGGTGCTGATGTTTGCCTCGTGTTTTCGTATCGATCAGGAATGCATGATCTCCGCCGTCCCAAGCGACGTTGGCGAACCCGACCAGGAGCCCGTCGCGGTCACGGGCGCTGACCCAGCCGAGGCTGTGTGCGCTGATCTGGTTCCACCAACCGGCAGTCGGGTGGCCGCCGTGCGACGTGACGAGGTCGACCATCTCTTCGTCAGCGATGGGTCCGCGCCAGGCATAGACAATTACGTCGGTCACATTCGGAGTCTTGCACGCGTAAGGCGAGCCCCCTGCAGCCAACCGGGCGCGCGTTGCCGTCGCCAGCTGTCGTTTCGATGGGCGACTCGCTTGCGGCATACCCACCCCATGCCCTCGAACGATCCTCTATTGCGTTGCATTGTGGGTTCCTGTGGGACCTGGCATCGGCCCCCTTGGTCGTGCGCGGATCGATTTCAAATCTGTCGCGATGGAAGCGTGTCTTCCTTTCGGGCGGATTGGAGAACGTGCATGCTGGCCTTTTGCGGCTTGAGTACATTTTTGACTAGGCGCGGACAGGCTGGTTGGCGTCAGGTGGCCGAGCAGCGAATGGCGGACCCAATGCACGTGGTCACGGTAGGCGGCGATGGTTCGGAATGCGGCGGAGGCTGCGGTTGCGGTTGCGGGACGATTTGCCGGAACGATTAACCAGCGATAGCGGAGTCGTGGCGCGAGCAGGGGTCCGTGGAACGGCGGCGTTCCGCCCGATCGCCGGCGTGATGATTACGCAGCGTCGACGGCTGCGGCAATGCGGCCCCACGCTTGCTCTTCCTCGTTATTGCGAAAGAACGGTTTGAAGCCGAAGCGGCGATAAAGTCGCAGCGCGGGTATCCGTCGCATGTTGGTGTCGATGAACGCTCGTTCGTATCCGCGCTCCCGCAGCGAGTTGCACGCCGCACTCAGCATTGCAGCTCCGAGTCCTCGGCCGCGCGCGTCCGGAAGAAGGGCGAACCAGCAGATCTGGCCGATATCATCGCCGGTGAACTCAGCGGTGTTCCAGGCTGTGATGTTGCCGATCTCCTTGCCGCTCGGATCGACCAAGAACATGATGCGCTCCGAACGATACGCCGTGTCACCCGGGAGCACGCCATCGAACGTGTCCGCGTTGGGGACGAAGAACGGGTCGGTCGATTGGACACGCACCCAGGTCGCGTCGTCTCCTGGCTGGTAAGCGCGCACAACGTATTTCGGGGGAAGCGTTACAGACGGTGCTTGGCTCAGCGCTCCGTTGAACATAATGACATCGATATCAGGCAGTTCAGGATTCATGGTCCACTCCTCGTCATCGGTCCACGCACCGTATCGCAGTCCTCCGACACTAGGAAGTTCCAACCGACGATTGCACCCCGACCGCACAGAGGGGGCGACCCAGCGCGGATCGTCGGGTCCAACGCGGCTGGGTCCCTGCTTATAGCGATCTGGGTTGGTAGGGCATCCATCTACGTCCTGCGCCCCCGGTCGGACACCCTAGGTCGAACTTTCCAGCGCACTGCATACGCCCCGCGTTCCGGTAACCGTAGCAATTGATGCGGTCTAACGCGCCTTTCGAGGCCCCGTAGGGGAGGTTCCCGGTGGTGGCATCGCTGGTGAGTGCGACAACTGCTCCGCCTGCCTCGGGAACCTGGCGGGCAAACGCGGCGATGAGCAGGAGGCTCGCTCGCGCGTTGACCGCGATGTGGTGGTCAAAACTATCGGCGGTCGTGTCGAGAACCCCCGACTCGACATCGTGAGCATGGCTAAGAACGAGTGCGCTGATCGGGCCTTCGTCTTGCGTTACCGCCTCGATCAAAGCCGCAGGGCCCGCCGAGGTCGAAAGATCAAACAGATAGTCAGCGTTTTCCAGATCACTGGTCACCACATGCCATCCGTCCGCACGAAGACGTGGCACGACCCCTGCGGCAATGCTGTTCTCCCGTGCAGAGCCGGTTACTAACGCGAGAGGCATGCGACGACACTATCGAGTTGCAACACAGACAGGCCACCAGCCCGCACAGCCCACAGGGGGAACGCTGACCGGGCCTCAGTGGTGGGCATTTCCCATCGCGGCTTCTCCTGCTGCAGTCATCAGCCCCTGAGCGTGAAGCGCGTCAAACAAAAGTCTGTTGCGTTCCGATTTGGTTCCTCGAGTTCGACGTGGCGTGAACTTCTGGAGGTATGTTTGCGCGTCACCGCCGTGTCGAGTTGACTCACTCCAGCCGAAACACAGACCTTCTTCCAGCAGGTCATGGAAACTGATACTGCGAAGAGCTGTCCCAGATCTTGCAAGCCGAACCCAGATCCCAGACGAACGAGCATATTCCAGGTGGAGCCAGTCACGGAGCTCTGCCCGAGTTGCGAAGGCGACCACGGGCAACGCTTCGTGGATGATTGCCGTCGAAGATTCTTGGTCGGAAGAGCTGTTGTCCTCGGCGAAAAGGACCTGCCTGTCACGACCGCAGTCGTTCACGGTCTCGTGCTCGATGCCGGGCGACTGCCGCATGAGCGCCACGGTTGCCGCCCAGCGGGTGCGCAGCTGCCACCACCTCGGCGCACGTCGGTCACGTCGTCCGGTCGGATGAGTAGGCGGACCGGGGGACGACGGTCGAGCTCGGCCTCGACGTACTCCGTAACTTCGATGCCCTTCACAACGAGGTTGGTCACCAGCCCGCAGATCACGGCGCCCTGCATGTTCACGCCGATCAGGCGGGTGTTGTTCAGGTTGCAATCGCGGAACTCCGCGCACTCCGGGTCCCCGTCCAAGTACCGTTTCATGCTTGGCAGGATATGCCCGGCCCCGACAGCAATCGAGCAGCATAGATACGCTCGATCACTCCGCACCGAACATCCGAACCCGCATGGGAACTCCTGACGCTACACCGGCAAGCGCAACCACTCTGCACCATCGTCAGGTGGTGCGACGCTTTCGCGCGTCTCGTACCAGCAGGATCCCGAAGGCCGCGGAGCACGCCAGCCCCATCACCCCAACCCACGGCTGGTCTACCCACAACCAGGCCGCGCCGAAATCATCGAATCTGAACGACGCCGCGAGTCCTAAAAAGAGCACAGCCGGGACGACATACCGGGAGCGAACCATAGACATGATGACCTCCTGAAGCCTTCAATGCCGAGTGTACTCACCGCCGGCCCCTATTGACAGGCGTCGAAACGGGTAGCTCGAGCGTGCATTTCAGTGGTCGCGGCGACGCTGGTGGAGTGGGGTATTCTTCGCGGTGCTTGGTGGGTCTGGGACTGGTGAGGGCTCACTTCTTCTGAAGCACGGAGAGTACGTTTCCCGAGGGGTCTTTGAACTAGGCGATGTCGGGCCTGGCTTCTCGCAAGACGCCTTTCTCGTCTTGGGTCAGGGCGGCATCCTTCTCGAAGCGAACTCCGCGGGCGGTGAGAGCGTCCACGGCGGCGTCGATGTCGTCGACTTCGAAGTTGAGAACCGTGAAGCTCGCCGGTGTGGCCTCGGGCTGCAGCATCGGAGGCTCCATCCACGACCCCACGAACCCGGGAAGGGATGGCCGTCGCCAAGGCCAAGGACCGCCTACGAGGGAAACAACCCAAGCTCTCCAAAGCACAGGAGACGCACCTGGTCTCCGTTCACCTGGCGGGGACGCCACACGACAGTGGAACCTGCCGAACTCTTCGGGGTAGCCCGCGGCATGTCGCGAATGTTCGATATCACCCGCCGTAAAGACGAGTGGGTCGTTTTGCGGGTCTACGTCTGATGACGGACGAGAGCCCGACTCTCGCTGCCTCTGACGTCGCCGGTCACTGATAGCGTCCGCTCATGTTCTTGCGCGATTCGACGGCGTATTTCAGTGCGACGGATATCACCAACGCGGTCAAATGCGAGTGGGCGCTCATGCGCAAGCTCGACGCGAAGTTGGGTCGGATCGATCCCGTCGAAGAAGAGAAGAACAGCATGTTGGCGCGCGCCGGCGCGCTCGGCAACGAGCACGAGGAGCGCGTGCTCGCCGCATACCGCGCCCGCTTCGGCGATCACCGCCCCGGGTATCCGGGTGGGGTTGCGGTCATCGATAAGCCAGCGACCGAGATCAACGCCCTGGAGGGTGCACGAGACGCGACGCTGACGGCTCTGAGATCGGGTGCGGACGTTGTTTTCCAGGGCACATTCTTCGCCGACGGCTTCGTGGGATTTGCAGACTTCCTTGTGCGGGAGGGCGAAAACTACGAGGTGTACGACACAAAACTGGCTCGACAAGCTCGTATGACCGCCCTTTTACAGGTCGCCGCCTATGCCGAAGAACTGCAGCGGTCCGGTATTCCCACCGGGCCGACCGTGCACTTGCTGCTCGGCGACGGGAGCAGATCGAGCCACCGCCGCGCCGACATCGCACCCGTGTTGCAGGATCGCGTCAGTCGACTGAAATGGATGTTCGCCGAGCGGTTGGCGGCTGGCACTCCGATCGCGTGGGGTGCTGACGGCTACTCGGCTTGTGGGCGGTGCGCGGAGTGCAGCGCTCAGATGGAGGCGACGCGAGATGTGCTGCTCACCGCCGGGCTCCGAGGCACCCAAACGGCCCGGCTGCTCGCGGCGGGCATCCGAACGATGGATGACCTCGCGGCAAGTGTCGATGATGTGGAGGGGATTTCGCTCGGGACCCTCGCCCGGCTGCGCGACCAAGCCGCCATGCAACTAGCCGCCCCCCCTCCCCACCCGGATGGGCGTCCCCGGGTCGACTATCGCGTGCACGATGCCGCCGGTCTGGCCGCTCTGCCACACCCCGACGCGGGTGACATCTTCTTCGATTTCGAAGGCGATCCCCTGTACACCGAACCACCTCTTTCTTCTGGGCCTGTGGGCACAGTGATGAGCGACGAACGACGCGCGTGGGGGCTCGAGTACCTCTTCGGTGTCATCGAGCACGAGGTGGGCGATCTCGATCGACCGGGCGGCCTGCGTTTCCGGCCCTTCTGGGCCCACGACCGTGCCCAGGAAGGTCGAGCCCTGCGTGACTTCCTCGAGTACGTCCGAGCCCGGCGAGCAGAGCATCCCGGCATGCACATCTACCACTACGCAGACTACGAACGCAGTCATCTGCAACAGCTGTGCGCGAGGCACGGTCTCGGCGAGACCATCCTCGACGATCTTCTCCGCGAGAACGTGCTGGTCGACCTCTACCCTGTGGTCAAGCGGAGCATCCGGGTTTCCGAGCGCTCGTATGGGCTGAAGAAGCTCGAGCCGCTCTACATGGGCGAAGAGATCCGGCACAGCAGCGTGACCGATGGGGCTGCATCGGTCGACGCGTACGTGGCGTACACCCTGCTCGTGGCCGCCGGCGACACACAAGCGGCGACGGCCGCCCTGGCTGAGATCGCCGATTACAACCGGTACGACTGCGTCTCGACCCTGCGGCTGCGCGACTGGTTGCTCGCCCGCGCCGACGAGCACGGCATCGCGCGGCGCCAGGATCCTCCTTCGGACTCGGTCGTCGAGGGTCGGCTGAGTCGTCACGAGGACACGGTTCGCGACCTCCTGTTCGCGGCCATCGACGGCGTTCCGGCTACCGACCGCGACGCCGGTCAGCGTGCGATCGCGCTGGCCGCGGCGGCAATCGAATACCACCGTCGTGAGGAGAACAGTTACTGGTGGGAGCATTTCAACCGCCAGGTATCGCCCATCGAGGATTGGGCCGACCAGCGCGATGTGCTCGTCGTCGAGCAGGCGGAGGTTGTGAGTCCCTGGCAGATCGCCCCCGGAAAGCAGACCCTTTCCCGTGGGCTCCTGATCAACGGCCGACCGGCGCCGGGGAGCCGATTTGAAAAGGGTGCGCAGCTGAGCGTGATGTACGCGGACCCGGCGCCCACGTGTTGTATGCCGGTCCCATCCGGTCAGCGTGGCGAACACTACGGGGGGCTCGTACTCGAGTGCTCGATGGAAGGTGACGCGGCGATCATCCATCTCGAGGAGCGCGCCGCGAAGGGCGGCGCCGAGTGGCACGAGCTCCCGGTCGCCCTCACGCCCGGACGACCGATCCCCACGGCCGCGCAACGCAACGCGATTCTCGAATGGGGTCGCCAAGTCGCGAGCGCGCTTCCCCAGTGGATGCCCGATGCAACCCTCGATCTGATGCGTCGCGAGCCGCCGCGCCTGACTTCGGGGTCGCTCTCCCGAGATGACACGAACGTTCCCGCCGCAATCATCGACAGCATCCTGCGACTGAACGACTCCTACATCGCCGTGCAGGGTCCTCCGGGGTCGGGGAAAACTCACGTCGGGGCACGCGTGATCGCTGCACTCGTAAAAGATCACGGCTGGAAGATCGGGGTCGTGGCGCAGTCCCACAGTGTCGTCGAAAATCTCATGAAGCGGGTGATCGATCGAGGGGTGGATGCCTCGCTCGTGGCAAAACGCCCCCCGGCGGCTGGTTATCCCTCTCCTCCGCCGTGGACCGCTCTCGACAACCTCACCATGCCAGGGTGGCTCGATTCGCATTCCAACACCGGGTACGTGTTGGGCGGTACCTCGTGGGATTTCGCCAACCCCGCCAAAGTTGGCCCCCGCTCGCTCGACCTCCTCGTTATCGACGAGGCGGGCCAATACTCTCTCGCGAACACGATCGCCGTCGGGGTCAGCGCGAAGAACCTGCTCCTGTTGGGGGATCCACAACAGCTTCCTCAGGTGAGCCAGGGTCTTCATCCTGAGCCGGTGGACCGGTCGGCCCTCGGTTGGCTTTCGGAAGGCCACGATGTGCTCCCCGACCGACTCGGCTACTTCCTCGCGCGCTCGTGGCGGATGCATCCCGCGCTTACAGCGGCGGTGTCGCAACTCGCGTACGAGGGTCGCTTGTCATCGCAGGTTCCTGAAACGACCGATCGGCGACTCACGGGAATCTCTCCCGGGCTTCATCCAGTACCTGTCGAGCATCGATCTCGTTCGATCCAATCGCCGGAGGAGGTGGCGGAGGTCGTTCGCCTCGTGGGCGACCTGGTCGGCGCGCCGTGGACGGATCCATCCCTAGGTCGCTGGGATGACCCGCTCAGAGCATCGGACATCATCGTCGTAGCCGCCTATAACGCCCAAGTCGAATTATTGCGACATGCGCTGGATGACGCTGGCTTTGCCGAGACGCCGGTGGGCACCGTGGACAAATTCCAGGGTCAGGAAGCCGCGGTGGCGATCGTGTCGCTTGCGGCGTCGTCTCCCGACGATGTTCCCCGCGGGTTGGGATTCCTTCTGATGCGAAACCGACTGAACGTCGCGATCTCCCGCGCGAAATGGTGCTCCTACCTCGTGCACTCCCCCGCTCTGCGGGATTATCTTCCCCACACGCCAACCGCAATGGCTGAACTGAGCGGATTCCTGCGGCTCGTGCAGGGTGGTCTCATGCGTGAAACCATGGCGGATACACCGAAACCTTGATGCTTGTGAGGGCCCGCACGCGGTCACGCACCCGGTCATTCGCAACGCCGATCAATTGAATCGACGACAGAGGCACTGCCATCGGCGCCAGCAGTTCGGCCTCCAGGGCCGTGTTGCTGTCGCGAATGCGGGCAAAGAGTTCGAGGCCTCGCGCTCCCTCGGCGAAACGCGTGAGGTGCCCCGCCGCATCCCCGTCGGTGACCACCGCGTGCTCTCCGAGCGATCCGATCGCGGAAACGAGAACGATGTAATCGGTGGATGCTGCAGCTCGCGCTCGATCGGACCACAGGGTTGAATTCACTGCGCCACCGCGTAACTCCTCCCACCGGCTCGCTGCTGGCGAAAGGAAAAACGGCACGTAGGCCGCCACGCTCATTCCCGGTGACACCTCGGCACTGCGGCGAAGGTCCCGCGTGAGCACGCTACTCAGGTCCCACTCCGGTGAGATATCCGCGCGCAATGCACCGCTTGTTGCGATTGCAGCGAAATTCCCCACATGGGTGACGTGGTACGCACGTTCACCCTCCAATGATCGGAGCGGCCGCGCCGACGCGGTGCCCCGGACGACAGCGCGAGCCTTTGCCGGTGCCAGCCGACGAGTCACCGCGGGGCGGCGTTTGGCGTTCGCGGTCGGGGCCCCGGCCGGGGCCGGGGAGCAAACGTCGCAACGCTCCAACTCCAAACCATGGATGCATTCGGTCATGCCGACCCACTCCCGCTCGAATCGCCCTCCTGAGTATCACCCATTGCTGAGGGACCCATCTCCGAGATAAGCCGTGCGGCGACGTCGGCGTGCACGGTGCTCAGTTGTCGACGGTGCCCCGCCATGCGCCGTCTGCAGATCCCTGTTCCTCGATGAACTTCTTGAAGTCTGCCAATGCCGATTTCACAACCCGGTCCGGGATGTTCAGTGCGGCGCCCGCTTTCTCCACGGCACCGTCTGGATCCCAGTCGATCTGCACCGCCACCCGCGACGACGTGTCGCTCAGCTTGTGGAAGGTGACGACACCTGCGTGGTTGACCTGACCACCCGTACTGGTCCACGCCACCCTCTCGTCCGGATGCTGTTCGCTGACGACGGTGTCGAACGACCGCTCGCTGCCCGCGATGTTGACGACCCAGTGGCTGTGGGTGTCGTCCTGCTGAGTAACGGATTTCACGGACGTCAGAAACTTCGGAAACTCCTCGAATTGGGTCCACTGGTTGTACGACGTGCTCACGGGTACGTCCACGTCGATGATTTCTACGATCTGGGCCATGGTGTTTTTCTCCTGTTGGGTGCGCTCAACTGCAGTCGGATGGTGGATTGCTACTATCCGACGCTATGCGCCGTGCAGTCGAGGCGTCAGGGGGTTGTGCTCGCCCGGGGCGCCGTGCTCTGGGCGATCGTCTCCAGTTTCCGCTCTCGCATTGCGAGGTACAGCGGGAAGGTGAAAGCGAACGCGGTCAGCCCCGACAATGCGATGTAGATCCAGGCTCCGCGCATACCCAGCCGTCGGGACTCGACGACGATGAGGATGCTGCCCGCCACCGCTACGACCAGGAGATCGACCGTCAAGGACGAGACCGCTGGCCCACTGCCGACCCAATCGCCGATGAAATCGCGCATTTGGATGATCGCGAACGTGTTGAACGTCCACGTGCCGATTAGCCCGACAATTGCCAGCACCAGCCAGGTGACAGCAAGAGCAGTCCAGTTTTTGGTCACGAAAACCCTTCCTCGCTAACGCGTGCTGATGCTCGCGTACTTGCGGATTGAAAGAGGAACGAACACCACCAACAGAACCGCGATTCCGATGAGAACGGTGAGGATCGGGTACTGCTGCGTCCACACCGTCGGGGTCGGCGCGTTCGCCGGTACGTTTCCGAACAATTGTCGAGCCGCGTTCACCAGGGATGTCACCGGGTTGAGTTCGGCGAATACCCGCAACGGGCCCGGCAGAGTGTCCGTCGGTACGAACGCGCTCGAGAGGAAGGTGAGCGGGAACAGCACCAGAAAGGAGACATTGTTGATGATCTCGGGACTGCGCACGCTCATCCCCAAGTACGCCATCACCCATGACAGTGCGTACGCGAAAAGAAGCAGTAGAGCGACCGCCGCCGCCGCCTCGAGGAGGCTGGACCGAACGCGCCAGCCGACGACGAACCCGGTCGTCATCATGACGATCATGGACAGCGAGTTGATGAGAAGGTCGCCGTTGGTGCGCCCGACGAGCACCGAGGACGGGCTCATCGGGAGGGTGCGGAACCGGTCGATTATCCCGTCTTTCAGGTCGTTCGCCATAGCGGACCCCGAGTAGGTGGAACCGAATACGACGGTCTGAGCGAAGATGCCCGCCATGATGAACTCGGCGTAGGTCAGCCCAGGGATGTTGATCACACCGGCGTACACATAGCTGAACAGCAGCACGAACATGATCGGCTGCAGGGTTGTGAACACCAGGATGTCGGGAACCCGACGAATCTTGATGAGGTTGCGCCTCGTGGTGATCCAGCCGTCGGAGAACCAATTAGCGAGGCCGGACCGGGCAGGAGCGACTCCTGTACTGGTCGTGGCGGGTGCGGTGGCTGCGCTCATGCGTTCTGCTCCACTTTCTGCTTTCGCTTCTTCTTGCCCTTGGCGGCCTCTTCGGCTTCCTCGTTGCTCGCCATGTGCCCGGTGAGCCGCAGGAAAACATCGTCGAGGGTGGGTCGACGCATCCCCGCGTCGTACAAGCGGATGTTCTTGCTCCCGAGCTCCGCGAGAATCCGTTGCAGGGCCTCTGGCGCATCGTCCGAGCTCACCGTGAGTTCCCGGCCGTCGGTAGACACCGTCGGCTCGGATGTCCCGAACCGCTGCAGAATCTCCCGAACCGCTGTCGAATCATCCGACGACACCAGGCTGAGTTCGACCCGCTGGCCTCCGATCGATGCCTTCAACTCGTCGGAGGTGCCCTGGGCGATCACCTTGCCTCCGTCGATGACCGAGATACTGTCGGCGAGTTGGTCGGCCTCCTCGAGGTACTGAGTGGTCAGGAGCACCGTTGTGCCTTGCCCCACGAGGGTGGTGATGATGTCCCACATGCCGAGGCGGCTACGTGGGTCGAGGCCGGTGGTGGGTTCATCGAGAAAGAGCACCTTCGGACGGGTCACCAGTGCGCCAGCGAGGTCGATGCGGCGGCGCATTCCCCCCGAGAATCCCTTGACGGGCCGATTCTGCGCCTCGGTGAGATCGAACAATTCGATGAGTTGCTTCGCTCGCACTCGGGACTGCCGCGCGCCCAGGTGATAGAGCCGGCCGACCATGTCGAGATTCTCGAACCCGGTGAGATTCTCATCGACTGCGGCGTACTGTCCCGAGACTCCGATGATCGGGCGAACTCGTTCGGGATGCTTCAGAACGTCGATCCCGTCGATGGTGGCTGTCCCCGTGTCGGGCACGATCAGGGTCGTGAGCACTTTGACGGTCGTGGTCTTGCCGGCCCCGTTCGGGCCTAGCAGGGCGGTGACGGTGCCCTGCGGCACGACCAGGTCGAGCCCGTCGAGAGCATGCACCGGCGGTGCGCCACGCGGGGTGTAGGTCTTGACCAGGCCGTTCGCTTGAATGAAAGTCACGTGCCCACGCTAGCGGGGTGGTGCGACATGCGACAGCGAGATTTGCACGAGCACGACACGCGGGATGGATGTCGGTAGCAATTGACACGATAGAACCTATGTTCGACTATAGGGGCATGGCCTCTTCTTCTCCAACCGTACAGGTGGGCGAACTGCAGGCACGCATCCACTCGATGCAGGCAACGACTCTGGGGTCCCGGGTCATCCCCACTCACCCGGCGATCGCCTCGCTGCTACCGGGTGGCGGTCTGCAAGAGGGCGCTATCTACTCGGTGGAACGGTCCCTGATGCTGATCATGACCCTGCTGGCCGCACCATCGGCTGCCGGGTCATGGTGCGCCGTGGTGGGCATGCCCGAGTTCGGTATCGAAGCTGCCGAACATTTCGGTATCGACCTGAGTCGATTGGTGCTCGTGCCGCATCCTGGCGAGCAATGGCTCGCTGTCACCGCGGCGATTGCCGACGTGGTGGCGGTGGTGGTTACGCGACCACCAAGGCGTGTCCGTGACTCGCGCGTAAGTGATTCCAGCGTCGCGCGGCTGGCCGCACGCATACGGCAGCGTAAAACGACCATGCTCGTCACCGGTTCATGGCCGCAAACCGAAGCGATGCTCTCGCTTTCCGACAGCCGTTGGCACGGAATCGGCGATGGACACGGTCATCTCACGGCACGGGAGATAACCGTAACGGTGACCTCCCGGATGGCCGGCCGACCACGCAGCGCACGGCTGTGGCTACCGGATGCTGACGAGCAAGTTCGCCGATCGGCCAGCGCCCCTGTGCCCGGCACCACTGTGCCCGGCACCACTGTGCACGAGGCAGTTCGGTACCCGGGCGAACGGGCAGCGCAGTACGAGAACGAACAGTATGGAGCGACCGGGTGATCGCCCCACCCGGTTTACCGCCTCGCGTTGCGGTGCTCTGGTGTCCCGACTGGCCGGTGGTGGCCGCTATGGCCGCCACCCGCTTGGACTCCGATGCTGCGGTCGCCCTCATCGAGCGGGGATTGGTGTTCGCCTCATCCGCCAGCGCTCGCGCCAATGGGGTCACACGAGGGCTACGACTCCGGGAGGCGCAGGCTCGCTGGCCGGCGCTGCACGTTCTGGATTACGACCCCACCCTCGACAGTCGGGCCTTCGAACCCGTCATCGCGGCGATGGAAGACCTAGTGCCCGGTGTTCAGGTGCTGCGGCCTGGAATGTGCGCGGTGCCAGTGCGCGGTGCCGCCCGGTATTACGGTGGCGAGAACGCGGCTGGACTCTTCTTCACCACCACGGCCCATGCGCACGGTGCTCCCGGTGCCCGCGTCGGTATCGCCGACGGTGTTTTCACGGCCGTCCAGGCAGCACGGCGTAAGGCTGCCGATCCGGTACCGGGTGCGGTACCTTCCGCCCCGCAGATCGTTCACGTCGTGCCCCCCGGGGAATCGGCGACGTTCTTGGCACCCCTTCCGATCGCCCTGATGGACGACGACAGCGTGACACTGCTGCGCCGACTCGGCATCACCACCCTGGGGCAATTCGCCCGGTTGCCAGCACCGGATGTGGCCCGGCGATTCGGAGCATCCGGTGCACGATTGCACGCCCTGGCCAGCGGGCGGGATTCGTGGCCGGTCATCCCGCGCACTCCCCCACCGAATCTGGGCGTCGTGGTGAATTTCGAACCGGCACTCGATCGGGTGGACCAGGTCGCCTTCGGGGTACGCAGCTCCGCCACCGACTTCATCGAGAAGATGACTGCTACCCGACTCGCTTGCACCGCCATACGAATAGAGCTGGATTCGGATTCCGGTGAGCAGTCCCATCGAGTGTGGCTGCATCCGCGCTCCTTCACCGCGGTGGATGTGGTGGACCGGGTGCGCTGGCAGTTGCAGGGTGCCAACGTGGTAGACGCCGGTCTCGGTTCTGGGATCACGGCAGTTCACATCATTGCCGAAACCGTCGATACACTCGCAAATTACGAGACGGGGCTGTGGGGCAGCGGTCCGGACGAGCGCATCCATCACGGCCTGTCCCGAGTGCAGAGCATGCTCGGTCACGGGGCGGTGCTCATGCCCGGGGTGGGTGGCGGGCGCTCCCTCGCCGATCGGCAGCAACTCGTGGCGTGGGGCGACCGTGCGGTGGGGGTTCGGCCGGTGAACCGCCCTTGGCCCGGGCGGGTACCCACTCCCTTGCCGGGCAGTGTGTTCACACCGCGGCGCCCGGTGCAGGTGCACGCGGGTGGAGGCGGATCCGTCGCGGTAGACCACCGCGGGATGCTCTCCGGCGAACCGCAGTGGTTGGAGATGTCAGGCCAGATAGAGATGTCAGGCCAGATAGATCTGCCGACTGGGGTGCGGGCATCCGATACTGCGCGCCGCAGCATCACCGCGTGGGCCGGTCCCTGGCCGGTTGACG
>Ga0209724_1002454_pt1 | contig 15799 bp, 12 predicted proteins | sample grotaG_FD_184143 | JGI IMG/M metagenome (GOLD analysis project Ga0209724, IMG submission 184143) | Glacier valley bacterial and archeal communities from Borup Fiord, Nunavut, Canada, to study Microbial Dark Matter (Phase II) -... | ecosystem: Environmental > Aquatic > Freshwater > Ice > Glacier ...
CGATTTTGCGGCACTCTTTGGAAGTTTAGCCTGCGAAAACGAACTTGCCGGCAGGAGGACAACTAATGCAATTACCAGAGACAGTAATTGCAACCTGATTTTTTGCTTCATAGGATTTATTTAAATACGGGTTTATCCGAACAAAAATAGAAATTATATCTTACAATTTTAAGTATTCCAAATCAATGAGAAAATTTTAATGATTTGATTATATTTGACATCCCTATTTTATGGTATATTTGCCTTTATCAGTTTGTTGAACTGGTATTTTCAGATTCTATCCATCAATAAATTCATATCCATTAAATTCAGATTGAAAAAATTAAAATATGCAAATCAGATCTATACGTCAATCAGATAATCCCGCGTTGGCAAATATTATTCGCACTACACTGACTGAATTTGGAGCCGATCATCCGGGTACCGTTTATTACGATGCCTCGACCGATGCACTGTTTGAATTGTTTCAAAAGCCATGCTCAGATTATTTTGTCGCCGAAACAGACGATGGACAAATTGCAGGTGGTGGTGGAATTTATCCGACCGATGGATTGCCAAAAGATACGTGCGAATTGGTGAAAATGTATTTGTTGCCTGAAGAGAGAGGGAAGGGACTTGGAGGATTGATTATTAAAAAGTGTCTGCAAACCGCCAAAGATTTAGGCTTCGCGGATATCTATATTGAATCGATGCCCGAACTTGGGCAAGCGTTGAAGGTCTACGAAAGGTTTGGCTTCAATTATTTGAGGGCTCCACTGGGGAATAGTGGTCATTTTGGTTGTGAATTGTGGATGATTAAGCATTTAAATGCTTTCGATTCTATTAAAAATCATGGTTTATAGGACTGTTATCAATATTATAGAATAGTTGTTTTCAACAATAAAACAGCGCATTAACGAAAAATTATAGAGTAAAAAACTTATTTTCTAGTTTAACAGGCGCGATAATTGTCTGAATTATAATTAGCCAACGCTAGCCCAGTAAATGAAGGAAATTTGAACTATTCGTAGTTAAATAATGCAACATAAAACAAATATAAGTAGATTGAATTTGTCGTATTTTAAAAATACATAACAAATATTAATAAATCAAAAATACAATCATAATACATTTATGATAATGAACAGTATATTAATAGATAGATTTAAAATAAAATTACATAAACAACACATATACAATTAAATACGATAAAATAAACTTATTATAATGTACAAAATAAATAATGTGTGAATGATACAACTATCCATTTTAATTTTGCAACTTATTGCTTTGCAAATGACCTCATCTTTGTGTCGTGATAATTATATCACAAATTAAAGTTAAATAAAGTGAGGTTTATAAAGTTATTGCCAATCATCGCAATGTCAATGGTTGTATTAATGTCCGGATGTAATAAAGACTTAGGTACCGATGGATCTTCCGATATGTCATCATCGGTCAGTTCTACTACTAATAAGTTAAAAAGTGGGTTGTTGCCAGGTGTAAATCTTGGGGTTGCAGGAAATTTTGCAATATTATCAAAATCAGGGATTACAGATGTATACAGATCTGCTATTACAGGTGATATCGGAACAAGTCCAATCACGGGTGCCGCACTTCTGGTTAGTTGTGCAGAAGTCGCCGGGAATATATATACGGTCGATGCAGCAGGACCACTACCATCGAGGATAACTGATGCTACCATGTTATCGACAGCTGTACTTGATATGCAAGTAGCATACACAGACGCTGCCGGACGTATCAATCCTGACTTCCTGAATTTAGGAGCTGGAAATATTGGAGGGAAAACACTTACGCCTGGTCTGTATAAATGGACAAGTGCGGTTATTATCCCAACAGATGTAACTATTTCGGGCGGACCTGAAGATATTTTTATCTTCCAGGTTGATGGAACACTTATAATGAATTCTGCAGTAAAAATTATCCTAGTTGGTGGTGTTCAGGCTAAGAACATTTACTGGCAGACTGCCGGAGCCGTTACTTTTGGTACCACCAGTCATTTCGAAGGAATCATTTTAGGACAAACAGCTATTAATTTGCAGACCGGCGCAACCTTAAACGGAAGAATGCTGGCACAAACTGCTGTAACACTACAAATGAATACAGTAACAGTTCCAATGAATACTATAGCAGCACTTCCTTTGTCAGCGGCTATTGTTGCTGTACCGGTTGCATTAAGTAATACTGGTGTTGATCTTAAATCGGCCGGCCGGTTCGGAATTCTTTCTGCTACAGCGGTCACCAGTGCCGGTTCAAGTGTAATTAATAATATGGACATTGGAATATACCCTGGGATTCGTGCTTCTGTTACCGGATTCCTGCCTGCTATCATTGTGAATGGAGCGATTTATGCCTCTGACGATTTGGCTTTAGGGACATCCGCTATGTTGATACAATCCAAACAAGACCTGACCGAAGCCTATCATTTTGCTGAAGCAGCACTTATTCCTGCACCCATTTTAGTAGCAGGTGATCAGGGTGGCAAAACACTTGCTCCAGGGATCTACAAATCAACATCATCCTTATTAATACAGTCTGGTAGTCTTACCTTAGATGCACAGGGCGATGTAAATGCCGTATGGATCTTCCAGGTAGCGTCTGCCTTAACAACTGTTGGCGGAACAGGTGGTAACGTAATCCTTGCCGGAGGTGCCCAGGCTAAAAATATCTTTTGGCAGATTGGCAGTTTAGCAACCATCGGTGATTATACCTCATTCCAGGGAAATGTCCTGGCATTAACATCGATAACGATGAATTCAGGTTCAACCATCGTTGGCAGATTACTTGCCAGAAATGCGGCAGTAACATTAACAAGTTCAAATACGATTACACTGCCTTAATCATTCATAAAAATCAAATTAAGGAAGGTAACTCATTCAATGGGTTGCCTTTCTTTAATTCTATTCCTTACACACCCTATATTTATAAGTGGATTGTTCAATGTGAGAATTATACAATTGTCTACTATAAATGTGTAACTTATCCTTTATCAAATACCTCACCTTTGTGATGTGATAATGAAGTCGCAAATTAATATTAGAATTATGAAACTTAAAAGCATATTAATCGCTTCAGCAATGTTTGTTGTTGTACTGTTGACCGGATGTAATAAAGAATGGATAACAACGATTGTTCATGGATCAAATCAAATGCAAAATCTGCTAAGATCCTTTCAAAATATGGGACATTGATATCGGAACATTCAGATCAGATATAATACTCAATATTGTTGATCCACCCGGATTTAATGGCATGCATTGTCAATTCTGAAGCATTTGACACATCCACTTTTTTGAAGATATTCTTGCGGTGCGTATTCACGGTGTGATAGCTGATATTTCTCCTGACCGCAATCTCTTTAGTCGTCAGTCCATCTGCAATTAACTTAACAATCTCAATTTCTGAAGCAGTTAGGTGTTTGGGATCCTCAACCGCATATCTGTTCTCGCTAAGGTCAAGAAACAAGTCAAGAATTTCATCGGAATAGAACTTTTTGCCTTTCAGTGTTGACTCAATGGCGTTAAAGAGTTCCTCTTTATCCACCGTTTTATAAATTATATTTTTGATACCTACCTTAGTAAGTCCTGCAAATTCTGACTTGCTAATTGTGTTGATAAGTATAAGTATCGATATTTGCGGATACTTCTCCCTGATGTTTTTTAAATCGTCAAGTCCATCGTAATCAATGTTCGAAAAATCGGTGATTAACAAACCATTTTGGGCTGTTTCAAGCAGTTTATTGAGATCATTTTGAGTCTCTGCAACTCCGGCAAGAATATATCTCTCATCGTTACCGATGAGAGATTTTATCGCTTCCACAACCAGGTATTGGGAATCAGCAATGATCACATTCTCAGTTTTATTTGTACTCATAGCGATGCTCGAAATGGTTGTTTGTAAGTCTTCCTTTGTAAATCAAAATAGTTTTCGGAAACAAAGATGGGTTAAATTTGATTAAAAGCCTGCTCCAGGTCGTTCATCAGATCGGTTTTATCTTCGACTCCAATAGAAACCCTGATCAGTGAATCCTTAATGCCAGCTTGTTCCCGTTCTTCTTTTGTAATGGAAGCGTGCGTCATCAGTGCCGGATGTTCAATCAACGATTCAACACCGCCAAGGCTTTCGGCCAGCGTAAACAACTCAAGGCTTTCGAGAAACTGAACAGCCTCTTTTTCACCACCTTTAATTTCGAAGGAAATCATTCCTCCAAAACCTTTTGTTTGCTTGAGATTCAGTGCATATTGAGGATGACTTGGAAGACCGGGATAATAAACGCGTGCAACTTTGGGATGATTTTCGAGGTATTTGGCAATTGCCAAAGCGTTCGACTGATGTTTGTCCATCCTAAGCGAAAGCGTTTTCAATCCGCGTAATACAAGATAACAATCGAACGGCGAAGGAACGACTCCAAGTGAGTTCTGCGTAAATCTGAGCTGCTCGTAAAGTGCCAGGTCGTTGAGCATGATTGCACCGCCAATTACGTCACTATGTCCCGCAATATATTTCGTAATGCTATGAACGACAATATCGGCACCTAATACGGATGGATTCTGAAAATAGGGCGAAAGAAAGGTGTTATCGACAACCACCAATACCTTTTGGCGATGAGCAATTTCCGAAATTTCCGCAATATCGCATACTTTAAGTAACGGATTGGTTGGTGTTTCGAGCCAGACCAACTTTGTATTCGATTGAATGGCTTCCTCAACAAGTTGTGGCTGTGTTGCATCAACCAGACTTACTGTGATGTTGTATTTCTCTTTCCAAAGGTTGAATAACCGTTTGGTTCCGCCATACAAATCATCGAAACCTACGATGTGATCACCGGGTTTAATTAATGTGAAAAGCAGCGCGGCTTCGGCAGCCAGTCCGGAGGCATATCCTAAAGCATAGGTTGTTTGTTCAAGCGATGCATAACGCTTTTCGAGTGCAAATCGTGTGGGATTACTGCTACGCGAATACTGAAATTGCCTGGGATTCTTCACCTCTTTACGCGCATAAGTCGATGAGAGGTAGATTGGTGCAACAACTTCGTTTCTACTGCCCTCGAAAAATTCCGGCTTTTCGCCAACATGAATTGAACGCGTGTCGAATGAATGATTTTGTTCTGACATTTGATAAGAATATTGATAAATAAAAGGAATTTCAAAGGGAAAACCAGACATCTGTCACCCGATATCGGCAAATGATTTTCAGTGAATCAACAAAAAAGGGGGTGATGAGGTTTAAAAATACTTTATAAACACATTCGCATTCGGAGCGATAGCGTCTTCAAATAGCAGCAATCCGAAACCGCATTTGTGGTTCCGAAAATTCGGGGTGAATTATTTGCTGTATCTGCTTTCATTAAAATTTGTTTTTACGCTGCAAATATCTGAAACTATTTTAAAGCAAAATATACCTATAATTAGGTATTTTTGGTGTATCCATTCCTTGAGATGGCAGTCCCAATGCTTTCAACCCTTTCGTCATTTATGAAAAATGGCAAATCCAATTTTGGAAATGCCATTTTTATATCTTGGAAATAAGTTTGTTTACTCTGCCACTAAACTATCAATTAGTCCGTTGAATTCAGTTTTAAACTCCTCGTAGAATTTACCTGTGGCAGGTCCGTTGAATCCTGTGTGTACCTTTCTCACATTACCTTTCTTGTCGATAAAGATGGTAGTTGGAAATGCTGATATTCCATTTAAGGCAGGCAGCGCTTTCGAAGCAGATTCGGTACCCGATTTCCCGGCAAAAAGGATTTCATAAGGGATACCCAAACGCGTCTTTAAATTTGACAACGATTTTTTAGCCGATTCGAAATCGTCCTTCCGTTCAAAACCAAGTCCGATGATTTCGACACCACGTTTATTGTTCGACTTATACCATTCCGATAAAAAAGCATTCTCGTCGAGACAGTTAGGACACCAACTGCCAAGGATCGTCACAATTACAACTTTGCCTTTGTAGATAGGATCGGATAATGATACCTGTCTTCCTTCGAGGTTTGGAAATGTAAACTCGATGGAAGTAAAACCATCTTTAAGATGTGAGGCTGTGTAAGGATCAGGTAAAGCAGCTTTTGCATTGCGTTTTCCTTCAACTTTAGAAGTGCTGCGAGGTGTTATAAATTCACCGATGAAAGTGCTGTCGGTTGCAAATTCACCCTTCAGCAGGTAAGGTGTTGAACCACCAAAGGCTGACAGAGCAAATGTTTTTCCTTGCGCAGCCCCTTCCAGAAAACGGAAATCTCCGGTTGTTGTAAGAATTGATCCGGTCAGTAAGGCCTCTTTCTGATCAAAGTTACCAACGGTTCTATCGGTATCACCTTTGGCGATAATGTTTATATCCCATGTTCCTGCCAGCAAAACGGATGGAGCCTCGCTGCTTTTGGGGAAGCGTGGAAGGTCTCCAAATACCGCTTTAAAAGGTACACCGGCGATGGGTTTATCGGTGCCAACCTTCACCAACTGCCCTTCAAAAGTATTTTCGGTGAGTTTACCTTTCAAAATGGAGGAATAAAGATCAATGGGAATCGAAACTGAATCGTTACTGTAGGTGATGTTTTTGAGTTCAAACCGGTCTGCTCCGTTGATCAGGTAAACGAATGTGCTGTCGACGCTCTTCCCTTTTACTTCAAAAACAAACGGGATTTCATTATCAGGAAGCGTAAAAGCCCCCCTCCACAATCCCTCTTTGAGGGTTTTGACTCCCGGCTGACACGAGGTTATTATTCCAAAAACGGAAAGAACGATTATTGAATTTATCCACCTAATATTTTTCATAACGACTAATAAATCTTATTATTACACTTGAATATCTTGAATGTATTTTTCTGAAAATAACCCAGGGAATCGCGACCCCGGGTTTGCTTAAATTACCTAAATTATGACGTCAGAAAAGTACAATTTTTTTAATTTGCATCAAACCAAAGTTTCGTGGTAAGCGCATCTGGTCCCTGGTGCGTTACAGCAGCTTTGTAATTCTTAAGATTCAACGACTGTTCGCTCCCTGGATAGATATACCTGACAGGAATCTGGCCATCAAGTACACCTGCCAATGCCGGTGTAAGTTGAGGATAGTCGAGCCTGCGCCATTCGGCAAAAGCTTCCAATCCCTGGCCAAAAAGGGCAATCCACTTTTGGGTACCGATCGATTGACGGAAATTGGCGCTGTTGTATTTCACCGAAGATTGGGCAAGATAGGTGCTCACTACTGTTGCATCTGTTATCCCGAATTGTTTTAGGGAAGCTTTGATGGCCAGTTTGTATAAACTTTCAGCATCTTCGGTCGTGTAACCTCTGGCGGCGGCTTCTGCTCTGCCATACAATACTTCGGCCGTACTCAAAATAACTCCGGGTGTTTGCGGGGTCGTGAAGTAAGTTCCGATCTTCGATGTTTTAGCGAAACCTAAAGCGCTTGCCGCACTGTTTGTTAAACCATTTGGAACGCCAATGTACACTTCGGGAGTAGTGGTTTCAGTTTTATTGGCGAAAACGGGTAATCTGGGATCATTCAGGCTTTTCAGCGTTTCGACGATACTTTTACCAACGCGGTAATCGTCACGAGTTTCGAAGAACAATGCAATCGGATTCTGGTTTGGGGAGGTCAGGTAAACCAGCTGGGCAATATCTCCATCGCCGATCAGGTCTGTCACAGGAATTTCGGCAATCACCTGTTTTGCCACATCGGGTTCTTTGTCCGAAATTCTCAGTGCAATCCGGTAACGTAGTGAGTTGGCAAACTTTTTCCATTTGGTAAGATTCCCTGCGTAAATAACATCGCCACTGATTGCTTTTCCCGCTGGATCAATCAAGGCGATTGAAGACTTTAATTCAGCAAGTAACCCGTGATAGACATCCTTTTGTGCATCGTAGGCAGGTGTAATGTAGGTGTTGATGCCAACCGCCTGACTATAGGGAATATCTCCGTAGGCATCGGTCAGAAGTAAGAAGACCCATGATCGAAAAATGGTAGCGACGGCTTTATAATTGGGTTGATTATCCGTCTCGCCAATTTTTATAACCGCTGTCAGATCGCGAAGACCTTGCGAATAAAAACTTTTCCATGGCCCTTCAAAAGTTGTGTTGGAAGCAATGTAACGATCGATTTCGGTATATTGAATTTTAGCGACCTGCTGGACAAAAAGCAATGTTCCATCAAGATTATTGGTAGTTCCCCAATAGGTGTCGACACTTGATTTGATCGCATTTGTCAGCAGATAGTCGGGTTGAGGTACCTGTGATTCGTTTGGGTTTTTATTGGTGTCGAGCAGATCTTGTACACAAGAAGAGGTAGCAATACCAATGAGCAACGTGATAAATATTTTATTGATTTTCATTTTCTTTTGTTTTTAAAAATTGAGGTTTACGCTAAAACCATAGCTTCGGGTCGAAGGGACCTGTAAGCTTTCGAGTCCTTGTCCATTCCCTGTATTTAAAGCAGTTTCGGGGTCGATATGTGGTGCATTCTTGTTCAGGATCGCCAGATCACGGCCAATCAATGCTATTTTAACCGATTGTGCACCGATTGTTTTTGCCCATTTGGAAGGGAGGTTGTAGCCGATATTTATTTCGCGTAACTTCACAAACGAAGCATCAAATACATTCGCCTCAGAAATATTGTTGAACGATTTCCAGTAGGTTTGCGCCGGAAGGATTGTCGTATTTTTCGAACCATCGGCATTTGCGCCATCGAAGATAATTCCATCGTGATATACCACTTCGCTGCCGGGAGCTGTGGCTCCGTGGGTTGAGAGCTGGACAGGTAGCACTGTTTTTACATTCCCCGGATAGTAATAAGGTAATCCGCCATTTGCTTCATCCCTGCCACGAAGGGTTTCGGCCAAAACACCGGTATAAATTCCGGTCGCCTGTGTCCCGTCGTAAATGTAACCGCCGATCTTTGCATCGACCAGAAAACTAAAGCTGAAATTCCTGTAATTAAATGTGTTGGTGATACCGCCCACCCAGTCGGGTTGAAATGATCCGAAGAATTTATTGTTGGGATCTGTATCAGGCGTGCCATTTGCTTTTACAACGATTTCGCCATTTGTATTGCGTTTGTAGGCTGTGCCGAATAACGATCCGTATGGTTGGCCAATTGCAGCCAGTACAGAAATATTACCCTGTTGAGCAATCCGGTAAGCGGTGAGTAATCCTTCTTTATCGAGTTCCAATACATTACTTTTGTTGGTGGAAAAGTTTGCAACCACGTTCCAGGTCAGCCCGTTTGTGATCTTTACAGGAGAGAAACTCAACTGTGCTTCAAACCCTTTGTTGTTGATCTTTCCTGCATTCAGTAATTTGGAGGTATATCCGGTAGAGGGGCTCACATCCACATTCAATATCTGATCGGAGCTGTTCGTATTGTAATAACTTAAATCGAGATGCACATTGTTGTTCAGCAAGCCAATCTCTGCTCCAATCTCCGATGAAGTGGTAGTTTCAGGTTTCAGGTTGGCATTCAACGATGCATCTGTAACTGTGAGTAGCGGATTGCTGCCAAAAGGTGCATTAAACGGATAGGTATCGATAAGTTGGTAAGGGTTTGAATCCTTTCCTACTTTCGACCATCCACCCCTGATTTTGAGGTAGGAGAGGAGATCGCTTTGGATACCCAGCAATTGTGAAACTACAAGACTTGCATTGACAGAAGGATAGAAGTAGGAGTTATTGTCTTTCGGCAAAGTTGAAGACCAGTCGTTTCTGGCTGTCAGGTTTAAAAAAGCATAGTTTCTGAAGCTGATCTGGCCCGAAGCAAAGGCGCTGTTCTTCTTTTGCTGGCTATAATAGTTCGTCGAGACCAAAGGATCACGCGAATTGGCCAACGTATATACATCTCTTACAGCCAGTTTTGGCGCTTTCTGGTTATTTTCCTCATAGTATTTTGCCAAAAGGTTTCCACCACCCAATATATCAACTGTGAAGTCTTTGCTGATTTTCTTATTGTAATTCAGTGTCAATTCGATGTTCCGCTCGTTAACGGCATAACCGATCTCCTGGTACGATCCGAAGGGTGTTCCGTTTGTGCCATAGGCAATCTTAATCTTGCGACGGTCGTTATAATAATCATTTCCGATGCGGAAATTGGCGGTGAAATCATTCAGAAACTTATAATTAAGGTTGACATTACCAAAGATCCTGTCGCGTCGTTGCGAAACGGTATTTTCGTGGGCAATGAAATAGAGGTTGCTGTAATAGCTGTTGTTCCAGTTGGTCAGGTTGCCATTGGCGTCCCTGTAATTTTTCAACTGACTGACGTCAACCTGTCGGCCAAACCATGCAAACTGAAGCATTGAGCTGGTGGCCCTTCGTCCAAATACACCGGGTAGGTTATCGGAACTTGAGTTGATGTAATTAGCACTCGTACTGAGAACCAGATCAGGGAGGATCTTGTAACTATTGTTGACCCCGAACGAGTTCTTTCCAAGATCGGTATTTGGTAAAATTCCTGTTTGTTTCGTGTTGTTGTACGAAAAGCGGTAATCGAACTTATCGTCGGCACCCGTTATTGCGATTCCGTTATTGAGCGTATGCCCTGTTTCGAAGAAGTCCTTCACATTATTTGAATGGGCTACAAAAGGAACCGGCACTCCATTGGAATTAAACTGGGGAATTCGCCTTCCATCGAGCGGCGGTCCCCAACTCTCATCCACGCCATCGTTGATACCGCCACCTTTACCGTCGAGATACGAAAATGTGCCGCCGGAACCCTGACCGAATCCATTCTGATAACTCGGCAGAATAAGCGTGTTTTCGAATGTTGTTTTCGAATAAATACTTACCCCGAATTTCTTTTGTCCGCGACCCGTTTTTGTTTTGATCAAAATAACACCGCTTGCTGCCCTTGAGCCATAAAGCGCTGCGGCATTCGGACCTTTCAGCACGCTAATGCTTTCAATATCTTCGCTGTTAATATCGGAAATTGCATTGGCAAAGTCGCGCGATGCATCCGAAGTCGTTAATTGAGAATTGTCAACAGGCACACCATCAACGATGAAAAGAGGTTGATTATTTCCCGAGATGGAAGTTTCACCACGGATTACAATTCTCGATGATCCCATGTTTCCCTGACTGCTTGTTACCTGAACACCTGCAATTTTACCTGCCAGTGAGTTGACAAGGTTGCTTTCGGGTGCGGATGAAATCGATTCTGCTTTAATCTCCTGAACAGCATATCCAAGTGATTTTTTCTCTTTACTAATACCAAGTGCAGTGACGACCACTTCGTTCAGCTGGCTTACATTTTCTTTTAACTCAACTTTCAGGAACTCCGTTGTGCGTATTACATATGATTGGCTTTCGTATCCCACGAATGAAATGACCAAAATATTTCCGGGATTGGAAGTGATTGAAAAGTTTCCGTCTACATCGGTCAATACGCCCAATGATGTTCCTTTAACAGAAACGGTGGCTCCCGGAAGTGGCGTGCGGTCACCTTGTGAAAATACGGTTCCGCTCAGCGTGATCTCCTGGGCGATGGTGTTAAATGGTATTAATAGCACAAAAAGTATAAATAGTAATTTGAATTGATTTCTCATATTTCAACTGATTTTGATCTTTTTATTAAAGATTGGATCAGGTAGCAATACCTGACGAATGGATATTAAATTCCCCGCAATACGAAATTCATACCTACCTTTGCGAGACTAACGATTAATAGTTCAATGGTGATTTTAATGCGCTTAATCTACCTTACGCACATTCGCATTCGGGAAGGAGAAGGACAGCAACAACAACCCTCGAATCTGAAAGATGCAGATGGAGTTCTGAGGACGTCGGGATTGTTTAAAGATGCTTTCATTTTTTGTAACAGTTATTAACAGTACAAAAGTGATCATCCGGAATGTGTTAGCCAATACCTTTAAATAGGTATATTTGTTAGCTATAATAGGGTATTTTTGCCTGTTTCGTTTTCTGCGGAATTTTAGTTGATTGACTGCGGGTACGACTAAATTTGAAATAAAACAGGTAGTTTCGAAAGAATAAATTAATTGGTTATGTCGCAAGAATTGGAAAACTATTATTTGAGACAACCTGAACCCTTTCAAGGATGTCTATTGGCATTGAGGGATTTAATCCTTAAAGTGGATGATCGGATTACCCATGAACGGAAATACCAGATTCCGTTTTTCTATTTCAAAGGCAAGAAGCTGTGTTTTTTATGGGTGAATAAGAAAAAGCTGTTGCTTGGATTTATAATTGATAAAACCATATACCCGGTTATTGCCGGGGTTAAAAGAAAAGATGAATTTGAAACCTTGCAGATCGATCCCAACCTGGACTTGCCGGTTGAAACCATTATAGAAAAGCTTCGTCTTAGAATGAAATTGTATGAATCAACCTGAAATGCAATATCGCCAATCTGTTTTCATTGATATTGATTGGTTTATTGCAGATTATCACTCATTTTTAGCTTTATTCGACAATTGCATTATTAAGGTTTAAATTTTATTTGGTTTTCTGCCATAAATTCTATGTTTTGATTACTTTTATCGATCATCTGCCAAACGTATGTGTTTTTTATTCTGAACCTTTGTAAGTAAGCTTTTTATATGGCAGTGCGATTTTGATTTAGAGATTTAGTCACAATTCAATTTTATAACCTTTAACATGGCAAAAATTGTTGTTTTGGGCGCAGGTATCTCCGGACATACTGCAGCAGCATTTCTAAAGAAAAAACTTGGTCGGGCACACGAGGTTGTTGTTGTCAGCCCGGGCGCCTATTACCAGTGGATCCCTTCAAATATCTGGGTTGGGGTAGGAAAAATGACCATCGACCAGGTACGTTTTAAACTCCAACCTGTATACGACCGTTGGAAAATCGACTTCCGGCAAGCAAAAGCTACCGCCGTTTTTCCCGAAGGCGATCAAACGATGGAGCGTCCCTACATTGCCATCGAGTACACGGGTGAAGCCCGGCGTGGCGAAACTGATAAAATTGACTACGATTACCTCGTAAATGCTACCGGACCAAAACTTAACTTTGAAGCTACGGAAGGGTTGGGCCCTAACAAATTTACCTATTCGGTTTGTTCCTGCGATCATGCTGTTGCTACCTGGGGCGCTCTTCAGACTTGCCTGTTAAGAATGGAAAAAGGGGAGAAGCTTCGTTTCCTGATTGGCACGGGGCATCCTACAGCTACCTGCCAGGGCGCAGCTTTTGAATACGCACTCAATGTCGCTTACGAGATCAAATCACGCGGATTGCTCCACATGGCAGAGATTACCTGGATATCGAATGAATATGAGTTGGGTGATTTCGGAATGGGTGGTGCATTCATTAAAAGGGGCGGTTATGTCACCCCGACTAAAGTTTTCAGTGAATCGATTTTTGCAGAGTATGGAATCCGGTGGATAAAACGCGCCGGTGTTTCAAAAATAGAGGAAGGACTTGCTCATTATGAAACCCTCGACGGACAGATGCATACCCAGCCATTCGACTTTGCCATGCTTATTCCGGCTTTTTCGGGAGTTGGGTTAAAGGCGTTTGATAAAGCGGGTGAAGATATTACCGCTAAGCTCTTTGCTCCAAGCGGCTTTATGAAAGTGGATGCCGATTATTCGGGGAAAGCATTCGAAGATTGGTCGGTTGAGGACTGGCCTTCGGTTTACCAGAATCCCGCTTTCGCGAATATTTTTGCTACTGGTATTGCTTTTGCTCCGCCTCACCAGATTTCAAAACCTATAAAAAGTCCTAACGGAACGCTTATTACGCCTGCTCCACCACGAACAGGAATGCCTTCAGGGGTTATTGGTAAAATTGTGGCGCTGAATATTGTAGATCAGGTACTCACAGGCCGTACTGTATTTAAGCACAAAGCTTCGATGGGAAAGATGGGGGCAGCGTGCGTCGTTTCAGCCGGGTTTAGTTTGCTGAAAGGGAATGCTGCTACAATGACTGTCTTTCCAATTGTTCCCGACTGGCAGAAGTTTCCCGAATGGGGGCGTGATCTCAGCTATACAATGGGTGAAGCAGGTCTGGCTGGTCATTGGATCAAACTGTTTTTGCACTATATGTTTATTCATAAGGCAAAAGGGTACCCGTTCTGGTGGCTTTTACCCGAATAGGTCTTTGATTTTCAATAATTAATTAAATCTAATGTGATGGCAAAAAATATAGTTCGCGGATATTATGATGAATCCTATCCTCCAATTCCTACCGGAGTAACGCGCTTCTGGCGCCGCAACCTGATTTGGCAGGCCTGGCGGTTTATTGTTCTCAACCTTAAGATTATGCGTATTATAGTGGGAGGACATTCCTGAGAATAATGCTTAATTAAATTTGGCTGTAAGTGGTATTAATTTAGACATATAGCCAAAAATAAATTATTTGTGTTGATGATGCCTTATTTAGAGTTGAATACGATTTCTTGAGTGTATTTGGCTTTAACTCAAATTTATTTATATTTGAAGCCAATTATAAACAGAATATGAGAGCAATCGTTGGCAGAGAAACAAATCTTGAAGCACTTCTTGCGCTTTATAAATCAGGTCAATCCGATTTTTTGGCTGTGTATGGACGTCGCAGAGTGGGTAAAACCTTTCTTATTCGGTCAGCTTTCGAGGGGAAGATTACCTTTCAGGTCACCGGATTAAGCAATGCCACCATGATGCAGCAGCTAACCAATTTCAACCTGGCACTTCGAAAAGCAGCTCCGGAGCAGGTTAATGCATCAGCTAACGACTGGATTTCAGTATTTCAACAATTGATTTTATTCCTTGAGTCCAGTAAGGATTCGAAGAAAGTTGTATTTATCGATGAATTACCTTGGTTCGATACGCCAAAGTCAGGGTTTATATCCGCTTTAGAACATTTTTGGAACAGTTGGGCATCAGGGCGTGATGATATTTTATTGATTGTATGCGGTTCGGCTGCGTCGTGGATGATTAATAAATTAATAAACAACAAAGGCGGACTCCACAACAGGGTTACAAAACGGATGAGAATTATTCCGTTTACATTGCACGAATGCGAACAATATCTACAGACGAAAAACGCGCTCCTTGACAGATACCAGATTATACAGTTGTACATGGCTTTTGGAGGTATCCCTTTTTACTGGGATGAAGTTAAACCGGGTTTGAGTTCTGTGCAAAATATTGAAAACATATGCTTTAGTGAAAATGGTTTACTACGAACGGAATACAATAACCTGTTCAAGTCGTTGTTTAACAAGCATGAGAAACATTCATCGATTGTTAATGCATTGGCGCAAAAGGGTATGGGATTAACCCGTGACGAGATTATTGACGAAACAGGACTCCCCAATGCCGGAAGCACAACACGCTTGCTCAACGAGTTGGAGGAGAGTGGATTCATACTTAAATACAATCCTTTGGGGAAGAAGTCGAGAAATAGCATCTATCAATTGGTTGATTTTTATTCATTGTTTTATCTCAAGTTCCTGAAGGATAGCCAACCAAAGGATGCTAATCAATGGATCAACGCAATCGACAATCCAAAACACAGGGCATGGAGCGGCTATGCATTCGAACAGGTTTGTCTTTGTCATTTGCCGCAAATCAAAAATTCCCTTGGTATCAGTGGCGTTTACAGCACAACCTCTTCCTGGCGAAGTGCAACGATTAAAAAAGGTGCGCAAATTGATTTGGTGATCGACAGACGCGATCATGTGATTAACCTGTGCGAGATGAAATTTTCAATCAATCCGTATCTGATTGATTCAAAATATGCCGATGAGTTGCGGAATAAGATTGGTGTATTCAAAACAGAGACCAAAACACGAAAATCGGTATTCCTAACTTTGATTACTACTTATGGACTACAGCCCAATACCCATTCTATTGGC
>Ga0209724_1002456_pt1 | contig 15796 bp, 17 predicted proteins | sample grotaG_FD_184143 | JGI IMG/M metagenome (GOLD analysis project Ga0209724, IMG submission 184143) | Glacier valley bacterial and archeal communities from Borup Fiord, Nunavut, Canada, to study Microbial Dark Matter (Phase II) -... | ecosystem: Environmental > Aquatic > Freshwater > Ice > Glacier ...
CAATTTATTTGAAGCAAAGTTAAGAATGGGTGGTACAACCTCTGTCAAGATCATCTGACAGGGGTTATTTTATTTTTGACATAACTCAGATTCAGTTCCACAAAATTCTGTGGAATTTTTCCACACCTAACACGTGGAATCCACACCTTTCTTTTGCAAGAAAAACACATTGCTACCCCATCAGAATTAATTTATTAGTTTGGTATATTGACACTTATACCGCTTAATTGATTTGCGATCCAAGTTTGGCACGCTTTTGTCTATTAAGATAGAATAAGAATGAACATTACAAATATAAAATTGAAAACATGAAAAAGTTAATGATTTTATCAGCAGCGGCACTGGCTATTTTTCTGGCAATGCCACAATCAGCAGAAGCTACAACAATTCAAAATAATATCACAGTGACTCAGGAAAAAGCAGTAAAATACCAGGAAATTACTGCGGCATCACTACCGGCGCCTGTCACTGCCACTCTTACAAAGGATTATGCCGGTTATGCCATTGACAAAGTTTTCCTGGGCGACGACGGCACATACAAAATTGCTGTCAGCAAAGGAGCTGTTAAGTCAATCGTTCTCTTCACAAGTAAGGGAGAAGTGATTAAATAAGCTTCTTAATTTTTTCTTCACCTCTTATTCGAAAGCAGTCCTTCACGATTAGATTGAATTAAAGTTAAGAATAAGTGGTCATAACCTCTGTCAAGTGCTTTTGACAGAGGTTTTTTTTGTTTTGTATACTTTTTTTGGAGAAATTACTTAAACTAAATGATGATCTTTGCCACTTAATGACCATCGGAACAAATATTTTTAAGGTATATGGCAAATATTCTGATTGTAGATGATGATGTAACTTTCTGCCTGATGTTAAAGAAATTGCTTGACAAGCATCATTTTCAGGCAACCACTGTGTTTTCTCCGGAAGAAGTTAAGCGGCTTATACATCAGAAATTTTATGATGTGGTACTAACTGACCTGCGGATGCCGGGGGTTAGCGGAATGGATTTAATCAGAACGATCAAACTTGAATCGCCAGAAACGCAGATCATCATGATGACCGGATATGCGGATATTTCCACTGCAATCCAATCGATCAAACAAGGAGCTTTCAATTACATTCCCAAACCTTTTCTGCCAGAAGAGATTTTAAGCATTATTCGGGAGGCACTCGAAGAGGTGACGAAAAAACAGGATGTAAAAGTCCATCAAAATGATGTGAAGCAAAATAATTTTCTGGATGGGATCAGCAAGGTTTCTGTACGTTTAAAAGAATACATCGCTTTAGTTGCACCAACACCATTGTCCGTACTGATAACAGGCGAAAGTGGAACAGGCAAAGAATATGTTGCACGATCCATTCATGCGCTGAGTGCACGGGCGAATAGCCCTTTTGTTGCAGTAGATTGTGGCGCAATACCTAAGGAGTTGGTAGCCAGCGAATTTTTCGGCCATGTCAAGGGTTCGTTTACGGGAGCCATTGCAGATAAAATCGGACATTTTGAAGCCGCCAATGGTGGTACTTTATTTTTAGATGAAGTAGGAAACCTTTCTTACAGCACACAAATTCAGTTGTTGCGCACCTTGCAGGAACGTTTAATCAAGCCAGTCGGGAGCAGTCGCGAAATTTCGGTAGATGTAAGGATCATTGCGGCAACAAACGAGAACCTGCAATTGGCGCAAGAACAAGGCAACTTTCGCGAAGATTTGTACCACCGGTTAAACGAGTTTCAAATTGTCGTTCCACCCCTTCGGGAACGCGATGAAGACATTCTGCTTTTTGTCCGTCATTTTCTTAATCAGGCCAATTCTGTTCTTGGAAAGTGCGTATCCGGCTTTGAACCAGCTGTTGAAACTGTTTTTATGGACTATAACTGGCCCGGAAACCTGCGTGAAATGAAGAATGTAGTTAAACGTGCCACATTGCTTGCCTCCGGAAACCTAATCACCCTCAACGAAATCCCTTCAGAAATATTTAATCCTCAAAAAAAAGAGGATCAGTTTAAATTATTCAATGAAGATAACGAAAGCGAACTAATACTTAAGGCATTGGAGTCTGTCGACTACAATAAAAGTAAAGCGGCCCGGCTGTTAAAAATTGATCGTAAAACTTTGTACAATAAGCTCGAACTTTACAAGATTGAACTTCCCGGGAAAAGCGATTCTCATTAATTTGCCTGACTAACCGATGAAAACATTTTCTTCCTCTTGGATGGTCTGAAGTAAAGCATCGATCTTGTCAATCGCCATTTCACCACATATGTAGAATTCTTTGTGATGCAAGCTGGCAAAATCTTTGTGTTCCAATTGTGATAGAAGCACAACAAGATCGTTCGCTTCGAGTTGGCGGAAAAGGGAAAGCATTTTATGGGATAGTTCCGAAAGTTCAAGATCGCTTTCATCGTGAAGGTATTGCCTGAAAAGCACTGCATTTTGTTTGCCGGTCTTAATAAATGAAACCAATATTTGCATCAGGCTTTCCGGATCGCCCTCGGCAAAAGCAGCAAATTGTTTCAGGTTATAACCGTTGTGTCGTGCGTATCCCAGACTCTCCTTTTGATCAATTACCGTTACTATTTTCAGCTGTCCAGCGATTGCCTGGATCAATGCCTGTGGGTGAAAGGGTTTTTGAATAAAGGCGGAGAACCCGGCAAACTCCTTTTCCTCCATATTACTTCCCGAAATGGCAATGGCTGAAATCTGACCCTCATTTTTAAGCTGAATTTGCTTTAGTACTTCAAATCCATTGATAACAGGCATCTGAATATCCGTAATCAGCAGATTCGCACAACCTTTCTCAAATGAACGGATCGCTAATCCGGGATCACTGAAGGCATGGACTTCCATTCCGGCGGTGTTTAAAATGGCAGAAGTCATTTCAAGAAGCGTTTCATCATCATCAATAAGCCATACTTTTTTCCCTGTCATTTCTGCTTTTGCCTCCTTCGTTTTATCGACAGATATTTTTGGGGTAACGACAGCTAATTGTTCACCTTTAACGAGTGGCAAGACAATGATAAAATGGCTGCCTTCACCCACTTTACTTTCGAGGTTGATAGTTCCTTTCAGCAAATGGATTAGTTTTTGGGTAATTGTCAAGCCCAAGCCGGTACCTTCATACTGTCGGGGAGTGGCGACCCTGGCAAATTCTTCAAAAATCCGCCGCGTATTTTCCTCCGAAATGCCAATGCCTGTGTCAGTCACGTCAATTTGAATCTGGTCTATCTTTTCAGAAGACTCAATTGCCGAAACGACAATCGATATTTTTCCCGCTTCAGTAAATTTAAAGGCATTTGAAATCAGATTGCTCAAAACTTGTGTAATCCGCATAGGATCGCTTACGTAGACCACCGTTGGCGGGATATTGAATTGAAATTGCAGATCAATATTTTTCGCAATGGCCTGTGGGCGAAATCCTTCCACTACATCATCCATCAACGGTTTTAAACTGAAGGGGATGAAAGCAATGGTCAACTTCCCGGTTTGAAGTCGTGCCAGATCCAGAAGACTATTGATAAGATTCAGTATATGAGCTGAAGACTTACTGATATTTTGAAGGTACTTTTGGTGTCGCGGCGATACACTTATGTCATCCTGCATGATTCCTGTAAAACCAATAATCGAACTTAAGGGCGACTTCAGATCATGTGTAAGACTCAGCATAAATTGCTCTTTACTCTTAAGCAACAATTCTGTATAAGCTTTTGCCTCTTCGAGACTTTTGCGGTAATGCTGGCTTTTGGTAATATCTCTCAGGATATTTACCAAAAAGAAAATGATTGTAACGAGTGCAAAGCCGCCCACCAGAATAATCAGCAATGTTTTCTTTTCAACGCGGCTTTGTTGTGCCTTCACCTTCTGAAAGGAGTTGTTCAACTCTTCATTCTCGATATTTGACAGCATTTGACGTAATTGCAACGTGATGGTGCGATCGTTGGCCAATACTTCCTGTTCTTTTTGCTTTAAGCGCGATTCGATTGCAATACTGTCATTTCTGATTTCCGTCATGACTCCAGTTATAAAACCAGCGATGGTATCAATCGGATTTACCGGATCGATCAGGCTGTCAACCCTAACTGAATGGATTGTCTGTACCCGAAGATTTGAGTCTGTTTTATTCTGCGCTGCAAATACATTTGCGAGGCGTTCAAAGAATTTTCTCTTTTTTTGCTTTACATACACGGTATCATGATTTGTCGAAACATTCCTGTAAACCGTCATATAGTGAGCAACTGAATCTTTCCCGACAACTAATTTATTGAGAGCCTGCTGATAACGGGCAGTAGATAAATTATTTTTCTTGATGGCCAATAATTCCCGGAGGTTATGTTGTTTTACGAGCAAGAGTTTTTTAATACTATCCGTGTGCATTTGCTGGATGGGCGAGTTCACCATTAATGCAAGTGTATCAATCTGTAAGCTGATAGTATCCATCAATTTCAGGTAGTCCTCGTATTGGGCTTTTTGCCGGGTTTGCACATAACTTCGTTCCAATCCTTCAGCCTGGTAAAGGTTGGTCAGAATGTTATTGATGTAGATGAATTTATTATTTACCGGATTAAAATCGACCTTCTCTGTTGAGTATTGAAGTATTTCGGAATAGGTGACCCATACCATTAATGCGGCTAATATCGTGAGGGTAAAATAGCCAAGGGAAACCTTAATTTTAACAGATGCCATATGATGTTTGATGAGAAGAATAAACTATTTCTGTTGCTTTTCAGCGGGAGTAACCGGTTGTATTTCTTTGACTAATCGCACCATACATCTGACGTCTTTTTCATTCAGATACCATTCGATACAATAACCTTCAGGATCGATACCCGGATAAGCAACAAGTTGTTGAAATGCTTTGGCGATTGCGGCTATATCATTGATGTAATCTTCTATCAGCAAACTAATGTATTGCCCACTTTGGATCATAAACTTCTCACAACCTAATTCTTCAGCTTCTCCCTGGTATATTTCTTCGGCAGCTGCGTCGTAAATAATAATCCCTTTTGCATTACGACTCGAGATCCCAAAATATCTCCTTTGTTTAGCGCAAGTAAGTATCGACTCTAATTCCTGGTGTGCTTTCAGAATTCCATCAGGAAAAGATTTTGCCGTTTCGCAGAAAACCTTTATATCATCCTCTAAAGTAAAAATCTCCATATCTAATACATTTAAAGCAACTTGCCAGTTTAAAACCACCATCTACAATATTTACGAATAACAAATTTGGCCATGGTTTACTCTGATATTACAAAGTATCGTAAGCCTTTCAGAACGAACAAATCTTGACACTAAGAACAAATCTACCTAAACCTTCTGAATTGACCAAAAAGAGGATATTATGTGCCAGATAAAGCTTTGTTAACGGAGAAAACGATTGCCAAAAAGTAAAAAATCGCTATTCTGAACCATTTTTTATTCATGATAATTCTTTTAATACGCGGTAAAAAGTCACGGGAATTAATCATCTGTATAACGAAATAACTGTCAATGCAGTTTCACTTTATTAACTGATAATAAGGTGAAGCTCGAAACAGGTGCCTTTGTTTAAAGCACTGGCAACCTTAATTTCAGCTCCGTGCAACTCCATGATTTTAGCAACAATCGACAGACCGATGCCGAATCCTCCAATAAATTTGGCATTGGTTGCGCGGTTAAATGGTTTGAATATGTTCCCGATTTCATTCTCCGGTATTCCCACACCAGAATCTGTTATACGAACGACAACCCCTTTCCCAGCCTTTAAAATTTCTACTTCAACTTCATCGTTTGAGAATTTGCACGCATTTTCAACTAAGTTTTTGAATGCAATCTCAAGTAGTCCGGGGTTTCCTTCGATCACAAAGTCATTTTCATTGTCAGAATATTCGATTCTTGGCAGAATCTTTCTACCTGGATATTTTAATTTGACAGAATGAATGGCATTAAAAACCAATTCATCGATTCGAATAGCTGATTTCGAAATATTTTTATCCCTGTTGAGCTGGGCCAATTCCAGCAAACTATTTATCAGTAGATTAAGCTTGCGAAGATCTTCCGTCAAACGCGCAATATGAACCTCGTACTCCTCCGGACTTCGTTTTCGGCCGATGATATAATCTGATTCAGCAATCATAATGGCAAGCGGTGTCCGAAGTTCGTGCGATGCATTCGAGACAAATTCTTCCTGGCTCCTGAAAACAAGTTCAAGGTCCGATAGCATCTGGTTAAAGGTAATGGCCAACTGCTCAATTTCATCCTGACGTTTACCTTCATCCAACCGGCTGCTTAACTTCGATGCGTTGATCTCCTTCACTTTGGCAATGATATTCGATATGGGTCTGATCGCTACTTTTGAGAAGAAATAGGAAGTCCACACCGACAGACAGAGACTGAAAACAATGCTCCAAAGGAGAACGACTCGTAATCCACGCAGATTTTCAGCACGAAACTGATCGTATGCCAATACATAAACATGGTATAGCTGATTATTTACGTGGTGATTGTACAGTACGCCATCTTTTTTACCAATCGAAAAATATTCAGGACTATCTGAATGCGAACTGCGCGAATAACTGATATTTTTTAAATACTGAATCTTGTCACTGTAGAGTATTTTACCGTTGGAATCATTCAGCACGATCTCCTCTTCTTCGAGCGACTTGGTTGTCAGGTATATCTTTTTGAGAAGTGTCGAATCAACTTCCTGAACATTTATCAATAGGATGGCTGTATTCTGAGCCCTGACCAACAGATTTTGCCGGAAGGTGGATAATTGACTGCTATACGAAAAATAATAAACCAGCATACAAAAGACCATCAGTATTCCAAGAACCGATAAGGTAAACTGAACCGACAACCGGGTTTTTATATCCATCCTAAAGTTCATTTTCGCTGCAGTAAAACCCAAATCCAAATTTGGTGTGAATAAGCTTAGGCTCAAAGTCCTTGTCTACTTTTTTCCTTAAGTAATTGACGTACACATCGATGATATTTGTCCCTGTTTCAAAATCAAGGTTCCAGACTTTTTCAATGATATATTCCCTGGTAAGTACTTTGTTTTTGTTCTTCAGCAGGGTTTCCATCAGGGAAAACTCTTTGGATGTAAGTTCTATTTTTTGCCCGGCACGAATAACAGTTTTTGAATCGAGGTCCATTTCGAAATCAGCGATGACCAGTTTCCGATCCGGTTCTATCGTAACATTCGACCGCTTCAGAAAAACATTGATTCTTGCAAGCAGTTCTCTGAAATCGAAAGGTTTAAGCACATAATCATCAGCCCCCGACTCAAATCCGATCAGTTTATTTTCAGGTGTACCCAGTGCAGTAAGCATGATGATGGGTGTGTTGCTGTTTGTTTTTCGGATTTCGCGGCACAATTCATAACCATTCATCAACGGAAGATTGATATCAAGAATGACAAGATCGTATTCACCTTGTTCCATCATTCGTTTGCCTACATAGCCATCACTTGCCACATCAGCCCGAAATCCGGATTCATGCAACTGTTTCTGAAGAACTTCAGCAAGCCGCTGTTCGTCTTCAACTACTAAAATGCGGGCGTCACTCATTCCTTGGATGTGTTTTTACAAAAGTAAGATACAATCCGGAGGAAACCGCTTTCTAATGAAATTCTAATTACTTTCTAATCACTCACTAATTAACTGTCTTACAATACTAACCTACCTTTGCGGATGTTAACGTTATTATAAAAAACATATCATGAAAAAATTTAAAATGACCGATGGTTTGGCGATGTCTCTTTTTGTAGGTTTTGTAGTTGTCGTTCTGGCAGTTTTGAAAATATTTGTTTTTCCAGGTCAATAAATACGGATCTATTTACGAAAAATACTAAAAAAGAAACAGTTACCTGATGTCAACTGTTTCTTTACTTTTGGTTTAAACCGTGGGTCGAGGCTCACGGTTTTTTTGTAGCTATTAGGTACAGAAGTGGGAGCGCAAAACTCCAAGGACGCAATTGGATTTATCTTCCTCAAACTGACACTTAAAAAGGTCAGAAAACACGTTGCTTTCTGACCTTCATCCAATATTCCCTAACCATTCATTGTTTGGAGTGTCCATTCAACGCTCCGCAACAATATCTTTACTCTTACCGTGCATTTACATCGCCACCACTTGATTTTTTGATGTTTTTTACTCTTGGATTACCCGAATAGTTAATATCGCCTCCACTGCTGGCCTCGGCATTGAGCTCTTCGGTTACCTTGATACTGATATCTGATCCGCTTGAAACATTTGCAGAACATTTCTTCGTTTCAAGATCACCTGCCGTAATGTCGCTTCCGCTTGAAGCGCTAACCTCAGCGACCTCAGCTTTCCCGTTCAGTGAAACATCTGATCCACTGCTTGTATTAACACGTAATTGTTTGGCATCAAGTTCAAGCTTTACATCCGATCCGCTGCTGACATCGAGGTCAAGCTTGTCAAGTTTTAAGACTTCCGCGGAATTTACATCCGATCCCGCTGAAGCATCAAGTTTATCAAGGGTTTTGAAGGAAACGAAGACCTTTCGTGGTTCCTTGTTCCAGTTCAAACCAAGCCACGATTTATCCTTGATATAAATCTTCAGGATACCATCTTCAACTGTCGTTATTATTTTATCCAAATCATCTGAATTTGCTTCAACAAAAACCTCCTCCACGTTCTTTTGTGTCAGGTTGAGATCGATTCCGCTGCTCACCGAAATACCATGGAATCCTGAAAGTTGCCGTGCCTGACGACCGTCGTTTGATTGTGCTGCCTGTAATTCAACGCTCTGAAATATTGCTCCCGTTGCAAGCAGCAATACAATTAGATTAATTGTTCTCATATTCAATAAATTCATTATTATTGTTTGTGATGGATACTTCCACCCGATGAAGAATTAACATTGGTTGAAGTTGGTTCGCCGTAATAACCTATATTTCCGCCACTCGATGCATGGGCATCCAATTTCCCGGTTACGGTTGAGGAGACATTTCCGCCACTCGATGCGCTCATTTTGCATTGGATAGCGATCAACTTTTCCCCTTTAACGTTTGCCCCCGATGAAGTTTCCAGATCAGCTTCCTTTGCCAGTCCCGAAAGTTTGATATTGGCGCCCGACGAACAATCGGCACTGAGGGTTCCTGCATCGACATCCAATGTGAGGTTAGCGCCCGAATTCGCATCCAATTTGAGGTTATCTGACTTAATCTGCGATTGTGACCAGACATTTCCACCCGAGTTGGCACCAACACCCGCCAGTTTTTCAACGGTAACCATCACCTTCTTCTCTTCGGCCCACCGAATATTTTCCTTTGTTGTGATTTTTAGTACACCACCCTCAACTTTGGTTTCGATTAGTTCATGAAGATTACTATCGGCAATTACAACGACCTTGGCCGGACTTCCCTGCGTAATGTAGACATTCATTCCGCGGCTAACTTTAACCTGGTCGAATTCACCAACCTGCCTGACTTCTTCTTTGACGTTCCCGTTTCCCTTTACGGAAGGTCCTATAAACATGCAGGACGAAAGTAAGATACTTAGCACTGCTATAATTCCGACGAATTGAAATTGTTTTCTTTTCATGGCTTAATTGTTTTATAGAATAGACGCCGAAACCTGGAATTTGTTACACATTTTACCACAAGAATATCAGAAATAATCACTTTTTTATTTGAAGTACAACTTGTACCCATTAATACCACGTGCGTGCGACCGAAAAACCCGGTATTCAGCAATTGGTCTGTCTGAAAACGATGTTTCACAACAGGTTTGTTGTTATTTTAAAAGGGAACCGATAATTTTGAACCGATAGTATTATTCGCTGAACCTTTATGACCTGTTTCCGATGCTAAAGTATTCGTTAGTAAAGAATCTGTTGACCAAAAACCCCAACGATTTCATCGTCAAAGCTCAGCCCATGGGCAGTTACAACAAAGAAGCCATCATCACCGAAATGCTTCGTCATGGAACATTATTAACCCGAACCGATATCGTGGCGGTACTCAATGGTTTCGAAGAGACCATCCTCGAAATTATCGACAGCGGAAGTACGGTGAATACGCCCTTGTTCAAGACCTTCTTTTCCATCTCGGGAGTGTTCAATGGGCCGACGGACAACTTCGACAGCGACCGCGTCATAATCAAGGTGAACGAACAGCTTACGCCGGGAGGAATCGTTGAACTGTTTCGTCATAACATCAAGATAAGCGGCAAAAGCACCGATTACGGCTTTGTGGTTCGTTCCCGCTTCGGGCGAAGCCATCAAAGCACAAATCATTGTACGCAACAAACCTTCGACGCTCATAGCGATGATTCCCGCACTGGCCGAAGGAAACGATCAGTTACAGATGATGACGCAGTTTAATGGAGTGGATATTCTATAAAAATGCCAAAAATGAGTATCTAAATAAAACTTTCAAAAGGAGATGAACACAATGGTTAATAACATCGATGATTATATCAGTAGTTTTCCGGAAGAAATACAAATACTGCTCGAACAAGTCCGCACGACAATCAAACAAGCAGCTCCGGAGGCAGAAGAAGCAATAAAATATGCAATGCCAACATTTGTATTGAATGGAAACCTGGTTCACTTTGCGGCCTTTAAAAACCATATTGGTTTCTATCCTGTCCCATCGGGAATTGAAGCATTTAAAAAAGAACTATCTGTTTACAATGGGGCAAAAGGTTCCGTGCAGTTTCCACTTGACAAACCAATGCCATTGGGACTGATTTCTGAGATTGTAAAGTTCAGGGTGAATGAGAATCAGCGAAAGCAAAAAACGAAAAAGAAGTAAATTCAAAAAGTATCAATTAGCTTATGATGATGCCCAAACCGATTTCAAAAAGCATCCATTGGCACACGATGATGTCCAAACCGATTTCAAAAAGCAGTCATTTATTTCGATTTTGGCTAAATCAGGTGTTCTGTAAAAAATTAATGAAAAAATTAAATACTTCTTGAAAAAATTAATGTTCGGAACTTCTTTTCTTGCTAAAAAAGTTTTATATTAGCTGCACCGTTCAATCATAATCAACTAAAAAAAATTACCGTGGAAAAACTAATTGTTCCTTCCCTGCTATCAGTCAGTGATGGTATCCTGATGGCTGAGCGATTTGAAAAGACCAAACTGAAGGTGATCATGCTAAATGCTTAATATTAAGTTTGCATAAAATCAGATGCCTGGTCGGGGTTTGAAACTTTGGCCGGGCATTTTTGATTGGGAAGGTTGGGGGAAAATGAATTGCGTTAAGTCACTAAGCTGCTCGTAATGCTATGATCCTCATAGTTTGTAGTGCGACTTTTAAAAAACCTTATTTTAAAGAAATAAACCTCAGTAGAAATGGATTAAATCACAGAACCAAACCTTATTACCTTATTTATGAAAGTTGAATATAACAATCTGTACACACATTTAGTGTTCACTACTTTGCACCATCTGCCTTTAATTGTTGAATCGAACCGGGAGCGTATCGAAAAATACATAACCGGAATAATTAAAAACAATGACAGTCATCTCTATGCTATTTATGCAAATCCGGAACATGTTCACTTTCTAATTTCCCGTTCACCAAGCATTTCTGAAGAAACAATCGCCACAATCGTGGAAAATAGTTCAGAACGGTTTATTAATGAAAATAAACTTTGTCAGATCAAATTTAAATGGCAGGATACCTGTTCTGCTTTTTCTGTATCAAAAGGTGATATCGCTAAAGTATGTAATTACATCCTTAATCAGCCAGAACATCACAGAAAAATTAGTTACATTGAAGAATATGAAGAATTTATCAAGTTCTATCAGAAGACGATCAACCCAAAATAAGGTAATAAGGTTGAGGACTGTGCGTATGGATTTTCTACTGAGGTATCCATTGAAAATAAGGTTTAAAGAAATGGCAATTTTAAAATTAAACAACATGACAATAAGAACCTTTTGGAACATCTTTATTAAGATTTTAGGAATTTGGTTAGTGCTGAGCTTACTAACAGTTATTCCGCAATTTGTGAGACTATTGACTTTTTTCGGGACGAACAGCCAAGGCAGACTTTTAGGCATTGGAATTACCGTGGCTTTATTCCTGTTGACGATCGGAATTTATGCACTCATTCTGCGGCTTTTCGTTTTTAAGACAGACTGGCTCATTGATAAACTGCGACTTGACAAAGGCTTTCCAGAAGAAAAAATAGAACTAATTATTCAACGTTCCACCGTTTTTACGATTGCTACAATTGTAATTGGTGGAATTATATTTGTTGATAGCTTCCCGCTATTTTGCCAGCAGGTATTGCTGTTTATTCAACAGGATAACCTGTTTAGAGAAAGTCCCAAATCTGGCTGGATGATCTTTTATTTGGTGAAAACCATTCTGGGTTATCTTTTAATGACAAACAGCCAATTCGTTGTAAAGCTTATAGATAAGCAAAATGGCACAATGGAATAATGGTTAAATCCGAGATCCCCTGTGTTTGTAATGAGAGTATGAAACATCAAATTGAAACAAAACTAACCCGATGTCTTAAAAAAACCTTATTTTTAAAGAAATAAACCTCAGTAGAAATGGATTAAATAATAGATCCAATCTTATTACCTTATTTCTGAGCGGTTTATTAATGAAAACAAATAAGATAATAAGATTATGGACTGTGAGTATGGATTTTCTACTGAGTATTCGGGAGTTGTGAAACTCCAACCTCAAAACTGATAATAATAAAAAAAGATGCATAAAAAATTTAATATCCATAAAGGCGAAATATCGTTCCTGGAGAACGGACTTGAGATAAATGATCATGGCAGGAGATCAAAAAGGATTTACATCATTATGGGAGTTTGCTGGATTGTCTATGGCATTCTCAGTTTACTGCGATATTATAAAACAGGCGATCCATTTCTCCTTTGGTCAGGGATGATCATTATCAGTTTGTGGATTATCGGCATAATCGTTAAATATTTCAAAAAAACGGATCAGCAGATTTTATTTGATGATATTGAGAAAGTGATCATAAAAAAAGATTTATTAGAGACCATCCTAAAAGCAGATATTATAATGAAGAATTCAAAAAAACGGAGCGTTATTCTCGATTATAATGGGGAGTTGAATTTCAATCGTTACAGCCTGAAGGAATTCCAGTCTGCACTCACGGAGAATGATGTTAAAGCGGAGGCTTAAGTAAAACGATCGTGAGCAAAAATCGGGGGATCAATACATCGGTGGCATGGTCCTCCTCCCGTTTAATAAAAAGAAATGCGTTATTAATCATCAATAATGATAAACGCCTCAGAGCATGACATCAAAATTAGTTGCGGAATCAAAACTATGATTAACTTTATACATAAATCTGAAGACAGGACACAAACTCATAGTAACAGTCCGCTCACTGATTGGGCGGGTATATTTAGCAGTTTGCTAATACTTGAACATTAGCGCAAATAAAAATTTAAAACTGAAACCTATGGAAAAAATTAAGATTTTCACATTAAACAAAGGACTCACCAAATTCTTTATAATCTTCGGAATTGTATCCTTCGTATTGGGAATATGCCTATTGATCTATTCATTTATCAATGGATTTAAAACAGCATTTTTAGGAGGTGATTGGAGCTATGTGATTTTTACAATTGAAGGAATTCTATTCTTTTTCATTGGATATTCAAATTCAATCTACGGAAAATACTATATCGAATGGAATGATGAAGAATTAAAGTATTTACTTCCTAAAAATAAACTGGTAGAAATAATAAAAATATCGGACATCAAAGCAATTGAAATAAACCCTTTTGAAATCCAGATACAATTGCCGGAAAGTAATAAGATACTAAATCTCGAAAATATCCGATTTAAAGAACTAAAAAGAATTAAAATAAAGTTTGATGAGATAAAGAGGATAATCAATCCAAGATGAATATCTAAACAACAAATTACTTGTTAAAATAAACTTTACTTGGTTTGGTTTTGAGACCTTTTTGACAGGAAATCTAATAATTTGAATTACTGTTCTTTGCAGTAGGTTCTGTGATTTAAAAAATCCCTGCATAAAGCAGAAAAACAAAATAAAATTGTTCTGAAAATGAGAATTTTATTAGCCATAATAATCGTCGCATACAGTTTACTTCTGATTGGTTGTACCTATACAGGAGGAAGGCTTGACATTGCGGGAAAGGTATTGGATGAATATTCGAAAGAAGGTATTCCCAATAGAGCAGTGATTCTGCAAGCCATGATTTATTCTGATTCTGAGTTAATACCGACAAAAGACATTGGTCACTTTTACACAGATAGCACGGGGCATTTTACCTATACCATCAATAAGATCAAAGGAGCATACTGGTATAACTTTATCTTTGTAGGTGATTCAACCTACGCCTACTCCACCCGAATGGTCAGTCTTGAAGAACTTAAACAAAATTCAAAATTTCAGTCATTCTATCTCGACAAATTCGCCGATCTCACAATTAAAATAGAGCGGGTTAGCAAATCGGTGTTCACGGATACACTTTTTCTCTCATGGAAAACTAATGGCGATGATAGAAGAATGTTTCCATACAAAGTGATTAACAATGGAATAGCCCCGGATATGGAATTCAGATGGATCGGTGGGAATGTTAAATCGGTCATTGAAGCAAAAACATATGCAAATAAAAACACGATCATTAACATGTCATTATTCAGAAACAGGGGTGTAAAGGAAATATCAGACACCATCTATTGCATTAGAGATGTGAAGAATTCATTTACATTTAAGTATTAACAAATGCATCGTCTGCCTTCAAAACATTATTAACCAATTATTGCAGCAGCTGTAGTCGTCAGACATTTAATTCAATGCAGACTTATTTTGTAAGTTTAAACAATACAGGCAACCAAGTGGTTAATAATGGTAAAATATATAACTACAAAATTTTCAAATATGAAATTCTACAAATTTATTTTATTTGCCTTCGTTGCATTGGCATTCAATGCATGTAATCAGAAAGCAGCAAAAAAGGAAGCTGACGTCCATGTAAAATACTTCAGGGGCATTCAATTCAGTGAAACACCATGGGATACAGAAAAAGGTTCTCACCCGCTTACCGCAGAGGAAGCCAAAACTATTAATAATTACAAGTTTACCTTTAACGAAAAGGGTCAGTTGGCTTCCGTTGAATTCAACCGGAACGATGTATTACTTGATTACTCGTCGTTTGGAGCGGCCAGAATCACCTATACCTATGAAGGTGACAAACAGCTTAAACACTTCTTTGACGATAAGGGTGTTGCAATTAAAAATGGCGGAGCAGATGTATTTGAATATACACTCAATGAAACCGGGATGAGGATCGCCATGCGATATTTGGATGAAAAAGGGACTCCCATTGAAAACCGGAACAAAATTCACAATTACAAGTGGGCAAAGATGGCTGACGGAATGATACAGGAAGTGCGGTTCAACCTGGCTGGTGCTGATGTGGTGATGAATGAGTTCTGCCCGTTTCATGAACTTCGTTTCTCGTATGATGCAAAAGGTTATGCAACAAGGGTAGCCAATTATTCGGCAGATACCCTCACCAATTGCACGGCTGAAAACTGCGGCGACATTGGTGTTTCGTATTTTCAGTTAGACAACAATGAACATGGCGATGTTTTAAGCTTTTCGGTGCATAACACATTCGGTCAACTATCTAATTTATACTGGGGATGGGCAAAACGGATCAGTGTGGTTGATCAGAATGGCTACGTTTTGGAAGCAACGCAGTTCGACCAGGACAATGAATACCTGGGAGGCAAAAATGTTCCGGTTACGACATCAATGTACGACGAACATGGCGCTGTAATCAAACAGATTTCGATGGATAAAACCA